>Ga0315274_10009369_pt1 | contig 14155 bp, 11 predicted proteins | sample YL17G02_20_MG_FD_203700 | JGI IMG/M metagenome (GOLD analysis project Ga0315274, IMG submission 203700) | Sediment microbial communities from Yellowstone Lake, YNP, Wyoming, USA - YL17G02_20 | ecosystem: Environmental > Aquatic > Freshwater > Lake > Sediment | place: USA: Wyoming | collected...
CCTGCGGCGAGGCGAAGGCCCGACGCTTCGCGTTGCTTCTCTTCTTCGGCCCGCTCGGCCCGCTTCATTTCGGCGACCGCCCGGGCTTGGGCCTCCAGCGCCGCCTTGGCCTCGCGGATCTTCTTCAGGCGCGACTGTTTGAAGCGCAGGTCCTCCGGCAGTTCGTCGCCGCGCCGACCCGGGCCGTACTCGGCGTCTTCGGCCGCATCCACCGCCTCGGCCTCGCGCAGCAGATTCTCGACCGCCTCGGCCAACTCCGCTTCGGTCTTCTGCATCCGCCCGTAACTCATCGCCTTATGCTTGCTGGCATTGGCGTGCATCTTCGTTCCGTCCAGCGCCACGTGGCCCAACGCGACCAACCCCGCCTCCTGGCACAACCGCAGCACCTGCACGAACAAGGCCGCCAGCGCCGCCAGGTGCCGCTTGCGAAACTCCGCAACCGTGTCATGGTCCGGATGCTGGTCGCCCGCGATCACCCGAAACGGAATCACTTCGTGCGTGGCCTTCTCGATCTTCCGCGAACTGGCCACCCCCACACAGTAGCCGTACAACAACAGGCTCACCATCATCTGCGGATGAAACGGTGGCTGCCCGCCCCGCGACCCGTCATACGTTTCGTAGATCGCGCGCAAATCCATCGTCCCCACCACATCGTGAATGAAGTACACCAGATGGTCCGGCGGCAGCCACTCCCGCAGGTCCTGCGGCAACAAGAACGGCTGCTCCAGACTGTGCGGCTGAAAGTGGGTGCAAGAAGCCATCAAATCGCTCCGCGCTTCGCTTGGTTTGTCCCTCACCCGTTCATCGTTTCCCGCTTTACACACCCAACTTCAGTTCTCGATGATTTTCCGAGGTATTCCGACAGGCTCCTGGGCTATCTCGTGAGAAGAGACGGCTATGCCCTTTCAGGGCCGTTTCTCCGCCCAGACAAACGTAAGATGCACACGCGTGCGAAGCGTGAGAAAATAATGGTTGATGTTGGGCCGACCCTCTGGTCTGCTCTCTATTAGCGGTCGGCGGGAGCGGACGTTTCGGCGCCCAACGCGGTCCGCCAAAGGAGTGGAGAACCATGATTCAATCGCTAGGTTTGTTCAGTCTGCCCGGCGGCACCGAGTGGTTTATCATATTGCTGGTGGTCGTCCTGATTTTCGGTCCCAAAAACCTGCCCAAGCTCGGCTCGGCGATCGGTCGTTTCTCGCGCAATCTGCGCGCCGGAAAGAACGATGAGCAGATCGAAGAAGACGATGACTTGCCCGACGAACCGGCCCCCAAGTCGCGCCGCAACTCGCCCCCGCCCAAAGAGTAAACCGAATGCGGAGTGCGGAAGGCGGAAGGCGGAGCGAAGCGCCCGTGAACGTGGCCATTCCCCTGAATTGCTCGTTGCTCTGTCTTTGGTCGAAAGTCGAGAGTCGTAAGTCGAACGTCGAAAGTCGAAGGTCGAAAGTTCGCTTCAGATCTTTTCTACCGTCTCCTGCCTGACATAGGTTCGCTCGCGTGAGGACGGCGCCACGTCGAGCGGCCGAACACACAGCCACCCGTTGCCTTCGTTGCCCAGAATCTCGACGCGCGTCCCCTCGGCCAGGCGCAGATGCTCGCCGAGCGTCGCGCTCGGGCCGTGACGGCTCACTGCTTCTTTCTCGACAATAACCCCAATCGAGCGTCCGCGTTCCTGGTACCCTCGCCAGGGAACAAAACCACCGACCGCCACCGCTAGCGCAATTCCCACCGCCAGGAGCCATCGCGCCGCGGCCCGAGCCGCTTCATGCCGCGCCAGCATCCAAAGCGATCCGGCGAGTGCGATCCAAACGAACAGCGCATCGGCGATCAGCAGCCATTCGTTCAGCGAGAACAAATCGCGCACAAAAAGGAACGGGCGCCACAAAACAAACGGCGCCGGCGCGCCCCCGGGCGGCCGCACGTAAGCCAGATTGCGGCGCGCCCGCCCGTCGCGCGGCGCCAGCCGCAACGCCCGCTCATACATCATCACCGCCCGCCCCTTTTCGCCCAGCTGAACGTACGCATTGCCCGCGTTGTAGTAGAGAACCGGATCGCTCACACCCGCGTCAACCAGCTGCCGGTATCCGGCCAGAGCCTCCTTGAACCGCTTGTTCTGATAGTCCTCGTTGGCCGTCGCGAACCGCCGGTGCAACTCCGAGACATCCGGCGCAGTCGCCGCTATGCCACAAATAGAACAGGTGAACAAGAAGACCAACGTGGCGCAGGCGGCCAGCCTGCGCAAAGCCCCAACGAACCCAAACTCGCGCTCACCACATTCCGCGTTCATCGTTCATCAGTCACCATTGCTTTTTCACCGCAGTTCCTTCGCCAGACGATCAATGAGCTCAGACGCTCGATCAAAGACTCGACGCATTTCGGCCAGATCAGGTCGGGCGCTTGCATAGCGGGCCGCCTCGCACAGATCGAGCACTTGAACCATCTCCTCGACGGCCGCGCTCTCGACGCCGCGCTCGCCGAGCAGGTGCGCAATCCGCTCGCCCGTCAGTCCCGCCGCCGATTCGTTCCCCTGGTCGGCAACAAACTGCCGCAACGCCCGGCTCAGCTCGTCGAAGAAGCGGCTGCCGTCCGGCGCCGAGAGCAGTTTGCGAGCGCCACGCAACCGCTTCGACGCCACGCTCCGGGCCGACCGGCGCCGCGCCCACGCCACGTCGCCTTCCCGCCTCTCCCGGCGTCGCCGAACCGCATAGCTCGCGCCCAGCAGCACAACCGGCACGAGCTGAAACGCCAGAAACGCCGGCTGCTCGTAGAGCGGAACCGCCATCAACCCATGGCGCAAAAAGTCCGTCGTGCGGATGTACTCGATGTCGCGGTTCAGCTCGACCACCGACGAGGGCGTCTCGCCACCCGGTCCCGGCGTCGGCGGCGTGAACACCTGGATGATCGGTTTCTCCGGCTTGGGCGCCGGCAACACCCGCAACGTCAGCACCGGCGTTTGCAGCCGTTCGTACTGCTTGTGAGCGGGGTCGAAGACGGCATATTCGATCGCCGGAAACCTGACGTCGCCCGCTTCAGTGGGCCGCAGCAGAAACTCGAACGTCTTCGCACCGCCCGCCGCTCCCGATTGCTCTTTGAAACGCTCAAACCCCGTCACGGTCGGAAGCCGCGGCGGACTGATCGCGTCCAACTGCCCCTTGCCGCTGAACTGCACCTTGAGCGTGACCAGATCGTACTGCCGGACCTCGGGGCGGTCGAACGCCGCGGTCATTCTGTAGTCGCCGACCGTCCCGCTGAAATCAGCAGGTCGGCCTTCAGTGGGCAACGACAACACGCGGATCGCAATCGGGCGCGCCACCAACCGCGCGCGAACCGTGTCCTGAAAAAACGGGTCGTCGAGGAAAAGGTCGTCGAAGACCGACGGCATCCGGCGCCGCGCTCCGCGACTCACCGGAATTTCGGCGGCCAGCACCACGGCCGGAATCGTCGTTGCCCCGTTCTTGTTCGCAAACAACGCGACCGTCTGAATCGGAGCGATCTGAAACGTGACGCCGGCGATGCTCTGCCGCCGAAACTGCAACTGCCCCCGCGGCGGCTCGTAGAGCGTCTGGACCATGAAGCCGGGATAGCTGGGCAGTTGCTCATACCCATAGCCGCTGATGTTCAACCCCTCGGCCTGACAGAGCTCGTAGGTCAGAGTGATCTGCTCGCCGACGTAAGCGTCGGTCTTGTCAATGACTGGCCGCAGAAACAACCGGTCGCGCAGCTGGCGGTCTATCGCCTCGTTGCCCGTCCGCGCCGAATAGATCTCTTCGCCCGGTTTGATGGGCGCCGCCCCGCCGCCGGGTGCCGCCGCCGGCATCTTGCTGACCGTCACCTGAACGGGACTCGATTCCATCGTCTGGCCGCCGACGACGGGAACACGGGTCGGTCCGATCTGGAGTTCCCCCTCGCGCATCGGCCGAAGCAGCCAGCGAACCGTCAGCGACGGCGCCGCCTGCATGTTGTTGATGATGCTGATGCGTTGTTCGCTGCTCGGTCCGCCGATCACCTCAAATCCGGCTGACCGGAAGTCCGGCGGTTGGGGCTGCGTCCCCGCCACCGCCGCATCGCCCGTAATCTCGACGCGATATTCCACCGTGTCGGCCAGCGTCATCTGGTTCTGCGAAACCGACGCGCGGAGTTCCGTCACCGCCCAGGCAGCATTCATCCCCGCTATCGTGCCGGCAAAGGCCACGACGACGACTGCCGCCCGAATTTTATCCGATCGAACTCTCATGTAGCTGCACTACTCATCGTTCACGATTCGTCGTTCTGCCTTCATCCTTCATCTTTCCGCCTTCATCCTTTCCTCACCAGTCCTTCTCCACCCGATAATCGCCTCTCCCGCGCGGCGTCAGAAACCGCCGCATGTCCTCGGCGTTCTGCTCGGGCAGCGAGTTGAGAATGCGATCCACGTCCTCGGGCGACATCTCGCCCACCTTCGGCTCGGCCTGAGCGGTTCCCGATGTCGGTTGCTCTTCGTTCTCTTTGGTCTGACTCGTCCCCTGGTTCTGCTTCTGCTGTTGCTGCTGCTGTTGCTTCTCCTGGTCCTGCTTCTGTTGATCCTGCTTCTGCTGATCCTGTTGGCCCTGCTTCTGTTGGTCTTGTTTCTGCTGGTCCTGCTTTTGTTGCTCCTGCTTCTTCTTCTGCTCTTCCTGTTGCTTTTTCAGGGCGTCGAGAACTTCCTTCCACTTGCGCTTGGCCTGCTCGTAGTTGAACTTCGGGTCCTCGTCGGTCGGCGCAATTTTCATCGCCTCGCGGTTGCTCTCCATGCACTGTTCGAGCACTTCGAGCGCCTTCTGGTACTCCTGCGTCCCAACCAGCTGCTCGGCCTGACGGTACTGACACACGCCGATATTGTAGAGCGCGCACGCCCCCAGCGACGGGCTTTCGCGCGAATAGACCTTGCGGTATTCCGTCATCGCTTCGTCGAACTTTCCCTGCCGCGCCAGCGCGTTCGCAATGTTGAAATAGAGGTGGGGCGACTCGGGCGATTCGACCTGCGCGCTGCGGTACTTCTCCAGCGCCTCGTCGTACTTCTGCTCGGTAAACAACCGATTCCCCTCCGCCGCCAGATTGCGCAACTCATCCGCCGACGCGCTGCCGCCACCCAGTGCCATCGCGATCGCCGCAACTGCAACTATAGCTGTTCTACTCACATTCATCTGCCGTCCCTGTCTGATCTGCCTTCCGTTCATCGTTCATCATTCATCGTTCCCACTTCATCCCTCATCCTTCCGCCTTCATCGTTCTTTTCTTCCGGTCTCCCTGAAACATCTCCCACACGAGGACCACCAGCGCCAGCGCCAGAACCGGCACGAACCGTTCCTCGTACACGAGCTTCGTCGTCGAACGCTGCACCGATTGTTCCAGCGCATCCAGATGCTTCTCCGCCTCGACCAGATCGAGGTCGCCGGTCGCGGTCCCCTGGATAGCCACGCCGCCCGTCTGGAACGCGATCCTCTGGAGCGTCTCGTAGTCCAGCCGCGTCGTCACCACGCGCCCTTCCGAGTCCTTCTTGATCGAGCCGTCAAACATTGTGATCGGTACGCCCCTGGTCGAGCCGATGCCGATCGCGTAAATCTTCACGTGGGCCTTGGCGGCTCGCTCCACGGCCTTCTGCAGCGCCGCCTTGTCGTGATCCTCGCCGTCGGTGAGAAGAAGCAACACGCGGTCGCCGAGACGTTCGGCCCGACGCGCCCCGCCCTCGCCCGGTTCGGCCCGCTCGAAGGCGTCCACCGACGCGTCAATTGCCGACCCGATCGAGGTCCCCTGCAACGGAACGATCCCAACCTCGATCGCGTCGAGAATGCTCAGCGCCAACCCATAGTCGAGCGTCAGCGGACATTGCGCAAACGCCGCGCCGGCAAACGCGATGATCCCCAAACGGTGTCCGCGCGAATTGAGGATCAACTGGCGCAGTTGCTCCTTCGCGCGCGCCAGACGGCTCGGCGCGATGTCGGTCGCCAACATGCTGTTCGAGACGTCCACGGCGATCATCAGGTCAATCCCCCGCCGCGTCAGTTTCCGCTCGCTCGCCCCGAACTGCGGCCGCGCCAGCGCCGCCACGAACAGCGCGACACACGCACCCAACCCCGCCATCTTGACCATCTGCCTGGCCCCGCTGGTTGTCTCGATCAACCGCGCCACGGCCGACCAGCGCCCGAATCGTTCGAGCAATCGCCGGCGCCGTTTCTGCGTCCACCAGAAAAACAGCCCCAGCAGCGGCAGCGCGAAGATGAAGTACAGGATGTCGGGATGCCCGAAATGCATCGTCTTGTTTCCTCGTCACGGCAGCTTGCGGAAGCGCGTATAGCCCAACAGAATCTCCAGCAAAAACAGGGCCAGCGCCGGCACCACCGCCCACTCCATCAGCTCATCGTAGTACTGATATTCCTTCGTCTTGATCTCGGCTTTCTCCATCTTGTCTATGATTCGATAAATCTCCGAGAGCTTCGACCGATCGGTGGCGGCGAAAAACTGTCCCCCCGTAATGTCGGCGATTCGTCGAAGCGCCTTCTCGTCATACTCGGCCTGCGCCACTCGCAAGCCGCCGAACGGCCCTCCCGGTATCAGCGCCTGGCTTTCGCTGCCCACGCCGATCGCGTAAATCTTGATTTCCAGCGTCTTGGCCATTTCGGCGGCCGTGAACGGATCAATCCGCCCGGCGTTATTGGAGCCATCGGTCAGGAGAATGATCACCTTGCTCCGGGCCTTGCTCTCTTTGAGCTGGCGCACGCAATTAGCCAGCCCCATGCCGATGGCCGTGCGGTTGCCGTCTATAATGTTGAAGTCCACGCGCCGCAGGAAATCCTTGAGCACCCCATAGTCGAGCGTCAGCGGGCAGAGCGTGAAGTTCGTCGCCGCGAAAATCACGCAGCCGATTCGGTCGTTCTTGCGCCCGTCAACGAACGCGCCCAGCACTTCCTTGGCCGCCTCAAGCCGGTTGGGCCGAAAATCCTGCGCCTGCATGCTGTTGGAGACGTCGAGTGCGAGCAAAATGTCTATCCCTTCTGCCGACACCTCTTCTTCTTTCCACCCCGACTGGGGCCGCGCCAAACCCACGATCACCAACGCAATGACGATCAGGCGCAGCGCAGGCACCACGGCGCGTAGCCGCATCCCCACCGAACGCGGTGTGTGTTTCAAATGCGTGACGTCGGAAAACCGTAACGTCCCGCGCTTGCGACGGTCCCAACGCCAGTAAGCATATCCCAGCAACGGAACCAGCGCCAGCAGCCACAGCAGATATGGATGTGCAAATCGCATTTCCGTATCACCCGCACCTCAACACAACCGTTCGCAGTCCCGCCGCGTCCATGCCGTCCATTCCGTCCATCCCGTCCACAGCTTCCAACCTACAAACCTTCCTTCCCTTCCTCCGCCAGCCGCGGCGTCGTCTCGTCAATCAACCGATACGCCGTCTCCAGAAAGTGATCGCACACCAGTCGCTCCGGCTGCCATTTCGCAAACTTCGCCAAGTCGGCTTCCTCCGAAAACTCCGCCACAAGCCCCAGGTGCCCGCTGTCGTGCAGCGGCTCGCGCAACGCCTCGATCAATTCGCTTGTCGTCGTCACGATCCCCTGAAACCCATAGCGTTGTCCCAGATACGCGCGAATGATGTCCGACACTTGATCGAAGTACTCCTTGATCAATCCGCGCGCCAAAAGGTCGCTCTGGGCCACGCGGCCCAACGCCTCGCGCGCCACCTCCTCGATCGGTCGCGGCGGCACAATCGGCGCCGGCTGCGCCCGTCTCTTGCGTATCGCGCGAATCACCAGCGCCCCCACCACGCCCGCCGCAACTACCGCCGCCAGCACAATCATCACGATCTGCTGCGGCGAAAGTCGAAACGGCGGCAGCACCGGTGGCTTCGCCTCCCGAATCCCCGTGTCGTCGGGCCGAAGCGGCGCCACGCTCTGAACCACAATCCGCGCCGGCGGCGTCGGAAGCCGCTGTTCCTGGCCCGCCCCGTCGCGATAGACCACGGTGAACTCCGGAATCGTGAAATCGCCCGTCTCGAACGTCGAAAGCGTGTAGCGCGTATGCTCCTGTCTCCACCCGCCGCCGATCCGCTTCTGCTTCACGTCGGGCGGCCGAACGATCTCGAACGCCCCCAGCGCCGGGCTTGGCTCTACCCGAATATACTCGACCGGTGATTTCCATTCGACCGTGATCCGATATTCGATCTGGTCGCCAATCCGGTATTCGGTTCTCTCGCTGGTCGCCTCGACGCGAATCGGATCGGACGCGGCTGGACGCGTCGTGGGCGCGGCGACGGGCGGTGGAAGCGCAACGACCGTGCTCGTGGTCGTCTGCGCTCCTGCTGCGCCAGCGGCCAGCGCCAGCGCAAGCACCGCTGCCCACCGGCGCGCTCGCCTCCGATTTCGGCTGCCGCTCTGCTCCATTCGCACTCGCCGAACTCCGTTCATTTCGCCGGCTTCGTCCCTTCCACCGCATCGCGATAGATAACGACCTTTTCGGCCTCGCGCAACCGCGCCAGGACTTCTTCCTGACGCTTCATCGTTTTCTCCTGCCGGAGGCGCGAAGCGATCACGTCGCGCACCTCGTCCAGCGGCCGCGCGGTCGCCGAACTCGCCTCGTCGGCGCGAACGATCTCATACGTGCCCGACTTCATCCTCAACGCCGACGTGTTCTGCCCCTTCTTCAACGCCGCGACGGCCTTCTGGAGTTCCGGACTATCCTCCAGCGGCTTGGGCAGCGGCTGATACTGCGTCCACGGCCCGAGCCGGCCGCCCTTCTCGCGCGTGTCGGCGTCGGTCGAAACCCTCTTGGCCAGCGCCGCAAAATCGCGTCCGCCCGCCAGCTCTTTGGCGGCCGACGTGGCCGCCGATTCGCTGTCCAGCGCGATGTGCGACAACTCAAACCGGCGCGGCTCGAGAAACTCATCCCGGTGCGCCTCGTAGTACAACTTAATCTCCTCGGGCGTCGCCGCGATCCCGCCGGCAATTTCGCGCTGATAGTAGGCTTCCATCAGAATGTCGTTGCGCGCCCGATCCATCTCCCTGAGCACCTGTGGATCGCGCCCCAGGCCCGCGCGATTGGCCGCCTCGACCAGCAGCCGCCGCGAAACGTATTGCTCCAGAAACGCCGCCTTCTCCTTCGGCTCGGCCAGCCGCTTCTGCACGTTCGGATCGAACCGCCGAATCTCCGCGTCCAGGTCGTTCATCGTGATCGCCTGGTCGCCGATCTTTGCCACGACGGTCCCCGACGACGGCAGCTCGTTGGGCCGCAGCGCCGTCGCCCGCGTGATCCGATTGCGCGCGTCAAGCGACCGCCCCAGCCGCTCCAGACACTCGACGCTCCATTTCTCCATCCGAGCCGTCTCAGGGTGATTCGCGTTGAAATGCTTCGCTCGCGCGAAATAGCCCAACGCCTTCTCGTAGTCCTTGAGCGTTTCGAAGTACGTCCTGCCGATCAGATAGCAGAGGTTCGCCTTGCGGACGCGGTCGCCTCGCGCCAGATCGAGCGCCGCACCGTACTCGGTGATCGCCTCGGCCGGCAGACCCTGGTTGAGCATCGTGCTGGCCAGCGCGATGCGTTCATCCACCCGTTCTCCCGCGTCCGACCGTCCGCGCGACGTCCACAACGCGACAGCCAGAATCGCCACGCACACCGCCAACGTCGCCCATTGAATCGCATTCCCCAGCGGCACCTTTCGTTCGACTGACCCCTCTTGTCGTTCCACTGTTCTGGCCCCGTCCATTCCGTCCATTCTGTCCATTCCGTCCGTTTTTGCCCCAGAAGTCCCTACTGTCTCCTCGCCCTCTCCTCGAAAAAGCGCACCAGCGGCGTCACAAACGACTCGCCCGTCCGCAGGCCGATGTGGTCAACCGACAGCGACTGAAACAGCGTGTCGCGCTGGCCTCGCTCGGCGCGGCTCGACTCCGCAAAGGCTCGCCTCACTTGCTTGTCGTACGTGTCAATCACCACGACCTCGCCCGTCTCGGCGTCCTCAAATTCCAGAAACCCGATCGGCGGCAAGTCCTCCTCGCGCAGGTCGCCCACGCTGATTGCGATCAGGTCGTGACGGCGATTGGCGATGGCCAGAGGCTTCTTGAGATTCGAATCGAGAAAGTCGGACACGAGGAACACCACGGCGCGCCGGTTCAACACGCGGTTGAGATAATCGAGCGCCGCCGCGATGTCCGTGGCCTGCTTGGTCGGCCGAAAATTCAGCAGATCCCGGATCACCCTTAGAACGTGTTTCCGTCCCTTTTTTGGCGGCAAATAGTGCTCGACCTGGTCGGTGAAGATAATCAGTCCCGCGCGGTCGTTGTTCTTGATCGCCGAAAACGCCAGCACCGCGCACAACTGGATCGCCAATTCCTCCTTCATCTCGCCCGTCGTGCCGAACGCGCCCGACGAACTGGCGTCCACGCACAGCATCACCGTCAGCTCGCGCTCTTCAACGTAGCGCTTGACGTGCGCCCGCCCCGTGCGCGCCGTCACGTTCCAGTCTATCGTCCGAATGTCGTCGCCCGGCAGGTATTCGCGGACCTCATCGAACTCCATGCCGCGGCCCTTGAACACGCTGTGATACTCGCCCGCCATCACGTCGTTGACGAGCCGGCGCGTGTAGATCTCGATGCTGCGCACTTTCTTGAGGATTTCCCGCGTCGCCATTGACATTGCTCACCACCACGCCTCTTGCCTCTGACCTCTCGCCTCCGTTCTTACGGCGCTTCGATATTGTCGAACACCTTCCTCGCAATATCGTCGCTGGTCAGTTCCTCGGCCTCCGCCTCGTAGGTCAGAATGATGCGGTGGCGAAGCACGTCGAGCCCCACCGACTTGACGTCGTCGGGAATGACGTGGCCGCGGTGGCGCAGGAAAGCGTGAGCGCGGGCGGCCTGGGCCAGGTAGAGCGTGGCGCGCGGCGAGGCGCCGTATTCGATGAAGTTCTCCAGGTTGGCCAGACCGTATTCCTTTGGCGTGCGCGTCGCGAAAACCAGATTGATGATGTACTCCTTGATCTTCTCATCTATGTAAATCTGGCTCACAACCTCGCGCGCGTGTACGATGTCCTCGGGCTTGATCACCACCTCGACCGGCGGGATATGCCCGTCGCCCATCCGATCCAGAATCGCCCGCTCCTCTTTCTTGTTCGGATAGGTGATGTTCAGCTTCAGCATGAACCGGTCAATCTGCGCTTCGGGCAGCGGATAGGTCCCTTCCTGCTCGATCGGGTTTTGCGTCGCCATCACCAGGAACGGCTCGGGCAATGGAAACGTTTGCTCGGCGATCGTCACCTGGCGCTCCTGCATCGCTTCGAGCAGCGCGCTCTGCACCTTGGCGGGCGCGCGGTTGATTTCGTCGGCCAGAATGATGTTCGCAAACACCGGCCCCTTCTTCGGCACAAACTTCCCGTCGTGCTGCTGATAGATCATCGTCCCGATCAGGTCGGCCGGCAACAGGTCGGGCGTAAACTGAATCCGCTGAAACTTCAGCGCGATGATGCCGGCCAGCGTGCGCACCGACAGCGTTTTGGCCAGACCCGGCACGCCCTCGATGAGGATGTGCCCGTTGCAGAGCAGTCCCACCATCAGCCGCTCGACCAGATGGCGTTGGCCGACGATCACTTTGCCAATCTCGCCGACGATCCGGTCCACAAACCGGCTCTCCTCTTTCACTCGTTCATTGATCGCTTGAATCTCCGGATTCATTGTCCCTTCGCTCCCACAATTCCAGGTTTCTGGTTCCAGGTTTCAGGTTTCAAGCCACCTAACCATCTCTCCCGATCGCTGTAGGCCCACTGCCCGTTCTTCTCCCTTTGCATCTCACTCTTCGCACTTTGTCATTCATCCTTCATCCTTCCGCCTTCATCCTTCCGCCTTCATCCTTCTTGAGGTCGTCCAACAGCAGCCGGCAGTCCGCCACAACCTGATCCTGGTCGGCCACCGTCGGAACGTAACCCGCAAATTTCACCTGGGCGCAGCGGTCCAGAATCGAAGCCGCTCGGTCGCGAACCGCCGACTCGAGCGTCTCGTTGGCCAGTCGCTCGGCGAGTTCGCTGATTGTCGCGTGGCGAAGGTCTCCTCCCAATCGCAACTCCAGGGCCTTGCGGACAAATCGCTCCGCCGCGTCATGGCCGTCCTTGGCCACTCCTTCGCGAAACAACCGGCGAATGTGATCAATCTCCGCGCCCACCGCCTCCAACGGCAACGGCGGCGGCGCCTGCTTGGCGGCTTCGCGCTTCCTGCGCGCGCGGGAGGCCAGAACCGTCCCGCCCGCCACCCCAGCGCACAACGCGCCCACCGCCGCAAGGCTTCCCAGCGCGATCTTCTTCCACGGCCAGCGGCGCGGCAGAATCGTCAACGCATACCGGTCGCTCGTCAGCTTCAACACGTCTCCCTCGCCGCGCAGGCGATAGCGGATCTCGATCGGCTCGATCGAAGCCGCCCCTTCCGCGTTCGGCTCCAGGACGTAGTGATACGTCACCACGGCCGTATGTCCGCCCCCTCCCTGCGGCGCAACCCACGACGTCTGCACCATCGCCTTCTTCGCGAGGTTTATCAGCGTCGGTTGTTCGGGAGCCTCTGGCGTCACGTCGCCCGCGTTGCCTTCCCATGCCAAATCCACATAGAGATGGATCGGCTCCCCCAAATGGAAACGCCGCTTGTCGGGTTGCAGGCGGCTTCGCACCGTCACGGTCGGCGCCACCACCGTCGCCGCCGGCCCAGACATTGAACGTGCCGATCCCGTGGTGGGCGAAGATGGCCCAACGCCCAACGACGGCGTCGTGGGCGTCGGCCCCAGCCGAAACAAGGTCGGCGAGGAGACGTTGGGCTTGCGTTCGCCGGGAAGCCACTTGGTCAGGGGCTGGTCGTCGGAGACCGCGCGACCCGGGGCTGCCGGCGGCGCGGTGGTGGCCAGCCCCGCCAGCACAACGATCGCGGTGGCCGACAGCCGCGCTCGTTTTCGCGAAGTCACTGTACCTTCACCTCCGTGGCTCCAGCCCCAAGTCACGCCCGTTCGTCGCTCGTCTCCGTCCTCGCTCACTCGCTGGCCAGCGGAACAAAAACCAGCGCCGTGTCGCTGCCGCGCCGAATTCTCAGCAGCAGCGTCCCTTCTTCCTTGCTCTTGGACTTGTCGAACTTCGCCAGACGGTCGCTGATGATCTTCTTGAAATCGTCCGTGTTGCGAACGCGCTGTTTCTCCACCTCGACGATCACATCGCCGACCCGCAGCGACGGTTGGGCGCCGGCCGCCGCCGAGCCCGGCCGAATCTCCCGGATCACAACGCCCTTCTCCTCGTCCGAGGCGCCGGCTTTGTCGGGATAATTCTCGACCGCCAGACCTACGCGCCCCCGGGGCTGCGCCTTCTCGGTCTCCGCAGCCTTCCGCGACCGTTTTTCCGACGGACGGCCGCCGCCGAGGGCCAGCAGCTTCTCTTCCGTCGGCCAATCGCCTGCGGTCACAGCGATCGTCTCGGTTTTGCCGCCGCGAAAGACCTTGAATTCAATCTTGTCGCCGGGCTTGTGCGCCGTGATCAGCCGCTGCACCGACACGTTGCTTTCCACTTCCTTGCCGTCAATCTCGACGACGATGTCGTAAGGCCGAAGGCCGGCTTCTGCCGCCGGAAGTCCTTCGTACACCTCGACCACTCCGACGCCGTTCTTGCCCTTGTACCCTTCGTGAGCGGCCAGGGCAGGAAACTCGTCGGGATCGGTCATCCGAATTCCAATGTAGCCGCGAACCGGATGCCCGTGTTCGATCAGATCGTTGCTGACCGCCTTGGCCAGATTCGACGGAATGGCAAATCCAACGCCCGACCACATGCGCCCCGCCGAACTGGCGATGGCCATGTTGATGCCGACCACCTCGCCGTCGAGATTAATCAACGGGCCGCCGCTGTTGCCGGGATTGATGATCGCCGTCGTCTGCAACAACTGCGGATAGCCGGCAATCTCCACGTCGCGTCGCTCCCCGCTGATGATCCCCTCGGAAATCGAGCCGGTCAGCTCAAGCGGATCGCCGATCGCCATGACCCACTCGCCCAATTCCAGAGCATCGCTGTCGCCCCAGGCGATGGTCGGCAGGTTCTTGGCGTCTATCTTCAACACCGCCAGATCGCTCAGTTGGTCGGTTGCCACCAGCTTGACCTGATCGCCCGTAAACTTTCGGCCGTCGGTCAGGA
>Ga0315274_10009370_pt1 | contig 14154 bp, 12 predicted proteins | sample YL17G02_20_MG_FD_203700 | JGI IMG/M metagenome (GOLD analysis project Ga0315274, IMG submission 203700) | Sediment microbial communities from Yellowstone Lake, YNP, Wyoming, USA - YL17G02_20 | ecosystem: Environmental > Aquatic > Freshwater > Lake > Sediment | place: USA: Wyoming | collected...
TGCATATCTAACGTGAGGCCCCGCAGGAGAGCGGGGGCAGCCGCGCCGAAAGGAGTCGGGCCATGACGGAAATCAGAGGGCATAAGGTAGGGCAGGGTCCGTCATTACCGCCCGTTGGGGGCCCGAGCGAGCCGGAAAGCGGGCGCAAGCCTTACGAGGCCGCCGGGCAGGCGGAAAGCCCTGACAGCATGACCTTCGCGTACGCGGGGCCCAGGGCCGAGTTGGCGGACATTTCGACCAGCGTCCTGGCGGTTCAGCGCAGCGCGGGGGCGGTCCGAAAAGCCCTCGCGACGCTGGAAGAGATAGACGCTGCGATGGTTTTCGCGCTGGACGCGGCACAGGAGGCGACCGCGGCGAGGAGCCTGCCGGGACGAGTGGTGGACGCGCTCCAATTCCAGCTGGACCTGGCGATTAACTGCATCGATGCCGCAGCGTCGCGGGCGTCCTTTGGGGAATCTTTGCTCTTCGATGGCGCTTTCTCTCTGGACGCGGGCGATCGGCAGGCGGCGTTGCCCAGGGTGTCCACGCTCGACCTGGGCAGTGCCGGCACACCCGGGATGGACTCCTGGGGAGCCCATGAGACGTCAGTGCAGTATTCCCAGAGCATTGCAAGCGCCGCAAGCGGCGGGCCGAACAGCCTGGCGGACTGCGCCGATGGGGCGGCGAGGGCGTTCGCTGCGGGGCTTGCCAGAGTGCGCGAGATACGGCAGGCGCTGACGGCGTTCCATGAGGAGGCGATCGTGCCTCGCGCCAGGGAACTCGCCGTCACGCTGGCCAACACAGTGGCCAGCGGCTCCGGCACCGGAAGCATCGACGAAGCGACGAAGGTGCTCTCCGCCGTGCGGCGGGAGTTGCAGAGGAGTTCGTCCGAGACGGCGGGCGTCGACCGGGCCGACAGCGTCCTGCGGCTGTTGGAATGACCTGTTCGGGCGCGCGGGCGCCGGGCCCGGCGCTTTGCGAAAGGATTCTCCTTGACGATGCGGCGTCTCGACCTCTATTACACGCCACAGTTCCTCGAGCACAAAACCGGCGCCCATCCCGAGTGTCCCGAGAGGGTGGCCGTTTGCATCAAACACCTGTCGTCGTCGGCTTCGGACAACTTGAGAGTCGTTGCGCCGCGCCGGGCCGACCTCGCCGACGTCGGGCGGGTCCACGACGCGGGCCTTGTCGCCGCGGTGGAATCGCTTGCCCGCGCGGGCGGGGGCGAGGTTGATTCTGACACGGTGGTTTCGGAAGGGTCTTTCGACGCGGCGCTCGATGCCGCCGGCGCCGCAATCGACGCCGCAACCGCCGTGGCTCAAGGGGGATGCGACGCGTCCTTCGCGCTCGTGCGGCCGCCGGGCCACCACGCCACGCGTTCCCGGGCGATGGGCTTCTGCCTGTTCAACAACGTAGCTATCGCCGCCAGGCGCTTACTTGCCCAGGAGGGCCTGCGCAGGATAGCGATACTCGACTTTGACGTGCATCATGGAAACGGCACGCAGGAGGCGTTTTACGAAGACCCGAGGGTGCTTTTCGTGTCCTTCCACAGGTTCCCCTTCTACCCGGGCACCGGGCGGCGCGAGGAAACCGGCGCCGGGCCGGGAAAGGGGTACACGGTAAACGTGCCGCTTCCCGGCAAGACGTCGGCGGCCAGGTATCTGTCGCTGTGGGACGAGGTCCTCGAAGAGAAGGTCAAGCCCTTCCGCCCGGAGATACTCCTGGTATCGGCGGGCTTTGACAACTACAGCCGGGACCCGGTGGGGGGCCTGAACTTCGAGCTGCCCGACTTTCGCGACCTCGGCCGGCTCGTACTCCGGCTGGCGGACGCAAGTTGCGGCGGTAAGGTCGCAGGCGTCCTGGAGGGAGGGTACGACCTGGACGCCCTGCCGCGGTGCTTGGAGGCGTACCTCCAGGGGCTGGGGGCGCTGCCGGCGGGCACGGCGTAAGGGGCTGTCCTCGAGGGGTCATCACCGGCCGGCGGAAAGTTTTCCAAAAAAGCAAGATGTACTTGACAGGGACGTATGGCGCTCTTACCCTATCCGCGCGAACGAGGCAGTCGGCAGTTGATTTGCCGGAACTTGCAGCATCCGCGTTTGGCCCGGACAACGCGCGGGCGGGCGGGCCGTTTCAGCCGCCGTTAATCGGGAACTTGACGGCCCGCGCGAAGGTCGGGGTGAATGCGAGTCTGACAGGAGGGATGGATATGGACCCTGAAACCGTGAAATTTGCCGAGACGCACGAGTGGGCGAAGGCCGACAAGGGCGTAGTGACCGTCGGCATCTCGGAGTTCGCAGTCCACGAACTGCGCGACATAACCTACGTCGAACTGCCGCAGGTCGGGGAGTCCGTGACGATGGGCGATCCGTTCGGCGAGGTCGAGAGCGTCAAGACCGTCGCGGAACTGGTTGCCCCCTGTGACGGCGAGGTAGTCGGGGTGAACGAGGCCGTTGTCGACAATCCGGCCATACTGGGCAAGGATCCCTATGGGGACGGGTGGCTGATCAAGATCAAAGCCGCGGATCTCGACCAGTTGGACGAACTGATGACGCACGACGAATACGAATCCTTTATCGAGGACGAGGCCGCCGGCGACGAAGAGGACGAAGAGGAAGAGGAAGAGGAAGATTTCTCCGACGACGAGGATGACGAGGAGTTCTGATGGCATCCTCCGGGGGACGATCGCACCTCCCGGCAACCCGCGGCGAGAACCGGCGCGCGTTGCGGCCGGCAGGCTCCTGCGGGGAGAGCCTCGACGCAGTCGTCGCACGCGAAACACGCCTGCCCCGCCCGCTTAACCTGCCCGCCGCCTTTGGCGAACCGGAGTTTTCCCTTCACGCAGGCCGGCTTGCTGCGGTTGGTACCGCGACCGTTGATCCGACCTTCTTTATGGACGCCGGTTATCACGACTTTTTCGTCCCCGTTGCGGCCGATGCCGCTGTGATGCCGGGGGAAAGCGCGCAGGCCGGCGATGCGCGGTAATGCCAACGCTCAGAAATGGCGTCTTATCATCGACGGCCCCGCCGACGCCGCGACCAACATGGCGCGCGACGAGGCGATGCTTCTCGCGGCGCAGGGCGTGGGGTTGCCGGCGCTTCGGTTCTATTCCTGGCGGCCGTGGGCCTTGAGCATAGGCTACTTCCAGCACTATGCCGAGTTCACCGCTCACGCGGCAAGGGGAATCCCAGTCGTCCGAAGGCCCACGGGCGGCGGCGCGGCCTACCATGCGGACGAAGTCACCTACAGCCTCGTGGGGCCGTTCGGCCGGCGCCCCTTTCCGCAGAGGGCTGCGGGGATATTCGAGAAAGTCCACACCGCGATCGCCGGGGGGCTGCGCGGCCTTGGAGTGGACGCGAACTTGAGCGACGCGCCCGCAGGCAGGTCGAGCGTGATTTGCTTTGCACGCGTGCAGAAATACGACATTGTAGTCGGCGGGCGCAAACTCGTCGGGAGCGCGCAGAGGCGCTACAAGGGGCGCTTTCTCCAGCAGGGTTCGCTGCCGCTGTCGCCGAATGAATTCGCGCCGGAGGCGGTAACGCTTGGGGAACTCGTTGAAAAGCGGCCGGACACAGCGACAATAGTCGATGCGCTGCGGGAGGCGTTTGAGGGGATGTTCGGGGTGCGGTTCGTGCGGGGCGCGCTGACCGAGGAGGAAGAAGCCGCCGCGAGGCGCCTTGCGGCGGAGAAGTATTCAGGCGATCGCTGGAACCAGAGGAGATAGGGGCAGCCGATGGATTTCAAGAAACTTGCGAAGGGTGCAGCGGCGGAGGTTATCGCGCTGAGGCGCGATTTCCACGCGCACCCGGAGATGGGGTTCAAGGAAGAGCGCACCGCTGGCATCGTCGAGAAGCGGCTCAAGGCGCTGGGGATCAGGACGCGTCGCGTCGGAACGGGCGTTCTGGGCTACCTGGCGGTGCCGCGCGCGAAAAAGACGGTTGCGCTGCGGGCGGACATCGACGCGCTGCCGATAACGGAAGAGACGCGGCTGCCGTTTGCCTCGCGAGTGCCGGGGATGATGCACGCGTGCGGTCACGACGCGCACACGGCGATGCTTCTGGGCGTGGCGAAGATGCTTTCGGGCATTCGGGGGGAACTGGGCGGCAGCGTGCGCTTTATCTTCCAGCCGTGCGAGGAGTTTCCGCCGGGCGGAGCCGTCGAGATGGTCAAGGGCGGCGCGATGGACGGCGTGGACGAGGTGTACGGGCTTCACGTGTCGTCGGATGTCCGGTCGGGGCGTTTCGTCGCGGAGCGCGGTACGCAGTCGGCCGCGGTCGATGACGTAAGGATAACGATTAAGGGCAAGGGCGCGCACGGGGCGTCGCCGGAGTACTCGGTGGACCCGGTCCTCACCGCGGCGGAGGCGATCGTCGCGCTGCAGCAGGTAGTGTCGCGCAATATACCGGCGATGGAGCCCGCGGTGCTCTCGATATGCATCATAAATGCGGGCACGGCGTACAACATCATCCCGGAGACCTGCGCATTTCGCGGGACGGTGAGGACGCTCAGGAAAGGGTTGCGGGGTAGGATGCCTCGGATGATAAGGCGCGTCGTGAGCGGCGTCGCGAAGGCGCACGGGGCGACGTTCGAGATGGAGTACCTGAACGGGTACGGTTCGATTGTCAACGACGCGAGGGCGACGAAGATCGTCTGCGACGCGGTCGCGGCGATGTTCGGAAAGCGGGCGCTCAAGACGGTCGGGCCGAGGATGGGGGCTGAGGATTTTTCCGAGTATTTGAAACTCGCGAGGGGCTGTTTCGTGCATATTGGGACGGGCAACGCCAAAAAGCGCACGGACGCGCCGCACCACAATCCGAGGTTTCGCGTTGACGAAAGCGTCCTGTGGATGGGGACGGCGCTTATGGCGAGGCTCGCGTATGACCGCACGGCCGCGCGTTAGCCCTACTTGACTATTTGTCGTGAATCGGTGTCAGACACCGATTTCGGGAAGGAAGGGTTGCGATGGAAGCGACAGGCACAGTTATCGTAACGGTGGTGGGCAAGAACCGGCCCGGCGTCCTCGCGGAGGTGACGACCGCCATAGCCAATCTCAACGGCAACATCATGGACATCAGCCAGAAGATGCTCGAGGACTACTTCAATCTCATCATGCTCGTGGACCTCACTGGCGCGAAGGTGCCATTCGACCAGTTTCAAAAGAGCATCGAGGCGCTCGGGGCGGACAAAGGTTACAGCATCCACGTCCAGCACGAGAAGGTCTTCCGGTACATGCACAGGGTGTAGGGATTTCGGGCCTGAAACAAATTGGATAAGGGTGTTCTTAATCAGGGTGTTCAGCATATAATACTCTGAACCGGGGAGACACTAGTCTACGTGTTGTTTTGGATAGTCCTTGGTGTCTGGGGGCATGCAGGGACGAGTGCGCAGCTTTGTGGAGGAATGCGGCGATGTTGAAACTGTTCAGAGTCAATAACTTTAAGAGCTTGGTCAATTGTGAATTCCGGCCAGTGGGCCTCAACCTCCTGATTGGTCCCAACAACGCCGGCAAGACCAATCTGTGTTCCGCGATGAGGTTCCTCGGGTTGACAAGCTCGTACCCTCTTGAGGAAGCACTGAGAATGGCGGGCGGCGAAACCTGGAATGTGACGAACGTCTATGTGAATGACCCGACCGTTACTATGGAGGTCGAATGTGAACTCGATTGTGAAAAGGAGGTGGGGAAAGGGACAAAAACGCGAGATGGGTTCGCAACGGAAGGGGCGGTTGAGCCCGATAAAGAACGATTGGCGTTCAGTTACCGGCTAGTCGTGAAGGTTTCTCAAGAGACGCCCGCTGGTCGCAGGTCTCTGAGTGTCGTAGAGGAAAGCCTCACGGCGACAGGCTCTGGATTCATGAATACCCCGCTCCTTACAAACACGAATGGTAACGTCGCCTTGTTGCACGAACAGCGTTTCCTCCAAAAGCAGCCATCCCCTGCTGTAGCCACATCGGCGCCCACGGACGCGACTATGCTGTACCGTCTTTTTGACCTGACGACAAACCGCAGATCGAACATTTTCAAGCGTTATATGCAGTCGTGGAGTTACTACAGCCTCAATCCAGCCGACCTTCGCTCTTCCAAGGTCGTGAAAGAGACTCCGGGACTCTTGTCGGACGGGGGTAACCTGATACGAGCTCTTTACACTCTCCACATGCAGAACCCGCGATTGGAGAAGAACCTAATCGAGGCAGTCAGGACTCTTGAGCCCAAGCTGGAGTTCTTCACGTTCCAATCTCCGGACCCCGATTCGGTCTTCCTTTTCATGGAGGACAAGGAGAGACACAGATTCGGCACACAGGGCATTTCGGACGGCACACTACGGTTCATGGCCATCACGTACCTGCTGGGCGTAGCGGCTGACGCTGATGGCGCCGGGCCACGAGGGTTGACAATAATAGAGGAGCCAGAGAACGGGCTGTACGTTGGGCACCTTAAGCCGATATTTAAGGGAATTGACGCACAAGGAAAGGCCGGTCAGTACATACTTACGAGCCACAACCCGTACTTCATTGACCTTTTTGATGGTCATCTTGAGGGTGTACACCTCGTGAAAGCCGGAAAACCTTCTTCTGAGATCAGGAAGCCAAATATCGAGAAAGTCCGCAAACTGCTGGATGAATATGCGCTCGGCGAACTCTATTTCAGGGAAATGCTGTTGTGAAAATCGGGTACTGCGTTGAAGGAAGCACCGACGAGGCTTTGCTGGAAGGGCTGCGCCGTCGCTGGTGTCCTCATGCCACACTTGAGAAAGGACAGTTTCGCGGCACGACTGGCCAAAGCCAGCGTCGCGAAATTCCCAAGATCTGTTTTGAACTGCAGTCTAAAGGAGTAAACTTGATCGTGTTTCTTCGTGACGCTAACAATGAGGCTTGGCGAGACGTTCTGAAGGCAGACACAGCAAGATGTCCGGGTATATATACTTACTTGGCAGTCTTCGCAGTCTGTGATAGGAATGTGGAGTGTTGGCTCTGCTCGGATGCCGGGTGGCTCGCAAGCCAGTTTCATTGCGAAGCCGCTGAATTTCGTGTGGATGATCCCAAACGACGCTTTCAGAGGATTATCGGCGTCACGGCGCTGGACAGAAAGCACGAAGAGATTGCGACATTGGTTAAGGAGGCGCCGCTGTATCGGTGGTTGCAGAATAAGTCATTTGAGCAGTTTTATGACTCGCTTTGGCAGAAGAGCAAGGAATTGGGCTGCGAAATAGAGAACCTGAGACAGCGCTCTTCCCACTAATGGTTGGACCGCTTCCCCCTCTGCATCCTTTGGTGCAGTGTGTAGCAAAGTAGTATGCGCCCGAGCTTCCTTCTAACCATTCTGCGATCGGTTCAGCGCGTGCGATTATCTGCCGCGCCCGTCGTCTGGCCTGCGTGCCTTGAAATCCCTCCCGCAGCCGGGGCAGGGGCGGCCGAGCGAAAGGGCGGCCGCATGGCGGACCTTGTGTGATTCATCTGACAGCGCCCCCTCCAACGCGTGTGCGACTCGGGCGTCATTGAGGCGCGCATACGGCCTCAGGGCAAGGACCGCAGTCCAGCGGTTTTTCACGTCGCTGTCGCCGACGCTCGAAATGAGCGCCTCGACGCCGGCCGGGACGGTTGTGGCCCACTTTGAAAAATCGTTCTCGGCCTCGAACCGGCGCCCCTCCTCATCGACCGGGCTTATGAGGCGGGCGTATGACTTTGTGGCCATCCTGCGTACGGCGGAGTTTGCGTCCTTCATGAGGCGCTCGAGGTGCGGCGCGCCGTCGGGATTGGCCGCGAGGCCGAAGTGAAGCGCCGCCTTCTCGCGGGCCTTCGCCTGAGGGGCGCGGGAGAGTTCGACTGCGACCTTGAAGCCCTCGTCGCCCGTTTCGATGAGTTCGCCGATCGTGCCAAGGAGCCGCCGGTGCCAGGGGGAGCCGATCTGGTCAGCCGCGGGGCCGGGCGCCGTGAAGACCTTCACCGCGCTTGCGACGCGCCTGGCGAAGGAATCGTCCGGGACGTGTCTCTTGATTTCATCGGCTGCCATGCTCATCAACCTCTCTTTCAGTCGCCGCCGCGCCGAGTGGAGCCGGCTCTTGACGGTGCTTGTCGTGGTCGCGAGGAACGACGCGATCTCCCCGTGGGAACGCTCCTCCATGTAGAACATCGTGACGACGAGGCGCTCGCGCTCCGGCAGGCTGCGCAGCGCCGCCAGGGCCGCGCCGCCGGCCTCGGCCCTCTGGGCGGCGGACGTTGGCGTCTGCATGTCACACAACTTGTCCCCAGCATCTGTTAGGGGCGTCAAGGCGGCCCTTTTGCGGCGCGTCTGCCGGTCGCAGTGTTTGAATACTATGCGTCGGAGCCAGGACGCGAACGCCGCGGGGGAGCGAAGGCTCCCGAGTTTCCCGTAGGCGTCGATGAACGCCTCCTGTGCTGCGTCCTCGGCGAGGTGAAAGTCCCCGAGTATGCCGAAGGCGTAGGCGACGGCCATTGCCTGAAACCGCCGCACGACCTCCTCGTAGGCCCGCGGGTCGCCCGCAGCGGAGGCGCCGAGCAGGGCCGGCAACTTCTCTTTAGACGGTCTTGCCATGTTCGCCGCAGTCCTCGCCAGGACGTAAGGAGAAGAGGCGGCGCTGGATTCGAACCGGCGTCTCCCGCGGCTTTCGCCGCAAGCGCTCTGCCTTTAAGCTAACCGCCCCTCGAAACATTCTACAGTAAAGATCCACTTTGCGCGTGGAAGGTTGGAGGCGAAACTCGCGGTGTACCGCCGGTTCTGTTCGACGCGCTACAGCGACGAGCAGCCGAATTGCCCCGCTTCTATGGCTCGCTGGATTTGGGAGAGGAGGTTGATAGTGATGAGCCTTTCTGTGAAGCCTGCCTGGCTGTCAGGCTGCCCCGCGAGTTTGCTGCGGAGGTCCGCAATGGGTTTTAGCGCGGGCTTGCCGCACTCGGCAAGGGCTACAGGCGCGCCGGAACCGGGCAGTATGACATCCGGCACGGTATTGTCGCCTATGTACGGGGGCTTCTGTGGCGTGACAGGCAAGCCGCCGGTTCCCCCCGCCACAGCGGGGGGCAGGAGAGCCCCTGACGCGTCCGTGACCAGCACAGTCCATTCGTGGAGGTTGCGCGCTTGATCGAGCGCCGACACAAGGATGGCGGCCCGAAGAGCAGGATCCACTTTCCAGTACCTGGCGAGGTCTCTCGACCTTAACGCCATCAGGAGGCAATATGACCTGTAGTCCGGCGTCTGCGCCAGACGCTTGGCCAGCGGCAAGTAATCGAATTGTCCGGCATAGAGCCGCCACATGTGGTTTGACTGCCTGAAGAGGACTCCATCGGAGGCTTCCTTAACCATCGCGTCGATGAGGTCTGCCGGGACGGGCGCGCCTTTTCGGAGATCCAAGAGCGCGGGCAACTCCAGAAACAAGCGCCAGCGTTCTTCGAACCTTCCCAATGTGGCCTTGTTCCCCTGGAGGCGCCGGGCCAGCCACCAGGTATAGTTGCCCTTCGTGGTGAGTATACCGTGCTGCGCAATGAGCATCGGACGGCAGTCGATCAACCGGTCTCGAAGGAGCGGCAGGATATCGGGAGGCGCGAGTTCGAGGAGCGCGCGGGCTTCCTCGGTGAGTTTCATCTTCGCCTCCGCGCGGTAGTCGGGGCCGGAATGCCGCTCGTACGCAGAAAGGTCCAGTTGCAGGAAGTCCCCTTGATTTGCCCCGAGCATGTCCGCGAGTATCGCCGCCTTCGTGCCGCCCGGAAGAGATGCGTAGGCTGCCGGCGCGCCCGCTCTCAGTGCCATCAGGGCGAAAGCGCTCCTCCCGTCCGGGTGCCTGCGTATGTGTTCGACCAGCGCCGTCAAGTCATAACTGTCGGCGGAGACGGCCGCAAGCGCGGCGGAGAGGGCCGGGGACAGGCCGTCCTTCTTTAACGGCAAGTAGGGCCAGGCAAGGGCCTCATCGCTACTGGTGAGCGTATCGAGAATCTCCGGCGGAAGCGGCGGCTTTGGGCTCGCAGCGGCTTCCGCCCCCAGCGCCAATGAACAAGTTGCGAGAATTACCCCAAGGCGCAAGATGGATGTCTTCATGATTCCGGCCCTCGATGAGAGCGTATGCCATACCTTCGATAGCCCGGATTTCAGGTGCCCGATTCTACAACGCGACGCCCCTCGGAAGTGTAACAGGAATGTAACTACTGCATTCTCACCCCGGCGGAGCGTGACGAAAAGGGGCGCGGATGAGACCGCGCCCCAGGAGAAACAATTCTGCCATCAAGCGGCGCTGCTACGCGCTTACGCGGGCATCTCCTCGTAGAGGCCGGGGTACACGGGGAACGACGCGCTCATTTCCGCGACGCGGCCGCGCAGGCGCGCCTTGACCGTGCGGTCGTCGGGAGCCTTAAGGCACTCGTCCATTATCCCGGCCAGCGCGCGCATCTCGGCCTCCTTCATGCCGCGGGTCGTGACGCACGGCGTGCCGACGCGGATGCCCGAGGTCTGGTTCACCTTCCTCTTGTCGAACGGTATGAGGTTCATGTTGACGGTCACGTTGACGTCGTGCAGCGCCTCCGCGGCGTCGGCGCCGGTCATGCCGGTGGAAGTGAGGTCCATCAGGAAGAGGTGGTTGTCCGTGCCGCCGGAAACGATCCGGTAGCCTTTGCGCGCGAGTTGGTCGCAGAGCGTCCTGGCGTTGGTGACTATCTGCCGGGCGTAGGCCTTGAAGCCCGGCTCCATCGCCTCCTCGAAACTGACGGCCTTGCCCGCAATGACGTGCTCGAGCGGCCCGCCCTGCATCCCTGGGAACACGCCCCTATCGATGGCGTCGGAGTACTTGGCCTTGGCGAGGATGAAGCCGCCGCGCGGGCCGCGGAGCGTTTTATGCGTCGTGCCCGTCACGAAATCGTGCGTCGGCACGGGGTCGGGGTGCTCGCCCGCGACGACAAGCCCCGCGATGTGCGCGATGTCGGCCATGGACAGCGCGCCGACGGAGTCGGCTATCTCGGCGAGTTTGCCGAAGTCGATCGTGCGCGAGTACGCCGACGCGCCGGAGAGAAGCAGTTTCGGCTTGTGTTCTCTTGCCATCCTCGCGATTACGCCGTAGTCGAGTTGCTCGGTCTTGGGGTCGACGCCGTAATGGGCGATGTTGTAGAGTTTGCCGGAGATATTGGCCTTCGAGCCGTGGGTCAGGTGCCCGCCGTGGGAGAGGTTCATCGCGAGGATTGTGTCGCCGGGTTCGAGCATGGCGAGGTACACTTCGAGGTTGGCCTGGGAGCCGGCGTGCGGCTGGACGTTGGCGTACTCGGCGCCGAAAAGCTTCTTGGCGCGTTCTATCGCAATCGACTCCGCCGTGTCGATTTCCTGGCACCCCTTGTAATAGCGCCTGCCGGGGTAGCCCTCGGCGTACTTGTTCGTGAACACGGATCCGGTCGCCTCGAGGACCGATATGGACACGTAGTTCTCGCTGGCGATGAGGACGATCTCGTCCTCCTGCCTGCGGATCTCCCGCATTATGATCTTGAACATCACGGGGTCGCTTATTTTCACATGAGCGAAGTTAATGATACACCTCCTGTCTATCTGTGAGTCCGGAGGGACTCTTCTTTTCGGGTCACGGGAAAAACTCAGTCATCTGTGTGGGTTCTTTTGCCGGCCGCTAAGAGCGGCCTCCCCCTTTCAACGTTCCCCTCAGATACGCCGTTATGAAACCCTCCAGTTTCCCGTCGAGGACCGCCTGGGCGTTGCCCGTCTCAAAACCTGTGCGGTGGTCCTTGACCATCTGGTAGGGGTGAAGGACATAGGAGCGCATCTGGCTGCCGAAGGCGATTTCGCCCTTTTCGCTGTAGATTTTGGCCAGTTCCGCCTCGCGCTCGCGCTCGCGCAGGAGGTAGAGTCTCGCGCGGAGCATCGAGTAGGCCATTTTGCGGTTGGAGTGCTGGGAGCGCTCGTTCTGGCACTGGACGACGATGCCGGTCGGGACGTGGGTAATGCGGACCGCGGAGGAGGTTTTGTTCACGTGCTGGCCGCCGGCGCCGCCCGCGCGGTAGGTGTCGACGCGGATCTCCTCGGGCTTTACCTCGATCTCCTCGTCTTCCTCGATTTCCGGTATGGCGTCGACGGAGGCGAACGTCGTGTGTCGCCTGTGGTTCGCGTCGAAAGGCGACAGCCGGACCAGCCTGTGGACGCCGACCTCGCCCCTGAGGTACCCGAACGCATCGTCGCCGATGACGTGCACAGTTATCTTGCGGTAGCCGGCCTCTTCGCCTTCGACCGTGTCGAGGATCTTGAGTTCGTAGCCGTGCCTTTCGAGGTACATCCTGTACATGCGCATGAGCATCACGACCCAGTCGCAGGATTCCGTGCCGCCCGCGCCCGCGTGGATGGTCAGGTAGGCGTTGGCGGAATCGTGCGGGCCGGTGAAGGTCATCTTAAGTTCGAGGTCCTCGACGTCGATGGCGAAACGCTCGAGGCTCGTGCGGAGTTCCTGGGCGAGTTCGGCGTCCTGCGCGGCGAGTTCGAAAAGCACGCCGATTTCGCGAAGCGCGGCGTCGAGTTTGTCGATGGGCTTTGAGGCATGGTTTATGGTCTTGAGTTCGGTGACGAGTTTGTTTGCGGCTTCGCGGTTGTCCCAGAAACCCGGCGCCGCCATCTGGGCCTCTATCTGGGCCCTGCGTTTTTCCAGTGCCGCCAGGTCAAAGAGACCCCCTTAGCGCCTGGTAGCGCTCGCGTGCGGCATCGAACCCTTTCTGGTCGATCTCAACTGTCACGCCGGGAATCCGCCAAAAGCCCTTAGAGCCCTTAAGATGTCAAGGGCTGCGTATTCTACAAATGCACGCGGGAGGGTCAATTCATTTATCGGGCTCGGGCGCTTTTTGGGCCTTGCGCGGGTCCTCGAAAACGTGGTACACGATCGCCCAGACCGCGAGCGCGACCACCAGCGCCGCGGCCATCACTTTGCGGTAGTCGAAAACGTCGACGAGGAAGCCGGAGGCCGCGGTTGCGGCAAGGACGACCGGCGACGACAACGTCGAGGCGAGCGCTATGTAGCGAAGCCGCTCCCCTACGACGCTGAATTCCAGTTGCAGGTTGAACGTCGCGACCCATATCGCCGAGTTCAGTGCGCCTGCCAGAAAGTAGATGACCAGAAACCCCGGCAGCGCCAGGGCCCCGAGCCACCTGAGCGAGATCCCTATGGACAGCATCGCCACGAGCATCGCGATTCCGCCGAGGAGGGGCACCCTGAAGCCCGTCCTGTCGGCGACGCGGCCCGCAACGGGGCCTCCGACCATCCGCCCCAGGAGGGCCATTGCGCTGAAAACGCCCGCCGCGACGGCCTTGGGGACACCGAATTCCTTGATGGCGTAGGAGGTGAAAAGCGCGACGTTGAAGATCCCGGTCGCGCCGAGAAGACACCTGATGAAAACGTAGGTGCGGAAATTGCGGTCGGCGGCGAGTATCCGGAAGGTGTCGCGGTAATACCGCCGCCACGCGCCGGCCGGGACCGGCTCGCCGGGCCACTCCGGCTCGCGCACGAAAGTGAGAAGATACCACGAGGAGAAGTATATGACGGCCCCCACGGCGAAGGGCACGAGGTAGTCCCTCGGCACGCCGTGCTGCCCGAGCGCCGGGTCGGCGGCGCGGCCCTTGAGGTAGAATGAGAGGCACACGGCTCCCAGAAACCCGGAGAACCCGGCCGTCGCCTCGCGCAGGCCGAAGAAGAATCCGCGCCTGGCCGGCGGGAGCGTCCTGCCCACGAGGTCCTGCCAGGCCATTGCCGAGCCGCCGGCGGTGCACGCCATCAGCGCCAGCGAAGAGAAGAAGACCGCCATCGCCGGCGCCGCCCCCCAGCGCGCTGCCACGAACGCGCTCACGGCGATGCCGGCGAACGCGAACCGCACGAACGAGCCCGCCTTGAGCGCCATCTCGAGGCGCTGGCGGCGGCGCTGAACCGTGTAGGCGTAGAAGAGCATCGGGAAGTTCCAGGCGAATCCGTTGACGGCCGCGGGCAGCCCGATGAGGAATTTCGAGTCGGTCATCGTGGTCATGTAGGCGGCCAGCACAGTCTCCGGCATGAAGAAACTGAAGCCGAGGATTGCCAGGCCTCCCTGGATGAGGTGAACGCGCAGGTTATGGAAGCCGCGCCGGTCGACCTCGCGCCAGTAGACCTCTTCGGCCGTTGTCCTGACGTCCTGGCTCATACCGGCGCCCCGTGGTTTTCGGGCGTG
>Ga0315274_10009371_pt1 | contig 14154 bp, 5 predicted proteins | sample YL17G02_20_MG_FD_203700 | JGI IMG/M metagenome (GOLD analysis project Ga0315274, IMG submission 203700) | Sediment microbial communities from Yellowstone Lake, YNP, Wyoming, USA - YL17G02_20 | ecosystem: Environmental > Aquatic > Freshwater > Lake > Sediment | place: USA: Wyoming | collected...
CTCTACGTTCACCCGTTCCTGGTCGCCAAGAACCAGACGGCCGACCGCATCGCCGTCTGCGTTACGGCGGCCGCCTCAGCGGGTAAGAAGGCGCGGTTCGGCATCTACAAGAATGCCAACGCCTACCCCGGCGACCTGGAGGCGGACCTGGGCGAGGTGACCGTCGACGCCACCGGCCTGCGCATGGTGATCGTCAGCAAGGCGCTGACGCCCGGCCTCTGGTGGCTCGCTGTCGTGGTCGAGGAGGCCGCCACCGTGCGGGCGCTCTATCACTACTACACGTTGGGCATCATCGGCTTCCCGGCGACCGGCGGCCCGGTCAGCGTCTTGTACACCTCTCCAACCGGCTACTACATGGCCCACACCTACGGGGCGCTGCCCGCCTCGTTCGCCGCCTACGCCAGCGCGACGGAGATCACCGCGTCAGCCTGCCCGGCGGTGTTCCTGCGGTTCTCGTCTTGATCCACGCTTGGCGCTGGCAGCATCATCGGCCGCCGCACGGTACTGGTCCTCATTCCCTCCGGCCACGGCCGCATGCGCATCGTCTCGCCGCACGAAGGTCCCATTGGCGAAGTCTGACCGCGGCGGGAAACGGCGCTAGAAGTCCAGCAAGCGCCTGATCTGCGCAGCCCGCCTGTAAATCGTATTCATCGTGGTTCCGAACGCTTCCTCAAGTTCGCGGTTCAGAACGTTGGGGACTCCACAGCCGTGGCTGCCGACGGCATAGACGATGCCGCCTGCCCAGCCGCCTGCCTTGCCCGGCATGGGTATCTTCCGGGCCAGCAGCAGCAAGACCCCGGCGGATTCACTCCTCAACTGCTCGTTGGGGTACTTCGTGAAGAAGGCGTCCAGGAACTGACGGCATGTTTGGTTGGCCGGCGGTCTTGTGGCGACCATTGTGGTTGCTCCTTTGGGAGCAGTATAGGGCATCGGCGTGTCAGGGCAAAACAATAAATCCGCATTTCGGAACGCATCTCCATGTGTTCAGACCACGGCCGCATGGGCATCGTCTCGCCGCACGCGCTGCCAGCCGGCGGAGGCTGACGCCCATGGAGACTCCCATCTCGCTCCGGCCGTCAGCAGTTCGACCGGCGCGTGCTCTTGCGGTTCGCCGGGCTCTCGTTCATCGCCTTGAACGTGCGCAGCCATTGGTCGTAGGTTATCTCGCCCAGAGCAAAAACCTCAACGGTGTGGTCGAGCCAGTCTTCGGTGGCTTTCCCCTCGAAGCAGAAGTACCCCGGTTAATCACTTGAATGCCTTTGAGGCCCTGCTTGGCCAGGTATCTTTGCACATCGGCGGTTCGACGCGGACGGTCGTCGGGATTCACGGGCGGTCCCCTGAGAAGGGCCCGAGACAGTAAGTCTCGCCGCGCCCGCTGTCGCAAGGGATAACGGTGACTCTGTGCAGGTTTCCCGCACAGTATCGGAGCGGAATTCGGTGAACGGTTACCGCGCAAGAAATCGCGGATTCCCGCATACTTATAGCCGGAGGAAGGTGTGGCTGCTGTGTGCCAGGGGGCCTCGCGGCTCGCCACCCGGGCAGTTGGGATGGGGTTGAAAGCGCCTCCCCGCAGAGACCGGCCGATGACACCGGGAGACACCCCACGCGGGTCGTGGTGACTCGATGCGCCGACTCCACCGAATCCTGAAGATCGTAAGGCTGCTCGAGCAGGGCCGGCCCTACGGCGCCAGCGAGTTGGCCAGGGAGTGCCATGTCTGCCGGCGCACGGTCTTCCGCGACCTGGAAGCCATCGAGGAGGCCGGCTTCATCATCTGGCACGACTATCAGATGCGCGCCTATCGAATGCATCAACCCAACTCCCTCGCGCCCATCAACCTGGATGTCTCCGAGGCCGGCGAGCTTTTCCTGGTGGCCTCGCTGCTGGACGAGAAGCAGGGCATCCCACTCCTTCACGCGGGGCGAGAAGTCGTATCGAAGCTCGAAGCCCATCTGCCGCTTGACATCAAACTCGACGCCCTCCGCCTCGCCCGTGCGACGGCCATTCACATTGGCCCCGCGGTTCGGCTTGATGCGCTGCAGACCAGCTACGGCCTGGTGCAGGAGGCCATCGGCCGCCGCCTCAGGCTCCGCTGCCGATACCTCTTCCAGGGAGACAGCGTGCCGCTCTCACTTCATCTGGAGCCCTATTGGCTGCTGTTCTACCGGCACGAGTGGTACGTCGTCGGCCGCAACGACCGCCACAACCGGGTGTGTACGCTCAGGCTCAGCCGCCTGGAAGACATGACCCTGACCAAGCAGAAGTTCGCCCGCCCCGCGGCCTACAGCTTGACCGATTACCTCGGCAACGCCTGGGGAGTGATGCCCGGCGAAAGCACCTATGAGGTCCGGCTCCGGTTCAGCCATGTCGTGGGGGCGGACGTGGCTGAAGTCCAGTGGCACAAGACACAACGGACGGCGCGAGAGAGCGACGGCTCCGTGCTCTTCTCGGCGACGGTGGACGGCTTGGATGAGATCGCCTGGTGGGTTCACAGTTTCGGGGCCCACGTGGCGATACTGGAACCGGACGCCCTGCGTACGCGCGTGGCTGAGATTGCTTCACCCTATGAGGAAAGCGCCCTGCTCCATCCGCTCGCCGTAGGGGACTGAGGGGGCCTTTCCGACGTACGGCCCGAAGGCAGCCGTCCCATGGACCCGATCTGTACATCTAATCGTCCTATCGCCATGTCAGGGCTCACGTGGATCGTCCAGCCACGCGAGCCTGGACTCGGTGCCGTCCGGTTTCTGGTACGCCGAGGACGGGCCTCTCGGCGTTCGTCTACCCTTCGTGCAAAGACTTGCAATGAGGTAACACGTGTTTGTAGAATTCGACCGTGCTGACGATGTAGCCCAGGGGAGTGCCTTCAGGAGGGCGCGACGATGCCAATCGATCCTGCCAAGACCATGCTCTTGATTGCCGCGTGGCCGGACAACCTGGTGGCGCCGGAGCTGATCATCTGGGGGATGGCGCACCAGTTCAAGCGCCTCTTCTGGTACTGCCAGCGGTTCGTCGAGTGCGCCTACAATGCGGCGATTGTGAACATCGCCCTTCCCAGCGACTGCCAGGAGTTCATCTTTGCCGACCGGGACGTTCGGCCGGGACCGGATGCCGAGGCGTTCCTCCACGCGGAAGGCCCGCTGGTGGTCTGCAAGTACGACGTCAAGAACAACCATTCGTGGGACGACCCGCAGGCGATGCACTGCGGCCTGTGGCGCTGCGAGCGGCGCGTGCTGGAGGCGATCCAGCCGCCGTGGTTCCAGCGGGTCCTCTCGGAGAACGGCACGTCCGAGCGCACGTGCGTGTGCATGTACTTTCGCGACAAGGCCCGGGCGGCCGGGTTCAACGTGGTCCGGGCCGGCTGGACGGCCCACGCGACCTGAACCGCCGGGCGGCGGTTGATAGTGACAACCGGTTGTCACTCTGCGCGTGCGGGGGCGGATTTCGCGGTGGAACGCCTGTAAGTTGTTCCCCAGGCTGCGCTTACGCTCCGAGGCACCGGCGGACGGCCCAGAACGCTCAGCCGACCTTGCCTGGCCGCATGTCTCGTAAGTCGTGGCCCAAGCCGGAGTTACATGCGTGTCGGGCGGCCAAGACGCGGATTCTCCTAGCTATCAACATCGCCCTTTTTCCCCTTGACAGGACGCGGACTCATTCAGTAATCTGCCCGCGTGGAATGGAGACAGGCTGCCCAGGCCGGTGTTCCACTTCGGCCGGCGTCTTGGGCACGTTCCTTCCGCGAGTGATGCTGATAAGGGGGCACGCCATGTCGGACTCGCTGCTTCACCGTTTCACCTGTGTGATCTCGAAGTCCTTCTTTGCCCGCGGCATCGTGAGGGAGCGTCGCACGCCACCGGCCTGGCAAGGTCTGGAACCGCTGGAGCAGCGACTGCTGCTTTCGCCGCTTTACTGGGATCCCGATGGAATCGCGAGTTGCAACAACATTCAGTACGGCACGGGCCTCGGCGGCTCGGGCTACTGGACGACAGCCCCGGACATGAAGGTCTGGTACGACCCTTCGACCTGCACGGACATCGCTTGGCCTACTTCCTGCAGCTACGAGGCTGTATTCTGGGGCTCATCGGGAACAGTACACCTATCCGCGAACATCACGGCGCAGTCCCTGACGTTCAAGACCGGCGGGTACACCGTTGAGAACGCCTACACACTTACGCTCGCAACGGGGGAGGTCGAGGTTACCAGCTGTTCGGCCACGGTCGGTTCCGTGATCGCCGGCAGTTCGGGGCTCACGAAGAAGGGCTCCGGCACGTTGACCCTCTCGGGCGTCAACACCTACACGGGCACCACGACGATCAAGGGCGGAACGCTGATGCTCGACGGGGGCGACAACCGCCTGCCGACCGGCACCACGGTGACGCTGGGCGATTACTCCTCGTGCAGCACCGGCATCCTCAAGCTGAACGGCCGGAGTCAGGAGGTGGCGGGGCTGTCGAGGGCGAATGCCTACTCCGGCAATGAGGTCGTCAACGGGGGTTGCGGGGTGGCCACGTTGATGGTCAACACAGCTTGTTCCGACTCGACCTTCGCGGGAGTCCTGGCCGATGGCTCGTGCTACGGCAGTCTGAGCCTGACCAAGAAGGGCTCCTGCACGTTGACCCTTTCGGGCGCCAGCACCTACACGGGCACTACCACGATCCAGGGCGGCACGCTGAAGCTCGACGGGGGCGACAACCGCCTGCCGATCGGAACCAAAGTGATGCTGGGCGATTCCTCCTCTGGTACCGGCATCCTCAAGCTGAACGGCTGGAATCAGGAAGTGGCGGGGCTGTCGACGACGTGTAACTCCTGCTCCGTCAATAATCAGGTCATCAACGGGGGCAGCAGCGCGGCCACATTGACGGTCAACACAGGTAGCTGCGACTCCTGCTTCGCCGGGGTCTTGGCCGATGGCTGGGCAGGCGGCAATCTGAGCCTCATCAAGAAGGGCTCCTGCACGCTGACCCTCTGGGGGGTCAGCACGTACACGGGCGCCACCACGATCCAGGGCGGAACGCTGGCGCTCGGCGGTGGCGACAACCGCCTGCCGACCGGCACGACCGTGACCCTGGAGGGTCCAAGCTTCGGCCCGACTGCTTATCTGAAACTGGGCGGCTACAGCCAAGCGGTGGGCGGCCTTACTGCCAGCGGCAGTCCTTCCTACACGGCGGTCATCAACGGGACCAGTTATACGGCCACGCTCACGGTGAGCATTGCGGCGGGAATTTCGACGTACTATGGCCTACTGGGCGGCAGCGGAAACGATGGCAACCTCGGCCTGACCAAGGCGGGCGCGGGCACCCTGGTTCTCGCCGGGAGCAATAGCTACACGGGCGCCACGACGATCTCCGGGGGCGTACTGCGTGCGGGCCTTGGAACCGGGTTGCCGAACGCCAGCAACCTCGTCTTCGCCGGCGGCGTGTTGGAGGCCAGTGGCACATTCGGCCGCTACCTGGGCACGGGCGCCGACCAGGTCCAGTGGACAGGCGATGGCGGCTTCAGTGCGTTCGGCGACCAGTTGACCGTCGCGATCGGCGGCACATGCAACCCCACCGAACTCACCTGGGGCGGCACGTACTTCGTGCCGAATGGGAATCAACTGATGTTTGGCAGTGCGGCGTCAGACAGCCCAGTGGAGTTTGTGAACGACATCGACATGGGGTCGGCCGTGCGGACGGTGGACGTCAAGGACAACTCCAGTTGGTCATCGGACTCGGCCGAGCTCTCGGGCGATCTGAGTTGGACCGAGGGACTATGGTTTACGAAGTCCGGCGACGGCACGCTGATCCTCTCGGGTACGGTGACGGAGGGCTCGCCGCCATACGACGCAGGCGCTGTGACTATCGGCGATGGAACCCTCCAGCTCGATACCTACATTGCCTCCTTCCAGCCTGTGTACGTCGACAGCGGGGCGCGACTTACGGGCAGCGGGTTCGCTTACGGCAGCTTTAACCCGTGTGAATATACATATCCGATCCTCTTGCAGCCCATTGGCGTCAACCTGTGTTGCAGCGAGGACTACGTGTCCGACGACCTAAACTGCTTCGGCGTGACCCGCCAGTGGACCACCGCGGGACAGTACAACCCCGACATCGGCATGGGGCCCGGTTGGGCCATCGCGCAGTGGCCGAGGATCATGGAGGCCGGCGACGATCAGTTCGTCGTTGTGAACAGCGCATCGGGCCGCCGGGTGTGGTTCTACGAAATGAACGCCCTTCATGGGGCCCTCGACACTCTCACGTCCTGCGGCGGCGTCGAGTTTGTCCTCACCGACGCGCTGGGCAATGTGACAAAGTTCTACGGCTTTGGCTGCTCGGTGCCGGCTATCCAACGGGGCGCGTTCAAGAGCTTCACCGATCCGATGGGCAACAGCGCGGCGGCGAGTTGTCACGACGAGGACGGCAACCTCACGCAGTTGCTGTGCACACACGTTGCCGACGATGCTCAGGAACTCTACGTCTGCGGCTACGAAAACGGTCGGCTGACCTCTGTTCTCCTCAGCCGCTCGCCGGACGGCGGCACCTGCTGGACCGACCTCCGCCAAGTCACCTACGCCTACTACGTCGATGAGGAAGACTACGGCAATGAGGGCGATCTGAAGACCGCGGTCATTGGGGAGTACGAAGGCCAGACGCTCAAGACGGTCGAAACGAAGTACTACCGCTACTACACGCCCGAAGATAGCGTCGTCGGGGGCGAGGTCAGGGGCTATCCGCACGCCCTGAAATTCGCCTTTGAGGGGGATGCCTACGCGCGGCTGGCAGCCTCCTGCGATCCGGAGTCGGATGATCCCACCGTCCTCAGCTTCGCCACCCTCTATTGCGAGTACGACATCGAGCACCGTTTGGCCCAGGCCGTGAGGGCGGCCGAAGGGTGCTCCGTCTGCGGCGGGACGGGGCAGGGAACCTGTACCTATAGCTGCACCTGGAGGGACAGCCCCGCGATCTACAACAGTTGGAGGTACAAGATCGTCGAGTACCTGCCCGGGTACGCAAGTCCTCCGACCTCCTCCACTTCCGTCCGGACCACCTACTACAATTATGCCGGCCAGGTCATGCTGGAGGTCTTCAGCCATCCCCAGTCCAGCCAAGAGTGGCGCACGTTCCACAAGTACGACGACGACGGCCGCGAGATTCTCACGGCCGATCCGGTGGCCGTCACGGGCTACGACGACACCTATGCGGACCTCCTGCACGAGGTGAGCGGCAACTACGTGTACCTCGCTGACGGCGCCGGTTTGATCACGCTCACCGACTACTCCACAAGCACCACGGCAACGACGGAGACCGCCGGCGAGGTGGCGGGTAACCTCCACACCACGAGCATCAAGCCCGGCGAAACGGGCACCGCCGTCCTCCAGCAGCACGTGGACTACATCGCCTCGCCTACCGTCGGCGACACCACGATCTACCCGGTGAACTCCGTCTCCGTCTACAGCGGCACGGGTGGGACGGGCGAGCGGAAGACCTCCTACTCCTATACTTGGTTTACCGGCAGTTTCTGGATCGAGTCGCGGGAAACCACTTACCCTGTGGTTTCAACCGGCCACAATGGCTCCTGTGAAGCCAACTTGGCCACGACCTTCTTCGATCAGTTCGGCCGCCCCATCTGGATGAAAGACGGGGATCACTTCCTCTTCTACACCGAGTACGATCCGGCCACGGGGGCGGTCACCAAGACCATCGCCGACGTGGACACGACCAAGACCGACGATTTCGAGAACAAGCCTTCCGGCTGGGCCACGCTCGGCGCTGGCCTACACTTGGTCACCACCTACGAGGTGGACGATCAGGGTCGGACCACCAAGGTGACCGACCCCAACGGCAACATCACCTACACCGTTTACAGCGATGCCGTCAGCGATCCTATCCAGATAGGCGACAGCACGGCCACGATCCTTCAAGAGGTGCGGACCTATCCGGGATGGACCGCCGAAAACACCACGACGGGGCCGATCCTGATCCATCGGGAGGTGGTCTTCGATTACGCGGAGAGTTCGGACCGGTCGTACTTCACCGAGAACCTCACGGTAGCAGTGGCACCGACGGTGCAGGACGACCAGCCCACGGGCAGCGAGACGTTTGACGCCGACGACATCCGCAGCCTCTCGCGCTCTTACGTCAACGTCAGCGGCCAGGTCGTCACGTCCGACAGTTACTACTCCCTCGACGACGTCACGTACTCCCTGGAGCCCGACATCGGTTCGGCCTCGGCAAACTACCTCCGCACGACCTACGCCTACTGCGTCCGCGGCTGGGTGAACCGGACCGTGCGGCCCGACGGGACCATTGAACGCATCGCGTATCACCCCATCGGCCGGGTGGTCAGCCAGTGGGTGGGCACCGACGACACGCCCGACACGGGCGAGTGGTCGCCCACGAACAACGCCGGCGCCAACATGGTCGAGACCGTCCACTACTACTACGACCAGGCCACGCCCGGTTCGGAGGACTCCGGCGTGGGCGACGGCAACGTGACCGAGACGCAGACCCTCTACGGCGGCGGGACGGGCGAGTACTATAAGACCGTCTACAAGTGTGATTGGCGTAACCGCCTGACCGACACGCGCGGCCCGGACAACGTGGCCACGAAGACCGCGTACGACAACCTCGACGAGGCCACCCTCATCGAAACCTACGCCGACGCCGACACGGACTTTGAGATCGACAGCGGCGAACTCCGCGGCAAGGTCGAACGCGCCTACGACGAGCGCGGCCGCTTGTACCGCACGTACAGGTATGAGGTGGACCCCGAGACTGGCGACGACGGCGACCGCCTGGTCTCCGACATCTGGTACAACGCCCGCGGCATGGTCATGAAGACCGCCGACGCCAACGGCCTCTTCTCGAAGGCCGCTTACGATGGGGCCGGGCGGGCGGTGGCCTCCTACGTCAGTTACGACACCGACGAGTCCGGCTACTCCGAGGCTCAGGATGTGTCGGGCGACACCGTCATTGAGCAGACCAACACCATCTATGATGCCGGCAGCCGCCCGGTCGCAAACCTCTTTTTCCAGCGGTGGCACAACGCCGACGCCGAGAGCACGGGCGAGCTGACCGCCGTCAACTCCCACGCCACCGCCTCCGTCACCTGGTACGACAAGGTCGGCCGCGTCACCCATTCCATCAACTTCGGCCATGACCGCAACAGTGACCGTGACGAGGTCGAGCATTACATCTTCGATTTCGATTACGACGAAGAGGAAGAGGAACTATCCTACAGCCTGATCGACAGCGACAGCGACGGCATTCCCGACGAGGCCGACGCCTGGAACGACGTAACCGAGGAGGCCCACTCTCCCTGTGAGCCTAACACCTCCGATGACTACATCGTCACGCGGTATGATTATGACGAGGTCGACGACGGCGATCGCTACGACGAGGTCACGGACAACCGCGGCATCCACAGCCGGACGTACTACGATCTCCTCGGCCGCGTCACTCGCACCGTCGCCAACTATGCCAACGGCATCGACGAAGTGGACATCGACACGGATCAGACAACTGAGTACCTCTACGATTCCGCCGGCCGCCTGTCTGTCCTTCGAGCCCGAAATCCCCTGGGCGAGAACAACGGCATCCAGGACCAGGAGACCCGGTACCTCTACGAGTCCGAGATCGACCGCTCCTGGGTCACCACCGTCGTCTACCCCGACTCCTCGGGCGACGGGGCACTGCTGACCGTCTCCAACCTGACGCGCTCCGGCACCACGGCCACGGTCCACACTGCCGCCGCGCACGGGTACAGCGATGACAACCAGGTCCGGATCTCCGGCGCTAACCAGGCGGAGTACGACGGCTGGTTCACGATTGACGTGACCGGCGAAGATACGTTCACCTACACGGTGAGCCCCTCCGCCGCCACCCCGGCCACCGGCACGATCAAGGTCAAGCGCCTGGGCGCCGACGTCGTCCGGACCACCTACGACCGCCTGGGCCGCGTGACGACTGTGACCGACCAGCGCGGCGTGGTCCACACCTACTCGTACGACGCGGCCGGCCGCCTCGCGTCCGACGCCGCCACGACCGTGCCTTCTGGCGTCGATTCCTCCGTCCGCTGCATCTCGTACCGTTACTACGGTACCGAGCAGACCGTCACCAGCCTGACGCGCGACGGTTCCACAGCCACCGTCATATTGGCTAACCACGGCTACACCACGGGCAACCTGGTCCAGATTTCCGGCGCCGAGCAGGCGGCGTACAACGGCTCCTTCGTGATCACCAAGGTCGACGACGATACGTTCACCTACACCGTCAGCGGCTCCCCCACTTCCCCGGCCACGTGGACGATCAAGGCGAAGCGCTTGGACTGCGCCACGGGGCGACTCGAGGCTGTCACTTCCTGGGAGAACGCCGACGGCACGGGCGATATCCTTAGCCAGGTCAAGTTCCACTACGACAGCTGGGGCAACGTCTCGCGCGCCTACCAGTCGCACGCTGGCACGGTGGACGACGACGGAGTCGGAGACGACACGCCCTGCGTCCAGTACGTTTTTGACGACGGCGCGGTCGGCAACGAGGCCAAGTACGTCCGCCTCTCAAGCGTCACCTACCCCAACGACCGCGTGGTCTACTATAACTACCCCGAGAGCGGCGTGGGCAGCGCTCTCAGCCGCCTCGACAACATCGCCTCCAGCGACACGCCCGACGAGGACGAGATGTTCGCCCAATACACTTACCTCGGCGCGGGAACCATCGTCCAGGTGGCCCACCCGAACGTCGACGGCGGCCTCACCCTCGACTATACCGGCCCGGGCTATGGCAATTATCCGGGCTTCGACCGTCTGGGCCGCGTCGCCTACCAGTCGTGGGTCACGGACGGCGGCACTTACGTGGACCGCTGGTTCTACGGCTACGACCGTGACTCGAACCGCCTCTGGCGGGCCGACCGGACCGACCTCTACAGCACCTTTGCCCCAAGCGACCGCGACGAGGCCTACGAGTACGACGGCCTTAATCGCCTGGTCAAGGCCCAGCGCGGCTGGATCGCCTACGGAACGCCCATCGCCCCCGGTCCCGGCGACTTCAACTCGGACGGCCTCGTGAACGGAGCCGACTTGGACATTGTGGATGACCACTACGACGGGGGGCCCGGCACGAACGCCCAGTGGACCGACGGCGACTGGAACGGCGACGGGCGCGTGGATGACAACGACGTGACGTTCGTGAACCTCCTCTATAACACCAACTACTCGCCCCGCGTCGCCTCCCAGACCTGGCAGTGGGGCCTCGACGCCCAGGGCAACTGGACCGCCTACAACGAGGACGCGGGCCCCGGCGGCCAGGGCCAGTGGGACCTCGAGCAGACCCGCGAGCACAACGCCGCCAACGAGATCGACACCGACGCCGACCACGGCGACGCCGACGAGGCGGCCATCTACGAAGACTCCGGCCAGGCCCAGTGGGTCGGCCCGGCCTACGATGCCGCCGGCAACCTCATCGAAGCCCCCGTCCCCGGCTCCGAGACCGCGCGCCAGAAGTACGTCTACGACGCCTGGAACCACTTGGTGCAGGTCACGGACGACGAGGACGTGGTCATCGCGACCTATCGGTACGACGGCCTCGGGCGCAGAATCCAGAAGCTGCTCGGCCCCGACCCTGAAGACCCCACGGCAACGTATGACTACTTCTACAATGAATCCTGGCAGGCCGTGGAGGTCAGGCTTGACGGCGTCGCCGACCCGCTCGACCAGTTCCTCTGGGACGTGCGGTACATCGATGCGCCGGTCGTGCGGTTTCACGACGGCAACACCGACGGCGATGTTGACGGCGGGTCCCAGGAAGGCGACAATACGCTCTACTACACCACCGACGCGAACTGGAACGTCACGGCCCTGGTGGACGCGGCGACGGGCGAGGTGGTCGAGCGATATATGTACGATCCCTACGGCAAGGCGACGGTGTGCGAGGAGGACTGGACGCCGCGCGAAGGCAACGCCTCGGCGGTCGCCAACGACGTCCTCTACTGCGGCTACCGCTGGGACTTCGAGACGGGGCTGTACCAAGTGCGGCGGCGGTACTACCATGCGGGGCTGGGGAGGTGGGGGACGCGCGATCCGCTGGGTTACTTGGATAGCCATAATCTGTACGATTACGCGACGGGCCGCGCCGTGAGCTGGCTTGATCCATACGGCACAGAGGCTTTTTCGGCATCACCGCCGGACACGCTCACATTCAGGGCGAGGCTGGAATTGCTGCTCAACGTTAAACCACTCACAACTGTCGATTGCTTCAGGCACGGCAGCCAGAAGTGCTTTGACTGGGACTGGAAACTGCGAGGAGCTGCAACGTTTGGTAAGCCTTCCATAAGTACTACCTTTGACCTTTACATTGGGGCGCAATGGAGTCTCCGCATAGACCATCTCAAGAATACCACGGACTGCTTCTGCTGCCCCAAGACAGGGAAAATGGGGACGGCCCTAATGAGGCAGTGGGTCACCCATCCCAGCCAGAATGATTCATGGGAGAAGGACATGAAGTACCCCGCGGGCCAGGAGCCAAGTGCGGCGGACCAACTAGACCGAACAAGGCGGCAATACGTATTCCCGGATGGCAAGACAGACGGACACCAACAGCCGAATAAACAACACTTTGGTGGAGGTACTCCCCAGGAGGCATACAGTTGGGACGACTGGCCAGGTGTTGGCTATTCTACCGCTACAGGCGGCACTGTCACGATGGATTGGGCGTTTTATGTGGAGATCTGGCGCGACTGTGGCGACGTAACACAAAACGCTAAGCTAGATGCGGCAACATTTTATGTGCAACTACACACTGTCGCAACCAAAGGCGTCACGGACCCCAAGGAGGGGTTTCTGATCAAGAGAGGGGAGTCTCCCTGGGGCCTTCGGACCGCTACTTGGGTCGCACCGATCCTCTGGCAGAGCTGAGGTGCGCGGGCCTACCCGGATCGGTGTTCACGTAATGCATGGAGACAACGCGATGCTATCAGATGTGCGAGCCCGCATGGTGTACCTGCTTCCTCTTGGCTTGCTCATATTCGGATGCGGAAGCGCCTCCTGTGGCCCGCAGTGCGAAGCGGATGTGCAGGCCATGGCGCGCGCAGCGGCCCTGGAGGTGCAGGGCTTGGCTGGGGGGAGGGCATATATGTTGGACAGGGACATGGCGTCCGTGGCAACATATGTGAGTCGGCACGTCGAAGCGGGAAACGTAAAGGGCCTGGCCGCTTTGATCAATCATCCGGGGCCGTGGCAGCAGACTATGTGGTACCGACGAGTGTGCTTGAGCTTTGCACGCGCGTTTTGCCGTGACCGCCCGATAGCGCCGAGTGGAGCTGATGATGCACTGAGGGCACTCAACGCTATAGCGGCCTTGCAGACCGGGCACTATCGTGACACTGTCGTCTACGCGGCCAGGGCGATTCGTTTCGAGAATCCCCAGGTGGCCAAGCAGCTGCTTCTTCGCGAGTACGCGACAGGTGATGTTGCATCAAGTCTGCTCCACCCTTCCCCAGTGCGCTGCGGGGATGTGCTACGCGAGATAGGCTTCTTCGTTCCCGATGAAATCACCAGCGTGTACGAGGTAATGGACGCCCTGGAGCGGATGAATGTCCCAGTCTCTTTGGACAAGTTCGGCAAAATGGACGACGAGACGGTCTCTAGGATGGAGCGCGCGGGGGCGCGGTTCAACGAGATCGCCCGCTCAGCGCTGGACAGGGCCGACATGGATCAGCTTAGGTGGATTGTGGGTACCCGAGATGAGAAGATTGCTGAGATATATGCTGAAGCTCCTTTGCGGCGAGCGGAGTAGGAATCTGGGACCCATGGAGTTCGGGTGATATACACCTTAGTCTCCTGTATGGCACGGACTATGCGAATCCGGAGAACGTCTCCGTGTCCCAGACCTGGCAGTGGTAAAGTGGGCCACCGATTTTTGGTGTGGCATCGGTTAGGTTTGTCGCAGGGCCAGGAGCACGGTTCTCGGATGCCTGCTTCACAGCGCGAGGCGCGATGGCACCGATGGAAAGCGGGGAACAAGGCTCTTGCGCATGGAGAGTGGTGCGTGAGCGCGCACCGCAGGCGGGGCCTTGAAGGAACAGGCCGACGCGACGGTGGTCAGGCCACGCGGCGCAGTGCCACAACAGGCAGGTGCTTGCGCCCGGCCTCGAACGTAACCGCGAGTTCCAGCCGGACGCCGGGCTTG
>Ga0315274_10009372_pt1 | contig 14153 bp, 6 predicted proteins | sample YL17G02_20_MG_FD_203700 | JGI IMG/M metagenome (GOLD analysis project Ga0315274, IMG submission 203700) | Sediment microbial communities from Yellowstone Lake, YNP, Wyoming, USA - YL17G02_20 | ecosystem: Environmental > Aquatic > Freshwater > Lake > Sediment | place: USA: Wyoming | collected...
GAGTTCAGCAGGTGGAGCCGCTGGGCCGCCGTCGGGCGGTTGTTGCGCTCGGACTCCAGACCCGTGTCGCGCGGTGGTCGCCCGAACATCTCGAGGAATGGGCTGGTGATGCTGCCGTCGGGCAAAGCGATGGACCGCTGGTCCTCCGGCATGAAAGTGAACGGTTCTGGAATCGGACTGGTGTACTTCTCCGTCGTGCCGGTGATCTCATTCAAGGCGTCGATGAGGACTTCGGCCTCCAGGCGGCGCAACGGGTAGGATGCAAAGTTCGCCACCGCCTCCGGGCTCTGGTTCGGCGCGACGGAGGCGAGTTGGTAAGTGCTCGAGTTCAGGATCAGCCGGTAGAGGTGTTTGAGATTATAGTTCGCTGTGATCAGCTCCTTCTCCAACCAGGCCAACAGTTCGGGATTGCTCGGCGGGTTGTTCGGACGGATGTCGTCCGGTTCGTGGATGATGCCGCGCCCAAGCAGCCAGGACCAGACGCGGTTCACGATATTGCGCGTGAACCAGGGGTTCTTGGGGTCAACCAGCCAGTCGGCGAAAACCTCACGCGGGTCGCGGTCCGGCGCCAGTTTCACCCGGGGGCCATCGGGGAACCTCGCGGCTCGCCAGAGATCGTTGGTGGCCTTGCCGGGATCGAAGAACACGACCTCTTCCTTCCATTCGCCAGTGGACTTGTAGCCGACCTGGGAGAAGAACGCGGCCAGCCCGGCCAACTGGTTCGTCGGCCACTTGTCCGCCCGCGTGCCCAGGAACGTGAGGGCCACGGCCTGCGCGATGCCCGGCGGTTCCTTGTTCTGCAGGGCGCGATAGAAGTTGACCGGCCCGACGCGGAAGTTGCTGCCGCTGGCGGTGAGCATTTCACGAACGAACTGATCGTAGGGCTTGTTCTCCTTGATGCTCGTGCGGATCCAGCGGTGATAGGCCTGCGCGGCGTTGGGCCAAAGGTTGATGGGGAACTCGGCCTTGACTCTGAGCAAGTCGCTCCACTTCATCGCCCAATAGTCTGCGAACTCCTCCCGCGCCAATAGACGGTCGATCAAGGCGCGGCGCTTGTCCGGTCTCCGATCCGACAGGAATTCGCGGACCTGCAAACCGGTGGGCAGCGTGCCGATCACGTCCAAGTAGGCACGGCGGACGAACACAGCATCGGAGCAGACCCGGGCGGGCTCGAGTTTCAGCTTGTGAAGTCGGGCAAGAACCAGCGTGTCGATCTGGCCTTGGGGCGAGGGAGCTGTCGGGCTCTCGAAGGGGTTGGGCGCCGAAGCGGCTGCCGCGGCGGCTCCCGCCGTGCTCAAGGCCGCCATCAGCACCAGAGCCAGCACCGAGGATGTCTGCCTCATCATCTTACGGTTCCATTCTGCCAACAGAACAGGCGAACGTCGAATCCTGTTCTTGTTGAGAGTAGATGTCCCCTGCAGGCCAAAGGTTACGGCGGCAACTCCAGGCGAAGAAAGCCCCGGCAACTCAATCGGCATGTCCACCCGCGGAGCCTCTTGCGGTTCCTCGCCACGCAGCCGCGGGAGGGAGTCCGCGCGCGCACTTACCCCGCCACGCTGAACTCGAAGACGTTCTCGGAGATTGGCTGGCCGTCTTCGGCGACAACTTCAGCGCGCAGTTCGTATTGGCCCGCCGTGCCGGCCGGCCATTTCACCTCGCCGAGCTTCTGAATGGAGTCCTCCGGCAAGGAGCACCGCCATTCGCCGGAGGCTTGCGGGGCATCGGTTTGGCTTACGATGCGCCAGCGGATGGTTGTGTTGGGCACCGCCTGCCAGCGGTCGTTCACGGCCCAGAGGCCGCATTGAAACTCGCTGCCCGGCTTCCAACGATCGCGGTCGTATTCGAACAGCGCTCCCACCGGCGCGAAGCTGCGGCGGACGGTGTGGAAGACCTTGGTGGGAACCCGGTCGAAGTCGATGGCAGCCATGGTGACCGACGGCCAGATGTCGATGGCGTGGAAGTGCAGAATGCCGCCGGCGGGCTGATACTTGAGCCGACGCGAACGCTCGAGGGCGAGCTGGAACAGGCGCGCCACGTAGGCCTGCGTCTGGGGGATGTATTCCTTGAGGCTCTTGTTCCCGGGATCGCCCCAGGCGCGCATGGCTTCGTCGATCTGGAGCCGGCGCCAGGTCCATTCCTCCGCGTGGTCACGGATCGGCCACTGGTCGGGCATGAACTTGATGAGGCTTTCGTAGTTGGGCAGCGCGGTGGCGCCCAACTCCGACACGAAGGCCTGGGTCATCTTTGCGTAGGCCCAGATGGTCCCGCCGTACCAGCCCTCATAAACGTGCGCATCACCGTAGCGCGCCGTGGAGCGCACCACCGGCCGCCGCTGCGGGTCCAGCAACGCAGGCCGCGACGCCAGATGCTTGGTGATGTCGCGGTAGTTCTCCAGGTCTTCCTCGTCGCTGGTGGTCCAGAGCGCGACGCACGGATGGTTGCGCACGGTGCGGATCAGCGGATCGTAAAGCCTGGCGGCTCGGAGCGAGAAGGCGCGGTCGTGCGGATACCACGCCTCCAGGAAATCCTGCCAGACCAGCACGCCGTGTTCGTCGGCCAGGTCATAGAACTCGCGGTTCGAGAAATGGCAGTGCAGCCGGATCATGTTCACGTTCATCTGCAGCATCAGCTTCACGTCGCGCTCGTAGGCCGCGCGGTCCATCTCGGACATGTAGAGGAGGTAGTAGTAATTCGTGCCGCGGATGAACAGCCGCTTGCGGTTCAGGTAAAAGACCCAGCCGACCTTCTCAATCTCGCGGATGCCGACGGCCAGGGATTGAGCGTCGAGCACCTTGCCATCCGCGTCCACGAGGCGCAGGTCAAGTGTGTAGAGGTTCGGGCGGCCGTGGTCCCAGGTCCACCAGAGCTGCGGGTGCTGGACCGGAATGACCAGCCGGGCGGAGTGGCCAACGGCCGGCAGTCGGACGCGGTGATGTTCCTGCGAAGAGAAGTTGCGCGGTGAAAGCGTGGCCTCCCAGAAGCATGCGCCTTCGGGTGCGCCATCCGCCGTGACGTCCACAGCGACCTCGGCGCTGTCATCGCCGGTGAGCCGGGTGTCCACGGCGACGTCCGTGATGATCACCGGTGCCGCGGCCACCAAGCGCACGGAGCGCGTGATGCCCAGCGCGGTGATGTCGTCGGGTTTCTGGTCCACGCCGCCATAGGAGCCCTTGATCGTGTAAGGGCGATGCTTCCAGTAGTAGTGGACGGGCGTCCAGACACGCACGAGCAACTGGTTCGTCCGCCCCACCCGGACGCGATCCGCCACATCAAGAGCGAACGGGTCCATGTAACCCTCGTGGCGGCCCAGCAGGATGCCATTGAGCCACACGTCGGCATAGTAATCCGTGGCGTCGAACTGCAGGCGCAGTCGTTTGCCCCCGAAGCGCTGCGGTGGCTGGAAGGCCTTGCGATACCACCATTCCTTGCTGCTGATCCACTCGGCGTCCCGGGTGTAGATCTTCGAAGGGTCCAGCCACTGGACGTGGGCCGTGCCGGGAACCTTCACTGTGCGCCAGCCGGCTTTCGGCGGCCCTTCACCCTTTTCACACCAAGCCAGCTCCCAATCGCCATCCAGCGACAGCGAGTCGGATTGAAAAGGGGCGGGAGACACTTCGACGGTCTTGACCTCGGCTTGAGGATCCTCCTCGGCTGCGCGGCGGACGGGTCCCTCGCCGTCCTTCGCTTCAGTCACCAGGATCAGCAGTGGTTGGCGCAGCACGCGGTTTTCACGCCGGGCCTCGAGGACCGTCTGGCTCGCGCGCCAAGCCGGGAAGGTGACCGCGATCTGGGCATCGCCAGCCTCTTTCTCGGCCTCGAATCGACGCGAGCCGACTCCGGTCCAGTTGAGGTCCGGATCGAGTGCGACGATTCCGAGCGCGCCGTAGTTCTCTTTGGCGTGGTAATAGACCGCGTGGCCGCCGGGAAGTTTCCTCCAATCGCGCGGTGCGATCTTGTGATCAGGCGGTTCGCCTTCATCGGGACCAGAGGGCCATTGGTATTCTGAGCCGCCAACGCAACGGTCGAACGGCAGATACGGCTCCGCCGAAACGGCGGTGAAGCGGAAACCCTTCCGAGCCTTCCAGCGCAGCGCGGCGCTCTCACCGGTCCACGTGAACTCCCACGTCTCGTCGCCCCGTTTCAGACGCAGCCGGCCGCGCAGCGGACCGCTCTCTGCCAAGTCCGCTTCCGTCATCGGGCCGCTGCCGCCGAGGCTGGTCCAGCCGATGTTTCCGCCTTCGACGCCCGGCACTGGCGGTGGCGGGACCTGGGTGTCCTCATACATGTCTTCCTTCAACGCCTCCGGGCTTTCGGGCGTGGTCTCCACACAGTTGAGCGCGCGCGACGGATCGGCGCTGAGCGGGTAGGCCTCGATGAGGGCGGGCACACTGGTGTCGATCATCACGCGAAAGCGGCGGTTGCCCAACTCGACGCGGTTCAAGCCGACCTTGCGCAGCAGAATGCCGTTCTTGAACCGCCGTGGCGCTTGGTTGTCGGCCACCGTGATCCGATACTCCGGCAGTTCGCCGGGGATCAGCGTCGCCGGGAACAGGAGCTCGCCGTCGCCGAGCTGCCACGGTCGCTCGTTGCCTTCGGGGTCGGTGATGACGAAAGGGCCTGGGTGACCGCCGAGCTTGTCGAGCGGCACCCGCACGACTTCGTTGGTGCGCGGGTAAAGGCCGGTAGGCTCTTCGACCCGCACGTTCCAGGTGTTGGCAGCAGTCGGAATCGCCGTGGCAGCCAACCCAGCGGCACACCAGATGACGATCAACATTCTCATTTCACTCCCCTTTCAGGAAACCGTGATATCGCCCGAGCCAGTACGGCAGCAGGAACGCGGCGCCGTCGTCTTCCGAATGGCCCCCATCGCCGCCGTCCACCACGAAGGGGTTGGCGTTCCAGCGCATGACCGGACGTTCGTCCGGCGGTAGCAGCGTGAGATACTCGCGGTGTCCGGAGCGGTCGGGCGCTGGCGCCAGCTCCAGGTCCTGCCGATGCGAGTTCCGTACCGACCACGAAATGGTGTCCATCGGCATCCGATAGAGCGTCCACGCAGCGTCCGACAGGCTGATCGGCGCGTCCGGTTTGCCGGTCAGGTAGATGAAAGTCCACAGCGGATTGGCCTCCCGCCGGATGTTCTGCCACCACTCGTCCAGGGCGGCGCGGTAGCAGGCCAGCATGGCCGGGTCCTTCTCGTACCGGAACACCGTGTAGAACGGCAGCAGAGCGAGCTCTTCGTCCGAGTAATTCAGCTCGAGGCGGAACTCATTCAGGCGCGTGATCAGATTGGTGTAGTTGAACTCGTGGGCCACCTTCGCGTATTCGGCGGTGTAGCGCGGCTGTCCCGTGAGATGCGCGGCCACCTTGAGGAAGCTCAGCAGCTCAAGGCTGTTCAGGGCGCGTTCGTCCGGTTCACGCGCCAACCGCTCCGGCCCCCACCAACCCCAGAGCGTTGGCTTACCGTCGAGGTCGATGAGGTTGTACTCGTGATCGAGGATGTGGTCCATGATCCGGCCCGCCGTGTCGGCCATGCGCTTCTTCAGCGCCGGGTCCGGCAAGAGGTCGAAGGCCACGCTGAAAATGAAGAAGTGGCCCACGATCTCGTCCGAGCTGGTGTCGGCCTTCCAATAATATTGGCCGTCCGCCGTCCAATGCCACTCGCCGCCCTGCGGCATCGGCTCGCCCTTGCGAATGTAAGAACGAGCCGGGAACCCGCGCCGGCCGGCCACTTCCTCGAGAAAGAGGATGGCCTCGATGGATTTCCGGGCTCGCGCGAGCGCGTCCGGCGCGCGTGTCACGGCGTAGCGGAAGCACTCCGCCGCCGCGTAGATCGCCGTCCACAGCCCGTCGTTGTCACTATCGATGGGTTGATAGCTCGAAACATCGCCGGCCGTCTTCAAATGGCAGTCTGCTACCAGGCCGTGGCGGTCGTGTCGCTCGCGGATGCGTTGCTCGAAGTGCTCGGCCTTCTGCGCCAGCGTCAGCGGCTGTAGCTCGATGTGCGAAACGCCCGTGGCGGTGCGGACCCAGACGCCCCGGGCGGCGTCTGGCACCACGTTAAGGACGCGGTCGTCGGGCAGGTAGCGGAGGCCTGCGAAGTACTGGCGGATGTCCCCTTCCGGCGCGGCGAAGTCCACTCGCATCAAGCCCTGCGTCGTCCCTAGCCAGATCGCGCCGTCGGAGGCTATGGCAGACGCGGGCACTCCGCTAACCGGCAACGGTACGGCACTGGTCCGCAGTGCGCCTGGAACCGCCGGGTCCTCAAGTGGGTAGAACGTGCGCACCTTCTGGGGATAGGGGACCAGTTTGACCGACTCCCATCCCGAGGCCGACGAGCACAATCCAACGCAGAGAAGCGCGGCGCCAAGCCTCATCGCAGCCGACGAAAGCCGGCTCTGACGTTGGCAACTGGAAGAGCGCATGACTCAGTAGTTCTTCTTTCGCTCGATCCTGGGGCGCTCGGCGCGGCTGAGGCCCTTGCTGCCGACCAGCTTCGGGTCAGCCTTGGAAAGCGGCTCCAGTTGGCTGGTCACCTTGGCCACCGCCCGCGCCACGTCCTGGACGTCTTCCTCGTCACCCAACAACACAAACTGCGGCACCCACACGGCTTCGTCGTAGGCCGCGCGTTCGCTGACTGGGCAGTGGAAGGTCGAGTAATCCAAGGGGCGGTCGCGCTCGAGTCGGAGCTGCGGGGAGTTTTCCGGCGTGGCGTAGAAGAGGTCGCTGCGATACACGGGCTCGTAGAAACGCCCGTCGCAGGGGACGCCCTCGGCATCGAGGGCGGCGGCGAACAGATCGCGGCTTGGCGCCGCTCCGGCGGGCCGGTACTGGAAGACGTAGTTGTAGATCGTCTCCGACTGCAACTCCGGTTGCGGCGGCAGCGGGCGGACACCCGCGATGCCGCTCAATTCGCGGCTCAGCAGGGCGGCGTGGCGGGTCCGCTTTGCCCGTAGCTCGGGCAGCCGCCCGATTTGGCCGAGGAGCAGAGACGCCTGGAGCTCGGTCATCCGGTAGTTCGATCCCAGCATATGGATGTGGTGCTGGTCGGTCAGGCTTTTACGACCGCAGTTTACAATGGTTTGCAGCGCCTCGAAGCAATCGAGCCGCGAGGTGAGGACCATGCCGCCTTCGCCCGCCGTGAGGAGCTTGCTCTCCTGAAAGCTGAACGTGCCGGCGTCGCCCGCCGCGCCGGCGCCCGTGCCTTGGAACCTACCGCCATGCGCGTGCGCACAGTCCTCGACGATGACCAACCGGTGCTCACGAGCCAGTTCGATCAGGCCGCGCATGTCGGCGAATCGCATGGCCAGGTGCACCGGCACGATCGCGCGCGTCCGGGGTGTGATCGCCTGGCGCGCCGCGGTCACGTCCAGGCAGTAGGTGTCCGGATCAACGTCCGCGAACACCGGCACGCCGCCGGCAAACAACACGGCGGTGGCCGTGCCATCCCACGTGTAGGCCGGTACGATCACTTCATCGCCGAACTTCAGGCCCAGTGCCTGGAGGGCCGCGGTGATGGCGATGGTACCATTCGTGAGGCAGAGGCCGTATTTGGCGCCGTGCAGCGCAGCGAACTTCTCGGCGAACTCCGCCGCCAGGGGGCTGGGCAGCGGAAAGCCGCCCCAGTGCCGGCTCTCGACCACTTTGACAATCCGATCGAGGTCGGCAGGCTGGTATTGCGGCCAGGGGCTGAAAGGCTTCCGGCGGACCGGTTCGCCACCGAGGAGAGCAAGTTTGGACATGGTGGGGTTGGAGTGGTGCGGTTGGCGGAGGTTCAAGGATTGGCGGATGACGAGGGCTTCACTTCGTCTTCACCGCTGTCAATGCGGGCGAACGGGAGCGGCTTGCGGAACCAGGACGTGCGCCACGCGCCGTAGAGAACTCCGAGGATGAGCCAGGCCATGCCGACCCACAGGGCGGTTCGCGCGAGGCTCACCCACAGGTAGAGGCAGATGAGGAAACCCAGGATGGGCGGGACCAGATGCCGGAGGCGGCGATCCCTTCCGCGGACGAAGTAATGGGTGAGGGCCGAGAGGTTCACGCCCATGAATCCCGTCAAGGCGCCGAAGTTGAGCAGTTGGGCGCCGAGCGCATAGCCGCGCTGGTCATAGTCCAGCACGAACGCGCCCACCAAGGCGATGCCGCCGACGAGCATGATGTTGTTCGCGGGCACGTGGGTGCGGGGGTGGAGCTGACCAAAGAACCGCTTGGGGATTGCCTCGTCACGACCCATGCCGTAGAGCAACCGGCTGGCGCCCAGGTGGGCGCCCATGCCGGAACCGATGGAGGCGACGACCAAGGCGACGGTGATGAGCGCAAACATGGCTTGGCCGCCCACGCGCTTGCCTATGTGGGCGAACGCGTTCTCCAGGCTGGTGAAGGTCGAGGCGGGTTCCGGCCAGACCAGTTGGGCGACGTACACCTCCGCGGCCGACAGCAGGCCGATAATGAGACAAACCAGCACCGTGGCCAGCAGCACGTTGCGCCGCGGATTGTGGACCTCCTCGGAAAGCGTGGAGATGCCATCGAACCCGATGTAGGTCAGAACCGCCAGCGCGGCGCCATTGGACAGGGATCCCCACGAGAAGGTGTCCGGGTTGTAGAAAGGGCGCGTCAGGGCGTCGGCATCCACCGTCGAGGCTTGGACGAGGTGGCGGAAGGCGGCAGCGAAGAAGAAGAGAAGCACCAGCAACAGACCGCCGGCAATCAAGGTGTTGGTGCGCGCGCTGGCCCGGATTGCGCGCAGATTCAGCCCGGTGAACAGGAGCGCGTACGCCACGAACCAGACCGAGACCGGCACGCCGGGGAGGACTCGGAGATCAACGGTCGCCTTGCTGCACCAGATCACGCAAATGATCGGGTTCATGACGTAGTCGAACATCATGCTCCAGCCCGTGAGGTAGCCGAGCGCGGGGTGGAGCTCGCGGCCCACGTAGGTATAGGCGGATCCGGCGGCCGGGTAGGCGTTCGCCATCCGGCCGTAGCTCAATGCCGTGAACAGCATGGCCACCATGCCGATCAGGATCAGCGTCACCACGTGCCCGTGGGCGATCCGGTTCGCTTCGCCATACAACGGCATCGGCGCCGTCGGTTGGATCATCACCAGGCCGTAGATGACGAGTGAGCCCAGGCCCAGCACACGGGCCAGACCCGGCTTGCCATTCATCGTTGTCGGTTGCGTGGTCTGCATGTGGTTTCGCCCTTCATAGCCGGCTTGCGGCCGGGGCGCAATCTTGAACCGGCCAGGGGCGCCGCCATTACCGACCCTGGCTCCGGATAAACGCCAGCAGGTCCGCCAGGTCCTGCGCGGTCTGGCCTTGCTCCAGGCCTTCCGGCATCAGGGAAAGGTTCGAGGCCCGCAGGTCGGTGATATCCTTCAGCGCCACGATCTCCGCTTTCCCGCCGGGCTGGACCAGAATGAGCCGCGCGCCATTCTCCGCCGTTACGATGCCGGACAGTGATCGTTCATCGTCGGTTTCAATCAGGTAGTTCACGAAGCGGGGTTCGATGGTGGCCGTGGGATCCAGGATGGACTCGAGCAACTCCGGTGTCGTCCGCGAGCCGACCGCCGAGAGGTCCGGGCCCACTCCAACGCCCATGCCACCCAGCGCGTGGCAGCGGGAGCAGTTGTTCTCGAAGGTCACCCGGCCTTTGGCAGGGTCGCCGGCCAGCGACAGCGCGGAGGCGAACTGAGCCACCACTTCCAGACGGCGGTCTGGCAACCGGGCGGCAAACACCGCGCCCGCCTGGTCGCGTAACCGCGGGTCGGCATCGGTCAACAGACGTTCGCGATTGATCGGAGTGACTTCGGTCGTCGCCACGGTCCCATTGTCCACGGCGTCCAGCAACCGCTCCGCCCATTCGGGACGGGCGACCAGGGGACCGATGATCGCCCAACGCACGGACGGCGGCTGACGCGACCAGCGGGCGAGCAGCAGATCGGCGACGCGCGGATTGCGCGTGGCCACGAGCGCATCCAACGCCATCTCTTTCAGACGGGTCGAATCGCTGTTGACGAGCAACTGGCTCAGGAACTCCAGATCGTCGTCCGGGGGTTCTGGTGCCTGACCTAGGAGACGAACGGCGGCGGCGCGCGCCGGCTCGGATGCCGAGCTGTCCCGGGCGAACGCCCGTGCCCGCTGCAGCAGCCTCGTGCTGCCAGCCGCCGCCTGTTTCAAGCGCGAACCGGCTGGGAAATTCGTGCTGGCGCGTTCCGGCGGCTGGTCCCTCAGCGCTTCGAGCAACCGTGCGAGCCCGCTCATGGCGAGGGCCTCGTTCGTTGCCAAGGTCGGATCGTTCAGTCTGGCGACGAATTGCCCCACCACGGCGTCGTGCTTTGCGTTCGCCGCCGTGACCGCTAGGGAGTCGATGAAGACGGCCGCGTCCGGGGCAACGGACTTCGCCGATAGCACGGCATGCAGAATGTCCTCCGGAAACCGGCTCGCGCCGCACAGCACGGCGGCGCGAAACCATGCGTTGGTGAACTCGATCGCCGCCATCTGGCCAAGCCCCTGACCGGCGCGCGGATCGTTCCACTCTCCCAGGGTGAGCGCGACCTGATACCGAACCGTCTGGTCCGGATCGTCGATCAGTCGCAGGAGGGCCAACCCGAGCGTGAGTGAGCGCCCGACGTCATCGTGCTGAAGGAGGGGCTCGCACAGGCGGATGGCTTGGGCGCGGACGCCGGGGTGCGGGTCGCGGAGTGCGGCTTCGAGATCCAGCGGGCTCACCCCACCCAGGCCTGCCAGCACGCACAACGCCTGGGCCCGGCACTCCGGCCGGCGACCCTGCCGGGCGAGTTGACGCAACGGCAAGACGGCCTTGGGATCGCGACGATGCAGCAGGTGCGCATGAGCCCGGTCACGCTCGACGCCGTTCGGCGTATCCAACGCGGTGACCAGTTCAGCAATCGGCAATCGGGTCAGATCGGGAATCGCGCGGGTCGGGCTGCCTTCCGGACGAAGTCGCAGAATCCGACCGGCCGACTGCGGAGCACCGGCACCTGCGGTCGGTGTCGAGGCCGCCGGGGACAGGGCAGGGGAGCGATGTCGGTCCACGATCCAGAGCGCACCTTCCGGTCCGATTCGAACCTGGACCGGTTCAAAGGCCGGATCGGAGGAGGAAAGGAAGGTGCGGTGAGCCGCCGCTTCATCCGCTCGGAAGGTGATGCCCGCGCGCGTCAAGGTGAGGCGATGCACCTCGCGGCGCTCCGGCTCGCAGAGAAATCCATTGCTGACGTAATCCATGCCCAGGAACACACCGCGATTCAGGCAGAAGCTGACCGCCTGACGGGGCTCGCCCGCAGAGCCGCGCTGGCGAAACAACAGCACGGCATCGTCAGGCAGCGCCACGTGGGGATTGCGCCGCCGGTAGCAGTAGGGCAGGGGATACTGCCAGACCGCACCTTCGGCATCGCAGCCGAACCAGTTGTCCCAATCGTCCCGCGTGCGCGTGGATGCGGTCAGGCCGCTGGCCAGTTCGAACTCGCCGGTGTCGGGCTTGAGTCGGAAGTCGTGACTCGTGATGGAGACGACCTCAGTCATGGGCGGTCGTGGCGTGGAGTTGAGATGGGCGAGGGCCTGGACGGTGCCGCCCCGGCTGCCATTGGCGCCGTAGACCCAGTTATCGAACCCCAGGCTCAGGCTGTTCAGGCGCCGCGCGGGATTCTCCGCGTCGAAGCCGATCCACAGCCGTTGGGCGAGATCCGCTCGGCCATCGGCGTTCGTGTCCTCGGCATAGATAAGGTCCGGCGCAGCGCAGATCAGGGCACCTTTGCCCCAAGCCAGCACACCGGAAGGGCAGGGGAGGGCGTCGAGGAAAAGAGCCGCTTGGTCATAGCGGCCGTCGCTGTTGGTGTCGGAGAGCAACACCACGCGCCCGGTCGCCCCCCCCGGACTGGTGGCCACAGCCGACCCCTCGCTGAGTTCGACCACCCAGAGTCGGCCATCCGCTCCCCAGTCGATCGCCACCGGTCGCGTGAGGAGTGGTTCGCCCGCCATCACGTCGATGGTGAAGCCGGGCGGCAAGCGGAACGTCCCAACGGGGACGTCAACCGCAAGCGAGGCCGAGGAGGCTTCGGACTGGGCGAAGCCACGGCTCATCGCGACAGACAAGAGCAGCACTCTGCTGAGTCGCTTCCGTTGAGCAGGCACCCGCAGATGGTCGATGAACGGCGTGAGGTGTCAAGGCTCTCTCCAGGGGGAAGGGACCCCGAAGCGGGCGCAACCGCTTGCCTCCTGGACCGGGGACGTTAGCATGTCGCCGTGAGCCGGTTGTCCCGGGCAGTTGAGCAAGTTCTCCGCGCGCAGCGTCAGGCGCGGCGGGGTCCAGCCTTCCTGGTCGCGGTCTCGGGCGGCCTCGACTCGATGGTCTTGCTGGACGTTCTCGACCAGTTGCGGCGGCAGCACGGCTGGCGATTGGCGGTGGCCCATTTCAACCACCGACTCCGGGGCAGGGCGAGCGACCTTGACGAACGGTGGGTGCGCCGCGAAGCCGCGCGTCGGGGTCTCCCGTTCGTGAACGAACGCGCCGACGTGGCCGGGTACGCGCGGCGCGCCGGGCTTTCGGTGGAGATGGCGGCGCGTCAATTGCGCCACGAGTTCCTGGCGCGCGCGGCCCGGCAGCTCAAACTCAGGGCGGTGGCGCTGGCTCATCATGCCGACGACCAGGTGGAGCTGTTCTTCCTCCGGTTGCTGCGGGGCGCCGGGGGCGAAGGGTTGGCCGGGATGAAGTTCCGGAGCCAATCACCGGCTGACCGCCGCGTGGCGCTGGTGCGGCCGCTGCTGGAGCAGCCCAAATCCGCGCTGCGTGCCTATGCGAAAGAGCAGGGGCTCCATTTCCGGGAAGACGCCAGCAACGCGGCACTGGAAATGAAACGGAACCGCGTGCGCCACCGGCTGCTGCCGCTGCTTGCCCGGCAATACCAACCTGCGGTCGGCGACGTGATCCGGCGCACGATGAAGCTTCTCGAGGGCGAGGCTGACTTCGTGCGACAAGCGGCTGAGGGGTGGTTGAAGGCGCAGCGGCACGAGCCGTTTACCCGGCTCCATCCCGCGGTGCAACGGCAGGTGATCCAGATGCAGCTCATTCGGCTGGGGATCGGACCGACCTTCGAACTGGTCGAGCGGTTGCGCACCCGGGCGGGAGGAACCGTTTCCACCGGCCCGGATGGCCTGGTCCGCCGGGACCGCGAGGGGCTGATCGAACGGGTGGCAATGCTGGAGCCGGTGTTTCACTCCGAAGAGCGGATCGTTGAGCTCGCGAGCCCGGTTCGGCGTGCCGCCTTTGGCGGACTCCAAATCCGATGGTCGCTGATCCGTGCCAGTTGCAAGCGGGGCCATCCCCGTTTCGGGTCTGGCTGCGAGTATTTCGACGCCGACAACGTGGGGTCGTCGATCACTCTGCGCCATTGGCAGCCGGGGGATCGGTTTCAACCGATTGGCATGAGGTCAGCGGTGAAGCTGCAGGACCTGTTCACCAACGCGCGGATTCCGCGTGCCGAGCGGCACCACCGGGTGATGGGTGTGACCGCCAATGGCGTGATCTTCTGGGTGGAGGGGCTGCGGATCGGGGAGCGTTTCAAGCTCGACAAGGGCACGGTAACACGCTTGAAATGGCGCTGGCGGCGCGGGGCGAGCCGGGTTGCGTATCCCCGGAGAGCGTGTTAGCTTGCCGCAAGTTGCTGGATTCCAATGGCCGACGACCGACAAACCAACAGCGGAAAAGGCGATAAACGCCCGGCTCCCGATCTTCGGATGTCCCCGCGCGCCTGGCTGGTGTGGATCGGCATCATGGCCCTGATCACGGTCCTTTGGAAGGTGGGGGGCTCCTTCGACACCAAATACCGGAAGATCGACTATAAGCAGTTCGTCTCGCTGGTCGAGTCCAACCTGATCGCCAAGGGCATCATCAGCTACAATCCGCAATCCGACAAGCTGAACGAGATCACCGGGAGGTTTTGGGAGGGCCCCACCGGTGGGCGGACGGAGGTCCCGTTCCGGCTGGAGATCCGGTTGTTGCCGGAGCTGGAGCAGAAGCTCCTGGACGCCGGCTTCGAGACCGTCGCGCCCAACACCCTCTTGCTGGGGATTGTCTATTCGCTGCTGCCGATTGTGCTGGTCGCCGCGCTGCTCTGGTTCTTCTTCATCCGACAGATC
>Ga0315274_10009374_pt1 | contig 14152 bp, 12 predicted proteins | sample YL17G02_20_MG_FD_203700 | JGI IMG/M metagenome (GOLD analysis project Ga0315274, IMG submission 203700) | Sediment microbial communities from Yellowstone Lake, YNP, Wyoming, USA - YL17G02_20 | ecosystem: Environmental > Aquatic > Freshwater > Lake > Sediment | place: USA: Wyoming | collected...
ACAAAAGGTATGTAGGGTAGTTTTCGATCCTTCATTTCCTCTGGTAAACCGTATCATTACTGCATTTAGAGCGTTATTGAAACCTTATGGAATTACTGTTTCATTGGACGAAATTTAGGATTAAAATAGTTTATAAATATGTAAATATCTTAATTGGATGAAAGCGATATTTATTGACATTTAAAATATTTTTATGCTATATTATTTAAATCAAAAATGTGTTTATATAAAAGGGTCTATATGTTAAAAACGTTTACTGGAGGGGGATTTTGGCGGATACCAATAGAGCGGCGGTTCTTTATGGACAAGGGAATATAAGGATTGAGGATAGAGCAATACCAAAGCTGTTTCCAGATGAGATCCTCATAAGATCAACTGACGTCAGTATATGTGCAACTGAGGTTAAATACTGGTACAGTGGTATACCGCAAGTGCTAGAAGAAACTCACATTGTGCAGGGACATGAACTTGGCGGTATAGTAGAAAGCATTGGCAATGCTGTAAATAAAGACTACGCTGTTGGAGCAAAGGTTGCTGTTGACCCAAGCTTTTGGTGCGGTGTTTGTGATATGTGCATAGCTGGTATGTCTAATCTATGCAGGAATCTTCAGTTCATGAGCTTGCCACCGATAGATGGCGGCTTTCAGCAGTTTTATAAAGTTCCTGCAAAAAATGTGCATCTTGCCCCGGCAGATATGCCGTCGGACTGGGTCTCTATGGCAGAACCATTAAGCGTGGTTCTGAATGCCATCTCAAATGCCGAACAAATAATAGGCTCGGTTTCTGGCAAGAATATAGCCATTGTGGGAGCCGGGTCTCTGGGATTGCTATTGATACAGACATTGAGGCTGTTAGGTCACCCACGTAAGATTTTTGTCCTTGATCCGTTGGATTATCGTCTTAAGATTGCAGATGAGTTGGGAGCCGATGTTATAATCAATCCGAAAGCCGTTGATCCATCAGTTATGATTATGGAAGCAACGAACGGGGTCGGAGCAGATATGGTTTTCGAGGTTTCAGGCGAATCCGATGCTTATCAGCTTTCAGCGAATCTGGTTAAACCCGGTGGAACTGTTATCATAATGGGAATACCAGTTGAGCAAAACATTCCCATACAGAGCATAACTGCCCGAAGACGTGGTTTGACTCTCAAATTCGTGAGGCGCTTCAATCCCAAAGATTTTCCAAAGGCTATAGATATGATCGCTTCTGGCAAAATCAACGTTGCCAGCCTTATAACACATTCATTCCCTCTGGATGAAATAACTTCAGCGTTTAAAATGCTTCATCACTATTCAGACGGGGTGATAAAAGCCGTTATTCATCCCCATTCTATGCCCATCTAGTAGACATCATCAATAAACAGCGAATGCTCACTTCTTATGATAAGATTCTGATCACTTCAACTGTCATTTTGTCAGTCATAAGCCTTATTGTCATCAGATATTATTACACAGGAAAAGCTGATGAAGTGTTGGTACAGGTCAATGGGAAGGAAGTGATAAGGGCAAAACTAGATACCGACAGCATTTTTTCAGTGGATGGGGTTATTGGCAAATCAGAAATTGAAATAAAAGACAGGCGTGTGCGGATGGTAAGCTCCCCCTGTGACAAAAAAATCTGCATTCAGAGTGGCTGGATTAATCAACCGTATGAAACAATAGTGTGCATACCCAATCGGATTGCGATTAGCCTGGTCAGTAATAATGACAAAGATATAATTGATGGGTTAACGAGGTAAAAACGCAATGGACACTCAGAAGATGGTGAGGCTTTCGCTTTTGGTATCTTTGGCAACGGTTCTGAGCATCCTTGAAAGCCAATTTACCATTCCGTTACTCCCGTGGCTCAAGTTGGGATTGGCGAATATAATGACCCTTATAGCTCTAACGATGTATGGAGCAAAAGCCGCAATTACAGTAGCCTGCATACGTGCTTTACTTGCTGGCATATTTGGAACTTTACCGATGCTCGCTTTTAGCTTTTCTGCCGCTCTCAGCAGTTCCACTGCTATGGGCGTTTTATACCGTATATCTCGTGAGAAATTGAGTATTGTTGGATTAAGTGTGGTCGGAGCCATAGTACATAATATTACACAACTTTTTGTTGCCTTTATTTTGCTGAGATTAAGTCATTCCAGTTTATTAGCACTTACGCCATTTATGGTTCTATTTGCTGTAGGCTCCGGAATTATAACAGGATTTATCGCTAGATATATCAACAGGACAATGAATACACAGATTCGAAATTCTTTCGCTGCACGGCGGAACGTATAAGAAAGCTTGAGCCTTAGCCCTGGGGAGGGGATAAATGCAGAACGACATTAAAGATCAACTTCATACAGGATACGAAGCTGAGATCAAGCGTATGCGGCAACTACTGGATATTAACACCCGCATAAACAGCCAGTTTGCGCTCTCTGATACTGCTCGTGTGATTGTAGATAGTTTACGCAAAATTGGATTTGATCGTGCTGGTGTGTGGATTCGTAAAACTGACGAAGAGAAGTTATGCGGTTTATGGGGTACAGACTATAATGGTAACGTCCATAAAAATGATCAGGAAACCTATACGGCATCCGGGATACCGACTGATGATGGTTACACAGTTGTAGTAGACCGCTCAATATTGAAAGAAAAACTCGGGATAGATGAACCTTCTGTATTTTTCCGAAAAGGTAGCGATGAGGATAAGTTTGAATCCATCTGGGGTTATCTTCCGCCATGCACGGGGCTTTATCGGCGGGATGAAAGAGGAGAAAGTATTTATATATGTGTCAAAGCAGAAGACAAAAGGATCGGTATAATCGCTGTTGATAATTACATAACAAGGCGGAACATTGATGAAACTTCAGCCAACCTTTTCAGCATTATTGGAACAGGGATGGCAGGGGCGCTTGCAAACGTTGCATTGCGGGAATCTCTTGCCGCCGAAAAGGAGCATCTTGCTGTAACTCTTAATTCTATTGGTGATGGTGTCATTACCACCGATACGAAAGGAAAAGTCGTCCTGATGAACAGGGTCGCTGAAAACCTCACTGGCTGGAATTTAGAAAAGGTTGTAGGCCGACCAATGACTACAGTATTTCATATAATCAATGAGAGAAACCGTGAAAGACTTGAGGACCCTGTGAGAGAGGTTCTCGAAACTGGTCAAGTCTCTAGCCTTGCTAATAATACGACCCTTGTAGCCCGAGATGGTACGGAATTTGCGATTGCTGATAGCAGTGCGCCAGTTCTGGACAAAGAAGGTAAAATTATCGGTGTTGTACTTGTATTTCGTGACGTAACAGAAAATCGAAAAATAGATGAAGAACTCATCAAAGCTGACAAGCTGGAATCAATAGGTATACTTGCCGGAGGCATTGCTCATGATTTCAACAATATCCTGACAGGTATTTTGGGGAATGTATCCCTTGCCAGAATGTATTCAACGCCCGGTGATAAAGTTTATGAAAGACTGGTGGAAGCTGAAAAGGCATCAATGGATGCGAAGAATCTTACACAACAGTTACTCACGTTTTCCAGAGGTGGGGCGCCATTGTTAAAATTAACATCCATTCGAGATATATTGTCTGATTCGGCTAATTTTGCTTTGAAGGGTTCTAAAATCAGATGTGAATTTGACATTCCTAATGACCTTTGGCCCGTAGAAGTGGATGAAAGACAGATAAGTCAAGTCATAAATAATATTGTCATCAATGCGGATCAAGCGATGCCTGAGGGTGGTATGATTAGAGTCGAAGCAGAAAACATGATTACAGAATCAAAAGATGCCCTTCCACTGAAAAGCGGAAAATACGTAAAGATAAGCATTAAAGACAATGGCATAGGAATACCAAAGGATCACATACAAAAGGTTTTTGACCCTTACTTTACAACGAAACAAAAGGGTAGCGGGCTAGGGCTTGCAACAGCATATTCTATTATTAAAAGGCATAACGGACACATAGAGATTGATTCAGAATTATCAGTTGGAACTACTTTCTCTATCTATCTCCCGGCAGAACCCGACGAGGAATTCTTAGATGAAATGGAAAAGGATATAGATGAAGAAAACATTCCTACCGGATTGAATATATTAATAATGGATGATCAGGAGATAATAAGAGATTTAGCTCAAGCTATACTGGGTGACATGGGAAATAAAGTGACAGTTACTGAGGATGGACTTGAAGCAATCGAAGTCTATAGATCAGCAAAGGAAGCAGGCGAGTTGTTTGACGTGGTTATCGTGGACCTTACCATTCCCGGTGGAATGGGGGGTAAAGAAGCGATTAAAATGCTTTTGGAGATCGAACCCAAAGTCAAGGTGATCGTCTCTAGTGGTTACTATAATGATCCGGTGATATCTGATTTTGAGAAATATGGATTTAGTGGTTTTATAGCCAAGCCATACAGAACCAGGGAATTAATTGATGTATTACAGAGAGTAATGTCAATTAAAAAATAGCGAAAAATATTAAACAGGATGCAGGATACAAAGATCATCTTGCATCTTTTTTCTTCGCTGTCTTATTGGAGTAATGTATGTCTAAAAAGATAATCCTTGCTTCGGCGTCACCTCGCCGAAAGCAATTGCTGGAACAGGTAGGACTTATTTTTGATATTGTATCAAGCGACGTCAATGAGGACGTTCCTATTCATCATGACCCCTTGAAAAACATACAGGAATTAGCACTTCATAAGGCACAAAATGTTGCGAGGAAAGTCCGAGGAGGCATAATCATAGCCGCTGATACACAGATATTGATCAACGGGCAGGTGCTTGGTAAGCCCATTGATAGATCGGATGCCCTGAATATGCTGTTAAGGCTGAGTGGAAAGACTCACAAAGTTATAACCGGGGTAGCTCTTCTGGATGCTCAAACCGGCATCGAAGAAACGTGGGTTGAGACAACTCACGTGACCTTTCGTGAACTTACGCTGGATGAGATAATCACCTACCTTGAGACCGGTGAGTATAAAGGAAAGGCAGGAGCTTATGGAATACAGGGGAGAGCGGCAGTCTTCGTTGAAAAAATCGAGGGTTGTTATTTCAACGTTGTAGGACTGCCACTATCAAGATTGATGCAAAGATTAAGAAGATTCTGTAAATGAAATGAACGTCTTTACTGACGTGGTCGCTCTTACCTTCTGATACCACGTATTATAGATCATCTGCTGTTTTTGTTTTATGAGCTGTTCACGCAACTTGTTCAATTCAGCTTTAGCTTGTGCAAGCTTTGCATCATCAACCTTTTGCCGCTCAACCAACTGGATTACGTAGTCTCCATTTTTGCCTTCAAACGGGCCTGCGATCTCATCAACGTTCATACTAAAGCTTTGTAGCATAGCTGTTTTTGACTCCATGGAAACATCCTTGCCCTTTATATAGCCATCTTTGGAAAAAGCAAACGGGTCCGATTCGTAGACTTTCAGATTGTTTTTCTTAGCAATATCATCAAGGGTAGCAGTGCCACGAGATGCCATTATCTTTTGGGCTTCGTCCATTGCCAGCTTTTTAGCTTTCTCTCCCTTCAGGTCTCTGATTACCTTATCCTTTACGTCCTCCAAATTTGGTATAGCGGCTGGTTTTTTATCCAGAACCTTAAAGATGAAGTATCCTATTACGCTGCCGCCATAAGCCTTAACCTCCACCGGGTTGCTTATGTCGCCAACCTTTATTTTAAAGGCTTCGTCGGAAATACTTTTATAAGTATATCCAGAGCCTATCCTGGGTATTGAGTCTCCTTTTGCAAAGTAGCCTGTTTCCAGAATAGTTAGCCCCAGATCAGGATTAGCGTCAATCGCCGACTGAAGGTTCTCTTCAGCTATTACAGTATACTGAATATCATCCGCCTTTTGCTTTGCCACAACCGCCGCCTGATCTTGAGCAAGACTTTGATATATCTCTTGTTTTGATTCATCCAGAGTCTTGACGTAAGCAGTTTTCTTATCCAGAACCTTAATAACGTGGTAGCCAAATTGGGTTTCTACTACGTTGCTGACACTACCCGGCTCAATCGCAAAAGCGGCATCTTCAAATGGCTTGACCATCTGATTACGTCCGAAGAATCCCAAGTCTTCATACTTAACTTTGAAAGGTTCCTTATTATATTTCGTCTCCAGAGCAGAAAAATCTGCACCGGGTTTCTTGGCATCTTTAAGTATCTGTTCGGCATAAGCTTTGTCTTTATCTTTGTCTTCTTTGGATGCAGAAGGATCAACCAGAACTAGAAGGTGAATTGCTTTTACCGCATCTTGTTCAAAGAATTCCTGTTGATGAGTTTTATAATAGCTGGCGATTTCTGCTTCACTTATGGTGACTTTATTCACAAAACTACTCGGGCTGAGCCTTATAAATGATATATTCACCCGTTCACCGAGTTTATACTCAAATATGTTCTTCTGGAAATAATCGCTTACTTCAGCATCATTGATGGTCACCTTGTCAACGAAATCCTTGAATGTAATCTCTGCATACTTTATTTTCACTTTATCGTTTTGCTTTTTATATTCTTCCTGAACTTCCAGATCGCTAACGATAGCAGATGCACTTTGCAGGCTTCTAATTTTTGCTATTCGGAGACCGTTCTTAACTTCATTGGTGAATTCGGCGAGTGTTATTTTTCCTTGATTCTCTATTACTCGTTTAAGAGCAACAGGATTAGATTTTCCATCCTCACCCTTAGACCACTCATAAAAGGGAATGCGTCTAACTCTTGATTCAGCTTCTTGCGGCATTATTGATGGGAACTGCTTGATAGCCTCTTCAACTTCGTGCTTGCTGACGTATATGCCCTGTCTATCAGTTTCTTGAAGCAATACGTAGTATCTTGCGAGAGTTTCCGTAGTTACTTTGTCAAAGTCTGCATTGGCAGTATATGCTTCAAAATTTTCACCATATCGCATTTTGGCAAGCTCAACAATGTTCTCCTTTACTCTCAAAAATTCTTCTCTTCCGACGTTATGGTTGCCGATTCTTATGACTATTCCAGCGGATCTGGCACAGCCGGGCATCGAAGCCAGAATACGAGTGGGCATTATAGCCGCAAGCCACGAGGGTCCAACTCTCTTGCCTCCGATAAAGAACAATCCACCGACAAAGCCAATAGCAACGATCCACATTAGGAATTTAAGCTTGTCCCTGATAAAACCCATCATAGTAGTTTGGTCTCCTCTTTCTGTGTTTACTATACAATATAATATCCCGAACAGGAATTGCTTGAAATCGGATTTATATTTAAAAATCAAAAAAACCTGACTTGTACTGACATATAATGATAACTTATTATTTCCTTCTTTTCAAGTTTTATCTGTTGTCAAATTTACGTAGGCAAAACCTTATAGCCTTTTCCAGTGAAAAGCCCTACTATAAGCCACATTCCACCCATCATGTATTCCCCAAAAATCAAACCAAGAAATACAGGGTACGCAGACCTGTATCCCTTCAAGCCCCCATATCGGAGTATGATGTGCTTAAACAGCCATCCCAGAAATATCGAAAACAGCATTTGCTCTATTCCCCAGCTACTACCGGTTGTGCATCCTATCGGGTGAAATGGCCACCACAGGAACCTGTGATACATGATCATGACGAAAGAGGTAAAAACTGCCCCTACTAAAATAAAACCCATATCAGACCAGACAGGGTCGGATGGATTGCTTATGCGATTCACCAGCGCATCATAAGCGCTCTGAGGCCCGTAATAATAATTCCACGAGCTTAGATTCTCACCGCCGTATTTGTACGACAGCGATATAAAAAAGTAAGATGAAATCGGCAATGCGATCAGAATCGCAAAAAATAAAGCGAGAGTGAGCCATCTTTTTTTGACTTTGGCATCATCGCATATCCTGAAGGCGTTCATAATGGTAGGCATCGGCAACTGGGAAATATCTGTTCTAAAGCCTCTCGCCTGAATGGAATCTATCGTAAAATTAGCCGCACCTATCCGCCTTCCACCTATTATTGTCATCAAAGCCATCATCGGCTCAAAAGTCGAGTCAACCCTGAGTATACCTGCGCTTGAAACCTGCCACGTAAATATAAAAGACATGACCCCAAAAGCCAGAGCAATGAAAAGAGCGACCATCATTGTCATCCCCATGAATTGAGATAGAATCACCTGAAGCGCAATAGACAAAATCAGCCCGATTGATGCCCAGCGATATGACAGCGGTTCGTCTGAATCGTCCACTTTGGTAAAAATGCCTTTAAGCACAGTTTTGAGATGGCTTTTTGCTTTCCACATCAAAAAAACCGTAACGACGATGAATGCGCCCATCTCCTGATGCGAGGCAAAGCTCTTAGTAAAGCCGAACTCCCCCGGTGAACTGATTAAATGAAATCCAAGTATAGAACCGATAAGACATTGAAATTTATAAAACAGATAAAAAAACCATACGCTGAAAGAAACCCGCAGGGTCAGGAGATACGAAACCCCTATGACTGATGGCTGAATCGTGATTGGTAGTGGTAAAATGGCGTTCCACGGCTTTTCTGTTAACAGTGGATCGAGAGAAAATTGTGTTGGAATTCTGGGAACACGAGGAAAATTGGTACTGAGTCCATTAAATATATGTATAGATGCCGATATTGCGAAACCGATCCATAAACTATGATTCTTCAGAAACGAATTAAACAGCGATTTACTCTCTGGGTTCTTCATTATCTCTGCTGGAAGTTTCACCAATGGAAACGTGAGCTTTTCGTTTTCGACCCACTGCTTTCTCACTACGGCACTCATGCAGTACATCATGCCGTAAAGCCCAAGCGCATAAACTGACCAGGCAGTGATAGGCTTCACCCACGAACTCCATGGGACACCTCTGACAGGAGAGCCACGATAAAAATAAAGGACAGCCTTCTGATCTTTTGGCGCAAGCCACGATGGGATATACTGCTGAAAAAGCTCCTGCCATTCGTTTTCTGGAGTCGCAAGGTAATAAGGTGCTACCAGATCGGGTAATAGATACTCGGTGAAAGACTTTGATGGTATAGATACAGCGACGATCATCATACACCAAACAATGGTGATTTCAGTCTGGCTTAGTTTAACTCGTGGATGGATTTTAGTCAGAGCGACGTTGAATATCAGTATAAGTATGGTGATAAGAAAAAGCGGACCCAAAGGCAGGTGATTGCTGGATAGATAGGCGCCATCAACGTAGTGATTGTTGTAGGGTGTCACTGCGCAGATTGCAATGACACAAATTATTCCTATGAGAAATGATCTAAGTGTAATCACATTGGATTGTTCCTTCATTTAGTATTTTGCCGAGAAAGCTATCTCCTTAATACTATCTCTGCAATATCCTCTTAAAAAAAATGGAACTTTTTAAACGTAAAAGGAATCTTAATAATCGAGTAAATCAACCGATCTATAATTTCGGATTACGATTACCATGGCAGGGCAGAAACACCTTGTTTATCTCTGAGATAATAAAGGAGGTTGCAGAAAGATGCTAATACTATTGTTCATAATAATTGGCTTTTTATTTTGCTTTTTCACCATATTAATATTTAGCCTGATGGGAGCCGGCAGGAGAGCAGATAAGGCTGAAGAAAGTATACTTGCAATCATACAGCCCGATTCACTAGATGACGCTGTTCGGGCTTTAGAAGATGCTCTAAAGTTACAAGAGATTGCATTGGAGCATACTTCAACTACCTTAAAAGCTTGAGTTTGCCACAAGCCTGCGGCTACCATTGGCTTACTATATTTTTAGGCTTATGAACTATTGCTTGATCCTTCCCGCTTTTAGCTCTTGTCCTAAGTCTTTGCCCTTTCTTTATAGCTTTAGTTGCCCCCATGTAGTTGCTAACTTTGATGAAGGTTCAACAGCAGAAAGCCCGGTTACCTTACCAACGCCTTTATCCATTAAGGATTTCAGATCATCCACGTTGAGCGCCGTGTTAAACATCCCTATATCATCAACGAGACCAAGCAATGGCTGAGAGCTATCCATTCGTCCTCCGATGGTTACGGGCGCTGTATTGACGTCACCTTTATTGAAAATCTGCTCGCCTTCTTTCTTCCCGTCCACGTAAACCCTGAGTGTTGTTTTATCATAGCTTGCCGCGAGGAAATACCACACGTTATCATAAACAAGGGTTGTAGACTGGCAACTGCTCCAATTGCCTCCGCTTGAAACCTCTGCGTTTACTTCGCCTCCCTTGTTCAGATCAAGGGCGTAGGTCTGCACACCATTGCCAGGGTCTTTCACTACGATAACCGCCCAATCGCCGCCGGGAGGTGGCTGAAGTTTTACCCATGCAGTGATTGTCCATACCTCCATCGTAAGAGAATCATCATCAGGTATCTCAACTCGTGTGCCACCTTTACCGAGAAACTCCAAAGCCTTTCCGAATTTTCCATCTGCCCACTTGACATCACCAACGATCTTACCATCGTGCCCATGCCCGGAGGCATCCCCGACTGTGGTTCCTTGCCCTTCGTCACATAGCCAAATAGCAACGATAGATTTAGGCTCTATCGCCGCAAAGCCAGGGCATACTATTACTACGATATAGATTACAGATAAAAGCAGAATCATTTTACTTAGCATTTTAATTCCCTCCTTGAAATAACAAAGACTTTATATTGATGATAGAAACTAAGGAAATATAAATACACTAATGGCAAAAATTAAAATCTGACAGCTTTTACTGCTTACTTTATGAATTCAGAACACTAACATTTTACAAAACTTCCTCTGTCGAGTCAACAAAAAAATGCTTTCCTTGAAGTTTTAATTATTATTGCTTGATACTTCCCCACGTTGCTGTCAACTTGCCTTTTGATTCCACCGGTGCGGCAAAAGTCCATGAAGTTTCAACGTAATCTAAATAACCTGTGATCTCAGGCCCGGGGTTCCAATTCTTCACCATAAAACCAGCGTAGTGTTTTTTACCAATATCATAAGTATCTTCTATAACCAACGCCCACTTATCGTTCTCTTTTTCCTTATAATAAAATTTCCAGTCTGTATCTGCTTTTTCAACCTTTATGTAAGCGTCATCACCATTAGCAACAGCCGTCTGCTTTGCATCAACGCCAACACCATGCTGCCAGAACAACTGATTCCCGGGTTGTGTGAAAAGTGCGCACCAGGGACCGGGTGAATTAGCATCCCCCAACGCATCCTCATTAAGAAATACAAGACCTACGGAAGTGTTGCTGACGATCTGAGTTGTATAGTGTGCTTCAAAAGTGTAATCTTGAGGAGCTTCCAGCAGCATAGCAGGACCACCACTGCGGACGTCCCATATATCGTGATCCCCCGGTGCACAAGTAATTTTCAGCCATCCCGGCTTCTCTTTCAGGTCGTACGAACTGTCTTTTGCCGGGTTATCCCATATCCACTTTTCACCCAGCTTTTGAGAATCAAAGTCATCACGGCTGGCATAAACCGAAGCTACCAAGAAAATCATCCCAACCATCAGTAACAAAGCAAACATAATTTTGCGTTCCATTTTTATTACCTCCTTTTAATTTTTTGGCACTGTGGCTATTTTTCATTGATTTTTATAAAGTCAAACTCCACAAATTTTTTACCTATTAATTCCGATCAGTTCAGCTATGGTTTCGTAAGCAATAAAGTCCTCCTTTGAATTCCCTCCTTCCTCTATTGAACCTATATTAAATATAAATGGAAAATGCTGGTTTCGTCTCTCGTTCATGATGCCCCACGATGCGCCTGCATTAAATGCGGTGGCTACTTTTTGAGCCGCATCACAAATACCTCGTGGATCATCAGAGAAACACCAATCCTCGTTAAAGACTATTGGTTTACCATACTTTTTTAGTGCATTGACTTTACTATCGTATTCTTCGGGATTACAGCCGTTGCCGTGAATGAGGATAAAGTCAGCTACCTCACACAATTCAGGATGGAAAAGCCCATCGCCTATCCCGCTGGTAGACACAAGTAACCCCGGCGCAGTTGAATAAACAAGACCGATCAACTCAGCTTCTCCATGAGAGTCTTTTATGATCTTGTGATCGAATCCTCCGTGTGGATACTCGTTGGCGATCTCGATCATAACGTTTTTATAGCCCTTTTCCTGCACCCATTTAACTGCGTTGATGGTTGCTTGACGGACAGCATCCTTGTCTTTCAATATCTGATCCTGACGCTGATAGAATAATCCAAGTATGATAACCATTCCGTGCTCATCTGCTGACTCAATAACACGGCTAACACGATCCATGTATTCACCCTTGAGACTGCCATCTGGCTTAAACGCCGAGTTTATCGCTCCCTCATATCCCGGAAACCCACCCTGAAGATTGATAGTAAACGCCAGAATCCCCTTTGATTTATACTGATCCATTGATTTAATAAAGTTGTCGGTATTAATTTCTGGATCAAATCCATCTGGACGAGTTTTTGGGTTCTCGTCATCAAAGACAGAATTAACCATACGAATGTTCATCAGCCTGCCATAAGATTCAGGATTATAATCCTTGTAAGTTAGCTCACCATTGATACGAAAACTCATACCATCAATGGAGATAACCGTTTTCGGTTCAAAGCTGGCTGAAACAACGCAGGTCACAAGAGCATATTGCAATAAGGCAATCGAAGTTGCAAGCATGTATCTACCTCCTATTTATATAGACATTCTGCTTATAAGTAAGATCATACCACCAGCCATCGTAAAAATCAATAAAAAACTTGCACTTGCTGATTTTTTTCCGCAACAAAATGCTCTGGATAGGCATTGCCATTGTGATTATACCATTTCTGTTATTTATTTGTGCATAACTATTATACACAGGACACGCATCAGCGTGTCCCTACGGTTAATTCTAATGCACAATCAATAAATAGAATTGGTATTAAAAGGAATAGAACGCGGATTAACGCTGATTTAACGGATTTTCGCGGATAAAAAATAAAAATCCGCGTAAATCTGCCCAATCCGTGTCATCCGCGTTCTATAAATGAAAAACTCGTATTTCTATGATAATTCAGAAGGCGTAGTAAAAAGGTCAGACTGAAGCATGTCGTGCATTTTCAAAGCGTTTGTTGCGGCGTGTCCTGAATGGCAGTTGTTGAAGAAAATATAGAGTTCGTCTGTCGTATCTGAAAGGTGCTTGATCTTCGGGATCCAGTCTTTTAGTTCATCATCGGAATAGAGGTAGTTGTAGCGTTCAGCAGAATTCCCGCTGTACCACGCTTCTTTATTCCTTCCGTGAAACCTGACATAACCAAGTTTGTTTGTTGCCACTGCTTCTGGGGGTATGAGGCCGGGTAACTCTGGCTCATCAACTGAACAATAGGCAATATCAAGATTCCTCAAGAAATCATACGTTGGCTTAGTAACCCACGATGTGTGTCTGAATTCGGTGATTAAAGGATATTTCGGGTAAATTTCCTTGCATTGGCTCAGATAAGTCCTGTTCTCCTGAGTGTTCCTGAAGGCATTAGGGAATTGAAACAGCACGCCCTTTAATTTTTGGGCTTCAACTAACGGCTGGACCGCTTCTTCAAACTGGTCGAACACCGATTTATTGTCAGTTCTCTCGTGAGTCATTCCACTGTGGGCTTTCACTGTGAATTGAAAATCCTCTGGCGTGTTTTTGAGCATCCTTTCAAAAAGGTAGGGTTTGGGAATGGCGTAATACGTAGAATTGATCTCAACGACCTTGAAGTGTTGAGCATAAAAACTCAGCATCTCTCCGCTTTTAATGTTTTCGGGATAGAAATTTCCTACCCAATCTTTGAAGCTATATCCTGAAGTTCCTATGTATACTATCGCCATTTTTTTGTATTCCCAATCCAATGCTAACCAGATTAGTTTTGATAACTACTCATGATATTCCGTATATACATTCTAAAATTATTGTTAATAAAAGAAATTAAACACAGCAAACTTTGTTGAACAAAGTTATAATATAATAAAGCGCACCTCTTGTCAAGACAAAAAAATGCTTTTCTGTAAAAACGGTTTTCAATTTTAAGCTGCCGTTACCACTGTGTTCATCTAACTTATGAGATTATAATCCTATATTCCTAACTGAAAACTGTAAACTCAGTAGTTCACAATTTAATAGACAATGTAAAACCATAAATACTCTTGATCTCTTCACAGAGAAAGTCACAAAACAAAGCTAGAGGAAACTGATTGTCATTAAAATCAGTTCCTCTCATGCGGGATG
>Ga0315274_10009375_pt1 | contig 14152 bp, 5 predicted proteins | sample YL17G02_20_MG_FD_203700 | JGI IMG/M metagenome (GOLD analysis project Ga0315274, IMG submission 203700) | Sediment microbial communities from Yellowstone Lake, YNP, Wyoming, USA - YL17G02_20 | ecosystem: Environmental > Aquatic > Freshwater > Lake > Sediment | place: USA: Wyoming | collected...
TCTATATCCCGGAGAAGTCCTTCGATGTTTCCGCCGACGATCCGGTCCTGTACCCGATTTTTCCGTCCAAGAGCCGGGATGAATTCAAATCCTTCATCCTGCGCAGTTCGAGCGACGACTGGCACCACACCATGTTCCGCGACGCGATGGTCCAGCTTCTCGTCCGCGGAACCCTGCGCCTGGACTTTCAGGCCTACCAGCCGTCAGTCCTTTTTCTCAACGGGCAGTACTGGGGAATACACAATTTCCGTGAAAAGGAAGACGCGGAGTTTCTCCGCGCGGCGCACGGTGCCGAAGCCGACAGCGTTGACATTCTCACGATAGACGTCCGAACCAATGCCGCGACTCCCGTCGACGTCACCTCGGGCGACCGGACCGACTACGACGCGCTGATGAATTTTTTTACGCAAGGCGACCTGTCGTCCGAATCCGGCTACCAGCGAGCGGCGGAATGGATCGACATCGACAACTTTATCGACTGGGCAGTTCTTGAAATATTTTCCGGAAACACGAGCTGGGACCACAACATCCGCGTGTGGAGACCGAAAACGCAGAGCGGCAAATGGCAATGGCTGGGATTTGATTTCGACCGGGGGTATGGAAACAACCTGCCGGATGACAGGATCGATGTGAACGTTCTGAACAACATCGCCGACCGGTACGTTCCGTTGAACACCCTGCTCAAGAACACGACGTTTAAAACCCTGTTCCTCACGCGGTTCGTACGAGCGATGCACACCGCCTTCGATCCCGACCGCGTGATTGCGGTCATCGACAGCCTTCAGGAGGGCATACGCGCCGAAATGCCGCGGCACATCGAACGGTGGAAGGGCAACGGGGGAATCGCCTCGATGACGGCGTGGGAATCCACGGTCGAGGCCATGCGCGCATTCGCGCGCCAGCGAGCCGCGACACAGATTCAGCAGTTGCGGTCGCGTTTCGGGCTTCCGGGTTCGGCCAGCCTGACCATTCACGTGTCCCCCCCGGGAGCGGGCGTCGTGACCGTCGATTCAGCCGCCGCGCCGGCGGATGGATTCAACGGCGATTTTTTCATCGGCACATCCACGCTCTTGCATGCCGCACCGGCGCCCGGGTATGCGTTCGCCGGATGGACGGGCACGGGAAGCACTCAAACGTCGATCGTGCCCAGCGGATCGGAGTGGAAATACCGAGCGAGTGACCATGCCGCGGACGCGGGGTGGACGACGGCGGGCTTCAACGACAACTCCTGGGTGAACGGCAGGGCGCGGCTCGGGTACGGGGGGGATGGGGAGGTCACGACGATCTCCTACGGCGCGGACGCGAGCAACAAGTGGCCCACGGCGTACTTCCGCAAAAAATTCGAAATGACCGATCCGTCGTCCTACACCAAGCTCACGGTCCGGCTCGTTCGGGACGACGGCGCCGTGGTGTATGTCAACGGACGCGAGGCGTTCCGGTCGAATATGCCGGACGGGACGATCTCATACTCCACCTGGGCCCGCGACAACGTCAATGGAGACGCGGAGAAGACTTTTTTCGAATACGATGTTGATCGGAGTTTTTTCCTCCAGGGATCCAATCTGATTGCCGTGGAAGTGCACCAGTCCGGCGGTGCGAGCTCCGATCTTGGATTCGACCTTGAGCTTGCGGCAACCGGCGCGGGAGGGGGAGGACAGACGGTGTCGGCCAATCCGGATTACGCCGTGACGCTTTCGGGAAGCACCCAGCTGACCGCTCTGTTCGAAATCCCGGTTCAAAACCTGCTTCCCTCCGTCGTCATGAGCGATACGATTCTGACTACGGCCCACTCGCCCTATGTGGCCAAGTCGGACCTGGTCGTGCGTCCGAACGCCCGGCTAATCGTCAACGCGGGCGTGGAGATCAAGTTCGAGCCCGGCAGGAGTCTGATCGTGAACGGCGCGCTGTCCCTGTACGGACTCGACAGCAAGCCCGTCCGCCTGGTCGCGAGCGATCCCGTTTCCGCCTGGGGTGCGCTCTGCCTCCAGAACGCCACCGACACCTGTTATCTGAATTATGTTGAACTCACCGGCGCTACGCACGGCCCGGACAGCGTCAAATACGTCGCCGCGGTTTCGGCCAATCAATCCAGCGTCGTCCTGGACCATGTTCATATCGACGATGTGCGCCAGCCTTTCGACGCGGACAACAGCCGCTCGACGATCCGGAACAGCCATTTTGAGGGAACCCACGCGGGCAGGAACCTGGCGGCATTCGATAACGGGGAAGTGTCCATTGACAATTGCTCATTCTATGGACTCGGGCAGGTGGATTTTAACTTTGTCAACAGGGTCGTCATACGGAACAGCCGGTTTACCAGCACCGATACCGATCCCAACACCGACGCCATTGACCTGGGAACGACACCGAACACTTTGATCGAAGAAAACGTCATCGTCGGATATCCGGATAAAGGCATTTCGGTCGGCGAGGCGGGCACGGCGACCATCCGAGGGAACGTCATCGTCGACTGCGTCATGGGCATTTCCGTGAAGGACCGGTCGGACGCCCTGATTGACGGCAATACAATCGTCGGTTGCCGGAACGGGGTCGACCTTTACGAAAAAACGGCCGGATCGGGCGGCGGCCACGCCACGGTCGTGAATACGATTTTCTCAGGCTCCATCGAATCGGACATCAAGACGGACGCGCTGTCGAGCGTCCAGGTATCCTATTCTCTTTCGGATAGACAGCCCATTCAGGGCGAGGGCAATCTGTCCGGCGATCCGATGTTCACGGCGGCCTCCGCGCGCGATTTCCACCTGCGGAAGGGATCGCCCTGCATCAACGCCGGGAGTCCCGCCAGCCCAAAGGACGCGGACGGGAGCCGGGCCGACATGGGCGCGCTTGCCTACAACGCGTCGATTGAGGATTTCGCCGCGATCCACATCAACGAAATCATGTCTCAAAACCGGAATTTCGTCTCTGATGAGAAGGGGAGTTTCGGCGACTGGATCGAACTGGTCAACACCGGATCGAAATCCGTAGACGCGGGCGGCCTGTATTTGACCGACGACATCCGCAGGCTTCTCGCGCACCGGATTCCGTCTTCGTCCCCGCAGGCCACCACGATACCCGCAGGAGGTTTTCTGACTCTTTGGGCGGACGGGGATTCGACCCGGGGAATTCTCCACCTCGGCTTCAAGCTCAGCGGCGGCGGCGAGACGGTGTATCTGAACTGCCGGGACGGCTCCGAACCGCTCATCCTCGATTCGCTCCGTTTCGGGAATCTCGCGGACAACGAGTCGTTCGGACGCACGCCGGACGGGGGTGAAAGCCGCGGAGCGTTCGCGAACCCGACTCCGGGATTCGGCAATTTCCACGGCAGCAGCGCAGGATTTCATCCGACGGCGCCGGCTCAGGACACCCTCCTTGCATTTCAGAATCCCGCGGGGCTGTCCATGGCGTTCAAATGGACCCGGCCCTCGCTGTCTGAATCATCCCTGGCCGGAATCACCTACCGCCTTGAGCTGAGGAACCTGCGGACCGGAGAGGATTTCTCTTCAACCGTTTTGACAACTTCCGCTTCGTCCGTATTCGATCCGGGCCAGTATGGGGAATACCGGTGGCGCGTGACGGCAAGGCTCGCGGACGGGCGCGCGCTGGTTTCGGAGACGCGGAAGCTGACGGTCCAATCCCCATCCTCCGTAGCGTCCCGCGACCTCGTTCCCGACCGGTTCGGGCTGGCGGCGCCGTATCCGAATCCGTTCAACCCAGAGGCGACCATCGAGTTCGGCCTGCCCGTGCGGGCGGACATCCGCCTGGTCGTCTTTGACATTCTGGGCAAGCGGGTGCGCGACCTGGTGCGAGGGACGATGAACGCCGGCACCCATACCGTTCAATGGGACGGAAGGGACGACTCGGGCTTGCCGCTGTCCTCAGGCATTTATTTCGTGCGCATCAGGGCGGGGAATTTTTCGGCTGTCCGAAAAGTGACGCTTTTACAATAGGATGAAAATAGAACACGGATTTGAGCGGATTGAAGCGGATTCAAACGGATTGTTTGTTTTGGTTATTCATTCATCACTATCTCACTATATTCGTCAGGATGAATTTTAATCTGGGACTTTGAATGTTTTCGCCGTTCGTCCTGAGTCCCGTGACCGGGATGGACTCTGTCGAAGGATGAATCCCGCTGCGCGCATTAGCGTCAACTTAAGAAGCGCCCCAGTGTCATCCCCGCGAAAGCGGGGATCCAGGGGGGAGCGGAAAGATGGATTTCCGCTCAAAACACAGCGGGAATGACAAGGTTTTGGATTAATGTACATCCTTCTTGTTTCATTCTAATGTTACGTTGATGCCAATGCGCTGCGAGGGATCGGCTTGCGGAAATCGCGCTTCGACAGAGCCTGTCATTATTCTGCGATTTGCAATAATGACTCAGCGCGAACGGTATTTCGGTATCTTTATTAGAATTTACTAAAGTCCATTCATTCCTATCCCTTTTCTTCTGCGTCGATCACTTGCCGCGTCACGTGTCGATGTGCCCCGTCTCCCAGTCGCGGAAGGCCTGGTAAAGCTCCTCCTTCGTGTTCATAACAAAAGGGCCGCCGCGGACGATGGGCTCGTTGAGCGGCGCGGCGCAGAGGAAGAGGAATCCGGACGAGTCCGTGTTGCCGTGAATGCGGACCTCCGGGACCGGTCCGAGCTGGAGGAAATGCCGGTGATGCACGACGCCGGCTTCGCGGTCGGGTCCGGTCCAAATGCTGCCGGAATGGACATACGCGTAGGATTTCATGCCTTTCGGAACGGAGAAGGCGAATCCTTCATCCCTGTCCAATTTTACGTCAAAGTAGTGGACCGGGTAGAAAGTGCCGGCCGGACCCTTTTTCCCGCCGTACTCGCCCGCGATGACCTTCACGACCGAACCGTTTCCGCCAGCAGTTGGGATGCTTCCCGCTTCGATGTGCTGGTACCGGGATTCGGTCATTTTCTCCGTGCGAGGCAGCGTGAGCCAGAGTTGATAACCCCAGACTCCTTTCTCGTCTATCTCCGGCATCTCGGAGTGGAGGATTCCGCGACCAGCCGTCATCCATTGAACGTCGCCGCGAGCAAGCAACCCTCCTCCGCCCCTGGAGTCCTTGTGCCGGAATTTTCCTTCAATCATATACGTGACGGTTTCGATGCCGCGATGGGGGTGCGTCGGAAATCCCGCGATGTAGTCGTCCGGGTTGTCGCTGCGGATCTCATCCAACAGCACGAACGGGTCCACATGGTTCAACTCCGGGCTACCGACGATTCTCCTCAACCGGACTCCGGCGCCGTCCTCGGTTTCGCGGGCTTTGGTGATAAGCAGGGGTTTATTTTTAAACATGATAACGTCTCCTTTCCATCTTAAAAGATCACACTGTAACGCATCAGGATTGGAAAGGTTTCGTATTTTTATTGCGTCAGGCCGTGGCAGTCCCCCAGAATCATAGGCACAGACTTCAATCCCTCTTCTCACCCGCAAGGGGATCGCTTGAGTCGCGTTTTATATCACCTTACCCGCAGAACGTGCGGCGGTGCTCCTTCGCGATGACGACAATTAGAATAAATGGATTTTTCACCGCCCCTCGCGTATGGCGCGGCTCGCGGTGCGGTCCACCAGGCAGGGCGCGACCGGTTTCAGCCAGAGGTAGGCCCTCCTATCTGACCAGCATCATTTTTTTATGAATGACTTCGGATCCGGCCGCGATCCTGACGAAATAAATACCGCTGGCCAGGTTCGAACCGTCGAAACGCATGGTGTGGGGCCCGGCAGCGGCCGCCGCGTCCTGAACCGTCCGCACGAAGCGGCCCCGCGTGTCGAAGACGTCGATTTTGACCCGCCCGGACCGGGAGAGTGAATAGGTGAACGTGGTTCCCGGATTGAAGGGATTGGGATAAATGTCGAAAGCCAGTTTCATGGTCGAGGGACCCGATCCGTCCGTGGTGTCGGTGCTCCAGCCCGTGAGCAGGACGGCGGTCACGGAAAGGGAGGGCAGGGACATCGTGAACGACCCGTTCTTCACTGAAACGGTCGCGCGTTTCAGCGCATTGTCCTCGCGCGATTTGAATGTCTCAATCGAAGGCAGGCGGCTGAGGGAAAGGGTTTCATAATCGCCGTCCGCGGGATTGAAATTCGACAGGCTTACGGTCGCGTCACGGCTTTGCGAAACATTGCGGTTGACCAGGATCACCGTGAGCGAATCGCCCGCTTCGTTCCTCGTGGGATACGCGGAAACGTTCAGGCTGTCGTTCGAAACGGAGGAGACGCGGACGGTCTTGCCGTACCGGCTGAACAGGTGCAGCACCTCCCACATTCCGATTTTCCACTCCCACGGCGTGAACACCTCAACGCCCTGATCCATGAACACGCCGAGGGTCGAGGCGTACCATGACGCGGTGACGTTTGGATCGTCGCCCTTGATGCCGATCTCAGAAACGCCGAACGTCACTCCGTGATCCGGGCCCATGTGTTTCACTAGCCAGTCGCGGCACCTGCCGAATACGTACTCGCGGGTGATGCCGTTGTCCCAGCCGCTTGATCCAGCCCGCTTGACGCCGTTGGCGCCCGGATAATTATACGCGCGGTCGAACCAGATTCTATGGAGATGGACGATGTCGGAGGATCCGGCCTCGCCCGGATAGAAATGGAGATCGATCACGTCCAGCAGCCGGACGCCCGAGGACTTCTGTTCCTCCGCAACGCGCTTGATGAAGTACTCCAACCAGACGTAATACTTGCCGCCCGACTGGATCCGGTCGTTGTTCCAGTTGTACCACTGCCATTCGTTGGTCGATACCGGACCGAGCAGTTTGATGCCCGGCATTTTGGCCCGGGCTTTCTTCGCCACGGCGAAGTATTTTTGCAGGTAGTCCTCGGCGGTTATCGGATCCGGGACGACGTCGTCATGCGTTGCGTTCCAGACTTCAGGCTCGTTGTCCATGTTCCAGTAGACAAACCGCGATTCGTCCAGCCCCAGACCGCGGGGACCGAACCAGTGGTCCAGAATCCCCGCGGTGGAATCCGCGGTCCATTCCTCCAGGTAGGCGTTCGGGTCACCGTCTCCCGCGTCGGGCCCCCCTCCGCCCGCCCAGTTGTTGCGCACGCCGTCCCACCACTGCGCGCGGTTGTATCCCCAGTCATCGAAATTGTGTTCTTTGTTCGCGGCGGACCAGCCGATGAGCTGAAAAGCGAACAATCCTCCGGCGTCCGGGGCGTTACCCGCGATGCTCTTCACGACGAAATCCCAATCGTGCGAATAAACATTGTTGTACCAGTCGGGCTGGCTGGTCAGCTCGCGCCTCCAGTTGTACTTGGTGGAATTGTTGCCGCCCGTTTCGCGGAACAACCTCACGCCGGCGTCGCGGAACTTTTGCCATTCGGCCTTGCTCTTCGGTTTGGAGGAATCGTCCGAAAGGGAGTTGTTCCTACCGTAGATGGCGGGGGACACGGGCCTTCGGCCGGAAGCCGCGTCAACGGCGATGTCAGCGGCGAAGGCCCGGCCCGCGAGTAAAAGCAAGCAGATGAATGATTTCATTTTTTTCTCCGTTTCATTTCTGTGTATTTCCGTGATTTTTCCGTGGTGATATTTTTCATCCACATTCCTGCACCCATGAATAATCCAAGCCAAAACCATCAAAGGATGCCATTCGCCTCTTCACACGTCCAGCACTTCACTGAAATTGTCATTCATGTCATTCCGATAATATTCTCCGCGCTCCTTGTTCAGCAGGTACCCATCCAAATACCGGCCCGCTGCGATCGCCTCAATCGCCTCGCACAGCAGGTCGATTTCCGCGCGCGTGTTGTAAATGCCGAAACTCGCGCGGACCGTGCCCGGGATCACGGAACGGTCCCTTTGTAGAATGCGTTTCTCCATTTCCTTCGCCTCCCGGTCTTCGACGCGCAGCAGACATTTGACATACGGGTGCGCGCAGAAACATCCGCTGCGGGTGCCGATCGCCCATTCGTGGCTCAGGACGGCCGCGACCAGGGCGTGGGAGAGCGACCCCACGTTGAACGGGATGACGCCAAGCCTGCCATCCGCGTTCGCGGGATCCGTGTCCCCGTACACGGTGACGCCCGGAATCCGGTTCAGCCGCTCGAGCGCGTATGCCGTCAGCGCCGTTTCATGGCCGATGATCCTTTGCCAGCCGGTCTCTTCGATCCACCGGATCGCCGTTCCGAGCGCGACCGCGCCGACGATGTCGGGCGTGCCCGCCTCCTCCCTGTCCGGCAGGTCGGTCCAATAGGCGTTTTCGAGGTTCACGATGTCCACGGCTCCGCCGCCCACCAAAGTGGGATCGCCCTGTTCAAAAACCTTCCGCTCCCCGACCAGGACGCCGATTCCGAACGGCGCGTACATCTTGTGCGCCGAGAACGCAAGGAAGTCGAAATGCTCCGGATCGTCCGGACGCCCCATGTCGATGGGGCGGTGCGGCGCGAGCTGCGCGGCGTCCACGAAAATCCGGGCCCCGACTTCGTGCGTCCAGCGCGCGTAGCGGCGGACCGGATTGATGTACCCCGTCACGTTGGAGGCGCCGGTGACGGCCGTCAGCGCGACCCGGCCGCGGTATTCGCGCAGTTTCGCCCGCAGGTCCTCCTCGTCCACGCGGCCGTCGGGCAGCACGTTGATGTGAACCACCTGAGCGACCTTGCGCCAGGGCAGTTCGTTCGAATGGTGCTCCATCACCGTGGTCAGCACCACGTCGCCGGAACGGAACGGGAACCTTCCGGCCAGGTGGTTGATGGATTCGGTCGTGTTGCGCGTGAACAGGACGATTTTATCCTCCGGCGAGGCGTTGACGAAGCGGTACACCCGGTCGCGCGACCGCTCGAACGCCCATGACGAAAGACGCGACTTGTACCCCGTTCCCCGGTGGACGTTGCTGTACCATTTGGAAAACTCGACGATGGAATCGATCACCGGCCGCAGCGCGGGCGTGGAGGCCGCGTTGTCGAAGTTGATGTACGGCCTTTTCCCTCCGCCCGCCACCGGAACCTTTTCGTCCACGCCGACGACGAGATGACGGAAGTCTCCTGCTCCGGCGGGATCCTTCGAGGCCGGAGGATCCGATTTTTTCATGGATTTTGCCATCTTATCGTCCTTTATAACGAATTTCCAACCTGTCATTTCGAGGGAGCCCTTCAAGTGCTTGGCGTGTATCAAGTAATTTTCCGCGATCGAGAAATCTCATGGACGATCGGCTATAAGATTTCTTGCTCCGCTTCGCGGACCAAGCTATTGTATTTTTCTCATTATTGAAGGCCCTGAGAAACGGGGCTGCTAATGACATTCGGTCCATTCATATCCCTCACCCCTGCCCTCTCCCTCGAAAACGCGGGAGAGGGTGATGTCATTCCAGAAAGAACGGCGCCTGCGCCGTGGAAACACTCTCGATGACCTAAAAGAATTTTCGACAGCCCTGTGACATTTGAGGTTAAGTTGACGCATCTGCGCCAAGGCTATAATTGATTGCAGCATCAGCGGTCCAATCCTTTGTCAACGGATTCGACCTTGTCGTCCGCCGGTTCCAGATGCGTCGTCACCGTGAGGCCCGGCACCGCCTTCGCGACGTCCGCCTGCACGCGTTCGAACAGACGGTGGCCGCGCGACACCGTCCATTCGCCGGGAACCAGCACGTGAACCGAAAGGAACCGGCGGACGGCTGCCTGACGGGTCTGGAGCGCGTGGAAACGCACGCCCTGCCTTCTGTAAAGGTCCAGAACGGCCTCCACCGCACGGCGCTCCTCTTCGGGCAGGGCCGAGTCCATGAGCCCCTGCACCGACCGCCGCACCAGACCGACGCCCGAGTGGATGATGTTGACCGCGACCGCGAGCGCCACGATCGGGTCCAGTATCTGCCATCCGGTGACGGCCACTGCCGCGATGCCTGCGATTACGCCCACCGAAGTCCATACGTCGGTCATCAGATGGCGCGCATCGGCTTCGAGTGTAATGGATCGGTGCCGTCTTCCGGCGGCCATCAATATCCGCGCGACGGCATAATTGATCAACGACGCTGCGGTAGAGACGGCAAGGCCGGAGACCGCCTGTTCCACCGGGCGGGGATCAATCAGCCGCCGGACCGACGCGACCCCGATGCTGGCCGCCGCGATCACGATCAGCGTCCCCTCGACGCCGCTCGAGAAATATTCCGCCTTGGCGTGCCCGTAGGGATGGTCCTCGTCCGCCGGGCGGGCCGCGACGGTGAGCATGGCCAGGGCGACGACGGCCCCGATCAGGTTGACTCCCGATTCGATCGCGTCCGATAAAAGTCCGACCGAGCCGGTGAGCGCGTACGCCGCGCTTTTCAATCCGATCGTCGCCACGGCCGCGGCGATCGAAAGCCAGGCGTAATGCATGAGGGGCCGTTGCTTCATTTGATGCACACCATTTTCCGTGAAAACTCAAACCGTTTCGCGTCCCAAACGGCGATTATTCTGAGGATGTACACGCCGCTCGGGACCGGCGCGTCCCACCGGAACGAGTATTTTCCCGGTTTGGTTTCGCCCTCCGCGACCGTCCGGAGGCGCCGTCCCCGCAGGTCGAACACGGCCACGGTCACGCGCGACCGGGCGGGAACATCCCACCGGATCGTCGTCGACGCGTTGAAGGGATTGGGGAAATTGTCGTACAGTTTAAACTCCGCCGGGGCCGCGGATTCCCGGTCCCTCACAGGCAAGACGAACGCGTTGGGCCGGCCCGGAGTGCCGCCCGCGAACCGGCTCGAGGACCAGCTTGCCGGATCCGCATTGTCGCTTTCAGGATTGCCGAGCGCGAGCGTGAATCCCGCCCCGTCCGCCTCCGCGGGCCAGGGATTTTCGTCCCCGAAGGCGAGCGAGTCGGTCACGTTTTCGTACCGGTCCGAGAGCACGAGCGTATCTCCCGCATTCTTGAAATTGAAGGGGATACCGATCACGCGGTCGGGGACGTCCGGATGCAGAAGCCTGAAGGCGACCGTGTCGGCCGCGAGCACGGCGTACCGCCGGGCCGAGAGGACGGAGCCCTCCGGAAAAACGAAGGGGGGAGCGCCTGAACCCGCCCGGAACAACCATCCTGACACGTCCACCGAAGTTTCCGACGGATTGACGAGTTCCACCCAGTCTCCGGGGTCGAAGGCATCCGAGGAATGGTAATTGATCTCGTTGATCACGACGTTCCGTCCCCCGACATCAGGTTCAAAACGGGCCGTGAGGTAAAGGCTCTTGACCGTGCTGATCGAGACCGCGATGGAGTCGGCAAGCCCGGGATCGGACCAGCCGGCGAAACGGTAACCCGGGTTCGGCAGGGCGGCGACCTCGACGGGCACGCCCTTGAAATATGTCCCTGTCCACGGGAAGGTCTTCAGGTTCAGCGAATTGACGCGGATTCCGCCGGCGGTTTTATCCGAGACGTTCAGAACGATCTGCACTGTTCCTGAGAGCTTGAGCCGGCTCACGAAGTGCGACCGCAATACGGGAACGCGCCGGTTCGCGAAATCCCGCAGCTGGTTCAACCGGCTTTCCCAATTCTGCGCCGAACCCGGCCACCGGTCCTGATGCAGGGGAATTTCCGAAGCAATCGCCGATGACAGGCTGTCGATGACATTCAGCACGCGGTTTTTCTCGAAGGCGGAGTTCAGGAGGTCAGCGGCCCGATTGATGAACCGGTTGCGGAAAATCGGATTTTCGACGAGTTTGCGGAACAGGAAAGTCGAGTGCGGCGGATTGGGCCAGCCCGGGCCCGCGGGGTCCAGCGCGAACGCCAGCGTGTTGTGGTTGACGCCGTTTCCGTCGTACAAACCGAACCCGAAATCCGCGTCGAACAGGATCCAGCGCCACTTCGTGCCCGGCACCTTCGGTTTCCAGAACTTGATGTTGTTTCCGGGCCAATCCGTATTGTCGAAATAGATCTCGGCGATCATGTAGTCGATGTAATTGTCGAGGTCGATGCGGTCGTGAACGAACGCGTAGGCCTCCTTCGCAGGCATGTCCATCTTGACCAGGGCGCCGGTCATGGCCTTGTACGCGTCTGCGCGTCCGTCAATGACGCTGATCTCGGAACCGCCCTCGTAGGCGAGCAGATCCAGATTGTCCGGATCCACGCCGTGGTGAGAGGCGAGGTAATGGGCGTCCGGCTTCTCCCGGAGGTTCAGCAATCCCCAATATTCTCCGTTGAGAAAAATCGCCGCGGGCCGGTAGGCGAGAACGTCGATGCGCGTGCGGTCCTGCGCCAAACTGTGCATGAGCCCGTCGCGGAACATCGTGTACTGCCAGTCGTTTCCAGAATTCCTCAGAATGAGCGTTTTAAAGCTCCGGAACGGAAGGTTTATAAAGATGCGGTGGTCGATTTCGGCGGAGTCGTATGCGTCTCTGAAATACAGGGCAAACGACTTTTGATCCCAGGCCCGGCTCCATGCGCCGTAGATTTTGACGCCCGCATCGAGGCTGAAGGCGCGGGATCCGTCCGTTTCAAAGAACTCGACGTGCACGGGCCGCTCCCACTCCTTCCAGAAATTCGCGCCGAAATAGGGAAAATCTGATCCGGGATCGGAGCCCATCACGTAGATGCCGGTGTTCTCGTCCCACAGGTTGGCCGGATCCGTGGTCAGCGAAACGATGGGCAGGTCCCTCTGCTCGCGGATGAGGTAGGTTTGCGTGACGATCGGGCTGGGAAGATATCCGGTCCGGAAAGCGCGGCCGCGAAGCACGGTGGTCGCCTTGACGGTGACCGGATTTTGGAACCGGGGCGAAGACTCGGTGGGATCGGCGCCGTCCATCGTGAAGCGGACCGTGTCTCCGGCCGATGCAGGCGCGACCGTCACGGCCGGGTTTGAGGAGTACAATCCGGCCGGCGGATCAAACAGCGGGGAAAGGACGGCGCCTGCGACGAACGGCGGTTGGTTTTTCGCGCCCGGACTCGGGGAGGACATCCAACGCCACACCTTCCCTCCGTCCGGAAAACGGCCGGCCGAGACCGAGACCGGAAGCGCCGGGATGCCGACCGAATCCAGGACCGTCCCCTCCGGATCGGACAGCACCAGCGTTTCGCCGGTCTTGATCTTGAAGTTCGCGTGGAACGGCGGGAGGAACAGCGGAAGGCCCTCGGGCCCACGGAAGGATCCCTCGGCCGCGGTTTTCCCGATCGTCAGAAACGGGATCAGCGTCAAACCGTCCGCGCCGTCTCCTGCGGCATGCACCTGGATCGCCAGCACGTTTTTCCCCTCGCGGAAAAGGCGGGCGGTGTTTGTGATCTCGAACGTTTCGGGAGGTTCGCCCCGGCGCATGCGCGGTTCGGCCGGCGCGGTCGCGCGCCTGTCCCACGCCGGATGATCGCCTGGATTTCCCATGTTCTTGCGCGCGACTTCGCTGCCGTTGATGTAGGCCACGAAGCCGTCCTCATAGTCGACATTCAGAACCGCCCGGGTGATCGAATCCGCTCCCGAAAGCGTGAACGTTCTTCGTGCGAACAGCGAAGGCGCGGGATTCACGGCTGTGGAATCCCCGTACTCGAATCCGCTCGGGGCTTCGGACCAGGAGGCGTCATTGAAGGAAACCACAGACCATAAACGGGACACCGCGGCGCTTCCAGGCTGGTACCTCCACGGGTCGCCGAGGTTGACCACGGTTTCAAATGCCGTGTTTTTGCGCGGATCCCTGTCCGAAGCATAGATAAAAATGAGGGATTGCCCCCCGAGTTCAAACTCCGGAAACGTCCATTTTTTCGGAAGATCCGGATCGTCCGACAGGCAGTATCCGCCGAGCCGGACGGACCTTGGTCCGGGATTGTACAGTTCGATCCAGTCGTAGAAGTGGCCGTTCAAATCCGGTACCATCGAGGCATTGCGGTTCATGAGTTCGTTGATGACCGGGGTCTGCGAAACGAGACGCCCCGATGCCAGCCCGAGGCAGAGCAGAATGAAAAGCCGTTTCATGCCAGAACGACGCAACAATCCGATCCTTGATTCATGTGAAACCGCTTTCATTGTACGAAATCGGCGGATGATTGTCAAACAAAAAAGCGGGGAATGACAGGTCTCACGCAAAGGCGCGAAGAGAAAAGGTAATAGGTAAAAGACACAAATCCATGAACCCTCTCCCGGAGGGCTCATCCTTACCCACATTTTTAACTGGGCACAAGGGCGGGAGGGGCTCTCATAAAGGTTGGAGCAAAGTACATGATACACGTTTTCCACATTTCCG
>Ga0315274_10009381_pt1 | contig 14148 bp, 11 predicted proteins | sample YL17G02_20_MG_FD_203700 | JGI IMG/M metagenome (GOLD analysis project Ga0315274, IMG submission 203700) | Sediment microbial communities from Yellowstone Lake, YNP, Wyoming, USA - YL17G02_20 | ecosystem: Environmental > Aquatic > Freshwater > Lake > Sediment | place: USA: Wyoming | collected...
TGCGGTTTCCGAAATCGTGAACATTACCGAATCGCGATCTATTTTCACTGTGGTGGCCTGGAACTTTATCCTTGAAAAGCATTAACCACAACATATTGGGGTACCCACTCTAAACCCGGAAGCGGCATTAATCTTAACTTTGGAAAATAAGTCCGGTAGCGGGTGGTATCTCGAGTCAATAGAGGCATTTCAGCTATAAGGGCGTGTGCGCCGATGAAGAAATCGGGTAAGGGCGATCGCTTGCGGCCTCCTTTCTTGCGGTAGGAGAGAAAGCATTTACCTGCAAGAAAAGCCGCCTCCCAGGGGAGCGGATCACGGCGGAATAAGGAAGTGGCTAAAACATCTTCAAGATCCTCGATACGATCAAAACGAATCGAAACCTCGGCATAAATAATCGGGTTGATGACCAATACATTCTGTTCAGCGCAGTGAATCAAGCTTTCCGATGACCAGGGAAACCACTTTTTATCCACTGTCAAGATGTCAAGGATCACATTACTGTCCACTAGGATGTCCATTCCTTACCCCCGCGTCAAGGCCATAATCTCATCCGTAGTCATGCGCACTGTACCCTTACCCCGCAGGCGAGAGATTAAATTGCGGCTGCGCCGGGATTGAGCCCCTGACTTTTTCAGGCAAACGGTATTGCCATCGATTTGAAATTCAACCTCCGTGTCAGGAAGCAGCCCCATTTTCTCCCTGATTTCCATCGGAATCGTGACCTGTCCCTTTGAAGTGATGCGCATATTTACTCTCCTTTCGAATTCTTACCTTTATTACTCTTACCATATTTTCAAAAAAACTTCCATGAAATTCATCCAGAGGCGGAGTGAACGCAGCCAAGCGTGCAAAGTCCGTGCTCTTATCAGAATCACTTGAATATACGAAAAAAGGAAGTCGTATGTTAAAGGCGGAAAGGAAAGAAGGCGAGTATTGGAGGACTAGTCGACTCTCTTGAAGTTCTCTTTTTTCGCCCGGCAGACCGGGCATTCATCGGGCAATTCGGCGTCGAAGACATACCCGCAGATCTGACATACAAAGTACTCGGTTTCCTTTTCGGTTATCATGGCCTCCAAGGCATCCTTATAAAGCTTCGCGTGCCTCTCCTCAACGTCCCTCGACCGGGGATTCCGGGGACACCATACTTATCTCGCCGATCCCTGTTCACTTCAAACTCTTCTCTCCTTCTTTGGGGCAGGCGACTGCCTCCTCAAGATGCGGCTCAAATTTTTTCCAAGCCCGATGATGAAACTTTGACTCCCCAAAGGCCGGCCCGTGCGTTGGGAGAAAATGGGAGAAAATGTGCGCTTGACATGGTGGAACGTGCGCTCTAAACTGGACGGACAGGGGAGGATACACAATGATTGAAAGCAAAATCGGACATGTCGTATACAACATCGGGCCGGCAAACGCGAGATTCTACAAGGACCTGATGATGTTTCTGGGATGGAGCCCCATTTTCGAAGAGAAGGGGGTTCTGGGCGTCGCAGACAAGAAGGGCGCCAGCCTGTGGTTCGTGGGCATGGCCAAAGAAGTCAATAATGACTACGACGGCCCCGGGGTGAACCACGTGGCGCTCAGCGTGCCAAAGCAGTCGGACGTCGACGGGGCCGTGGCGTATCTGACGAAGGCCGGCGTCAAACCGCTATTCGAAACCCCCCGTCACCGGCCCGAGTTCTCGCGCGGGCCAGAAGACACGTACTACCAAGTCATGTTCGAGTCGCCCGACCGGATTCTGTTCGAAATCGTATATACCGGGCCCAAACCAGCATAGGGCGATGCCGGACACCTGGTCGTAACGACCGCAAACGAGTAACTTGGGGACCCTGTTTATCACTTTACGAACCTATTTCCCCTCTGCCCAACCTTGCCGTTGTCCGTTGTCCGGGGTCGGACCCGACCAACTTATTGAATTTCGTGGGGTCATATCCCAAAAGAAGGCGTTTTTTACCCGCTAAATCCGCATTTTCACGCTCAAAAACAGCCCCATAAACGGGCGTTGACTTTCGTAGCTCATAATCTCCATCCGCTCCTGCCCCTCGCTACATCTGTTTCGGCCCTGTTAGAAGGAAATAACGATTTGCCATTTGCACCTTTAGACCCTTAAGCGGCTATTTTGAACACCCAAAATGCAGATTTAAGGCCAAAAGTGAAACCCTTTTGTCCCTTTTCCCTCGCATAAAGGTCCGACCCCGGGTATCGCGGTGATGATACCCCCCAACAGACTGATCTTATCAGCTCGATCTCTTCGTCAGATCTATTCCAATAACCGTGATGTCGTCTACATTTGAAAATTTCGGAGAAATCCGCATCCAATGGTCCTGAAGAGCGGCAGTCAATCCTGAAAAATCCACGCGGTTATCGATCCCGGGCACTTCCCAGCCAGCCCTCTCGCCCCGATACACGAGCACAAAGAGGCCTCGGTTTGAGCGTTTGTCTCGCAGGTAGTCGGCGCAAAGCTGGTTCTCGAGCCGATCGAACAGTGCCGGACCGGACCAATTGTCAGCAATCTTTAGTTCGGCAGGGATTGGTCCATCGAAATCCACCCCATGGAATCTCAGATCTGGTTTCTTGGCATCGGCAAATTCCTCTTCCTGTGGAATGGAATACCGTCCGAATGCTTTCTCGCGCAACTCCCGCCCAATGTACTTGCGTATGTCGGTTTCCTGAGTAACGGTTTGCAGAATGCCCGCGACGCTACTGTCACCGTGTTCCAAGTCGGCCTTGAGGTCAAGGATCCGCAGGATAGCAAGTTCAGCCAATTCCCTGTGATTGCGTGGTGTACGCTCCAGCTTCTCATGAAAATCTCTGACCTGAGAAGGAGACCAAGGTTTAATATCGCCGTCCTGTTCGGCCTTTGTCTTTGCATGAAGCAATATCCATGGTCGAGACGCTTTTTCAGGATGCAATTTGGCTATGTCCATCAGCGCTAAAAACGACTCCTTACCAGGAATCTGTTTCAGCAATTCAAAAAGGCTATTCCGCGCATCCTGCGCGTCGTCGCGCAATCCTGGCGAATAGACTCCCGTTCCAACACGACTGATATCCTCTTTGCGCCGGATGTGCTCGTGCATAAGCAGGTACAGTGACTTCAGATGTTCCGGCTTCTTGAACGCTTCCCGTCCGGTACCCCCATCGCCCCCGTGGCTTCCACAAAGATGAGTAACGAAATTCATCGCAAACAGAGTTCGCTTTCTCCGGGCAGCTATCTTTCCAATTCGGGCCTTGAGAGATGCAATTGCTGATCCGGGAGCAACGCCAGTCCATACGGCAAACCACTGAGCTAAATGATCCAGCTTCTTCAAAGTGCGACATTTTTTGGACGCCAACTTTTCAATCAGGTGATCCGATATGGTTGATCCCTGAATGATCTTCAGCAGCTTAGCCAGGTTCGACAGATTCTTCGGCTCCTTTGTCTCAAGGAGTTCGTAAACGCTAGGCGCTATCCGATCCCAAGCCCACTGGCCCGACCAGCTCAAGTCGCTCATGACGTAGTGCGTTTCTGTCTCGGGCTTCTCTATCGATAACTCGTACCGCACTTCTCGCATGAGAAAGTCGCACACAATCTTCGGGTGCGTCTCGAAAAGCTTAGGAAACCAGGTGGGGAAGCCATTCAGCTCAAAGGACGCGTACCTGCACGCAAGTTCGACTTCCGCAGCGCTCAGATTCTTCGGCCAATTCTTTGTCTCAATTGCTTCTATCTCAAGGCCTGTAAGCCCGATGATAACGGCATAGGTCGTTTGATTGGAGGGAGCACCTTCCGATCGCAATTTTGGCTTATGGTGTCGCCAAAAGGAAACTGTGCCATCCCGATAGAACCGCGCGACTTCCTCACCGTACTCCGGTATCAGCGTTTTCCAGTTATACTGGGTCCATCGTTCCGTTGTGTTCTTCTTATCCCGAGTCTGCTCAAAGAGATAGCGGACGGAATTCATGATGGTTCCGGGTCTTTCGTGAAGCATCGCTCGGTCTTTGTTAATATTGTCCTTTAGGTATTTCTTCCAGCCCGTGTGGTAGTCCTCTTGCTTTTTTCGATTTTCTTCGTCGCGCCTTTTCCATTTGGCTTCCTGCTGCTTCCGGCGGCGGGAATCCCGACTTTGAGATGGCGGCCTCAAATAGGTACCGAGGCGTTCGCATAACTCAACATTGCCTGCGACCAACTTCTTCAGTTGGAGACGCCATGCGCGTGGCCGTTTAGCCGCCTTGTAAAGATTAAAGGCAAGCGACAAGGCAACCAATCTGTCGTCCAAAAAAGTTTGGCGAGAAATCTCCCCAGCTGCATACTCAAAATCGCCTTCTTCGAACCGCCAGAAAGATCCGAAGATCGAGGCCTGCCAGAAGTCGGTCAGGCGCTCTTCACGTTTCTTGTCAACAGCCTCCCTCGACCTTTGTACTTCAAACCAGAACAAAGCCCGGTTCAGCTCCTTCCATGCGGGAACCAGCTTTGAGAATTCGGCCCTGATTTCGGTCAGTTCATTGTTCCCATAACAGCGCAGAGCTGAGAATTTGTGTAGGATTGCAAGTACATCTGGTTCGAGCGATGCAGGATGGCGGGCCAAGATCACTCGCTCGACGGCTTTGGATGCTGGCGTCATCAACCACTGAAATCTCTCGGATACTTGGCAATAGCGGGATTCTATCACCGGCGAAAGGCCAAGCAGCCTATTCAATCCAGTAATAAGCTGCGGAAGCAACTCAAAGTCAGCTCTACCCACAAATTCTTTTACGCAATCCGTCAAATGATCAAAGGTATAGGGCTCCTTCGGTTCGCTCTTTTCCAAACATGCCAAGAGCCAAACCAAGGTCTGTTCGGTCTGCTGGATACCCTCGATAAGTTCAGCAAGCAACTCCCGCACAAGTTCAGGTGCCTCGGTCAGAAAGCTCTGACGGACATGATCTTGATCTTCATCGGAACCAATCGCCTTGATGGCCCTGAATGCCGCTATACGGGCGTATTGATAGGCTGTTGGGGTTAGCGCAACATTCATGGCTTCGGGCAGTGCACCTACAAGTTGTCCGAGCCATACCATGCGGAGTAGGAACGCCGTTAGATCTTCGTTTCCCGTATACTGCCGGATCAACGCGCGTACATCATTGGTCAGGTCAGGGTTTGCGAAACGCTGGACCGCTGCATAGTCTCTCATTGAGCGGCCAGTAGCACGGTCGGCCATTTGCTCGCAGACCTCGTGAAGTATATAGCGGCGTACCTCTAAAGGAAGCTGACTAGGATCGCCTCCTTCGAAGATAATTTCAGGCGCGACTTTGCGGACATGTTCCCTGATCTTATCATCCAGGATTGCCAGCCAAGGCAAAATCGAACGTAGCGTGGGTACGACAATATCCAAACCATACTGATCGCGAAAGAATAGCGTTTCGATGGTTCGGCGTGATGTTTCACGCTTGAGCAGTTCGGCAAACCACTCGGCGGTTAGGTACTCTCGTACAGAGCGATGGTGGAAGCGAACCGTTCCGTAGATCGCCTCGTCGAATATCGGCCGAGACAGCAAAGTCGAATGATCCTTGTCGTCCCAATCGGGAAGGACGAATTGAACTGCAATCCCTTTGGAGTTCTCCGTTCCATCGGGAACTCGAATTTTCGGGTCCTGAGTCAACGTGGTGGCTGCCGCCAGGAGCCGTGATCCCTGACGAGCACGCTCTGTCGCAAGCGGGCGGGCATCGGCACGCGCTTGGTCACGCTCAGCCAGCCTTCTATCGATACTGTTTCGCATGATCTCAAGGCGGGTTCCAATCCGACCTTTGTCGATCCAGAATTCGGTAAGTTCCTGCAGGTCTTGAGGGCGCGATGTGAATGACCAAGCGTCTGCGCGTTCTACGGCGTCAAGAAAAGCTTTGCTGTTCTCTATTCCTCGGGCCTTGGCAAAAACCGCAATCTGATCAGACGTGAGATCATCGAGCGCAACGATCTTGAAAATCGACTGGGCCTTGCCTTGCGTTTCGGTTTGCAGGTTCCCATTAGGGCTATCGTCCTCAGTCTGTGGATCGCGTTCCGATATGGCAGCCGCCGCATAAGGCAGATGAGCGGTACAATGGACAAGGTCCGTCTTGGGCCGCCATGCTGTCGTCCGACCGGTTATGACAATGTGCGTCCGGTCTTTGGCCGTACTGATCCGCCTGCTCAGCTTGCGGATCGCGAGTTCAAAGTCACCCGGATTTCGAAGGCGTGCTTCATCCACTGAGTCCAGGAGAAGCCATCCCTCCTCGCCGGACGCTAGCCATTCTTCAAAGCTCTCATAGGTTCCTACCTCAAAGGCATTCTCGAAATCTCTGGGGATATGTTCCAGGCGAAGGAAAAACGCAGCCTTTCCCTGCTCCCTAAGCGTGCGTGCGACGTTGCGGATTTCGGCAGTTTTGCCGGACCCGGCCTCGGACAAAATGATCAGGCGATATTCTTTGATGAGGTTGGGCCAGCGGAGGCGCTCGCCAACACCGAATGCCCGACTGATGTCTACATCGTCGTTTTCTCTGCCATGTTTCGACAGCTCATGGAAGGTCCTGTGGAGTTCGATAAACTCGTAGCTTGAGTCGAAGGTCGGTATCGGATCCATGTTTTCAGAAAATCGGGGTCAAATCTTTACCCTTGACTTATTTTATTTTGCACTCTCTCCATCAACTCTAAAACTTTCTTGTTCCCCTCAGACAACAACTGAAACCTCTTCCTCGCAACACTCACGGAACTGTAATCCACACCCATCATCTCACCAATCCCCGCTGATTCAATCCCCCATATCGATACAGCATCTCCATTAAAAGTCCACGCCCTATTCCTCTTTCCCCCTTCTTCTGCAGCTCTTCCCGGTCGACCCCCGCCTCTTTGGATACTACACCTAATATCTTAGCCGGCGCAATCTGGCTAATAATACCCTTAAATCCTGGAACTTCACGAGGTTTTCGAACTCTTTTTAAAAACCAATCTCGCACACCCTCCACGAAATCCTCATCCCCAACGACCCCATGCCCTTTCCCTCTTTGCAGAGGGCTCCCGATTTCCCCCTCTAAACCCTCCTCAACAAACTTTCGATAATTCCTCCGGCCCCGCGAAGTATTCCCCCCGAAATATCCCAATATTTCTTCACCGGCCACGAACGAATCCCTTTTTCTCCGACCTACGTAATAAACATAGCTGCTCCACGAATACCTCTCCAACTCTCTCTTCTTTTCCTTCACGAAAAGGTCCGCTTTTCCTTTCACCCGGATCGGATTCAGATGTACGTACCGCGTTACCTCCTGAAGATAAGAATCCGCATCTATCAGAAAAGCCTTGTATCGACCCTGATGAAGATGCCCCACCCTCTTATGCCGCCTATTGAAATAGGAGGTGTAACAAATATTAAAATGACGCATAAACTCCTTAAGATTCCCCAAAGGAGTCTTCACAACCAAGTGAAAGTGATTCCTCATCAATACATACGCCAAGACCTGAACCTGATAAATCTGCCGGGAACGGTTCAAGAGATCCAGAAATGCCGAACGATCCTGATCATTCGTAAAGACCCCCTGCCGTGCGTTCCCTCGACAGGTAACATGATAGTAAGCATTTTCATATTGAATCCGTAGCGGACGGGCCATACCCACATCCTATGATTAGCGCCTCCAATTTGTCAGGAATAAAGATTTGACCCCTTTACACCCCTTTACAGCCAGGAACGGACCTCAGGCATCAACTGCAACGACTTGTTAAGTTTCAGAAGGGAATATCATCCTCCGAATCGGCTTTCTTCTCCTCGTAGTGTTCTATTGCATTGAGACGCGTCTGAATATTCGCCATTATTATCTTCTTCTTTTCCTCAGAAGTAGACTTGAGCAGATGGATGAATCCTTTGATAGGATAGACCCGAAAGTCTTGCTTTCGGTATTGGTATGAGCCGTTAAGAAAGCAGCGTGTGACCTCGACAACGTTTGGAACGTATTCTTCTAGCATGAACGTTCGGTATGCACTTTCGAGCCGCTTCTGAACTTCTGCTGGATCATTAATGTATTTGGTCCCGTCCTTAATTTTGGCAATATGCGAACATAGTGCGTCGGCAAATATACGATACTCAGATAATTCATCTTCGGTGAACTCGATTTCATAAAACCTATCGCTCTGCATTTTCCGCTCAGCATCCTGGAAGCTGTCCATTCTACGTGAATGATCATTGACGCACATCCTGGCTAAAATTGACTGATATTTGAAATGCTCAATCTCATTCTCCTGTATTATCTTCTCAAAGAGCTTTCCGAGAAAGTAGAGTTCCGACTTGAAATCGTAGACGCTATTAGCGAATTCCGCTGGTCTCTCACACCACCAATTGAGGGTTATGCTCTTGTCAAAGTCCTCCGGTGTCTCAATTCGTTTGCCGAAGCCCAAGTCAATTATCTTCAGCATGCCATCGTTTCGCACGAGGATATTGCCCGGCCTTATGTCCCTATGGAGTATGCCGCATGATTCTAGGTATCGAAAGCCAGCGATCGCCTGCAGAAAAATCTCGTTTATTGTTTCTGGATTCGCCTTAAGATATTCTTCGACGTCGATTCCATCTACGTATTCCATTAAAATGTATCCTGAATATTGTTCAGGGTAGAGGTAGTAGTTGAACACGCGAACAACGTTTGGATGATAGATCTCGTGAAGAAGTTGTATCTCGCGAACGAAATTGGCATAGAGGACCTGACGTTCACTTTCTGCATAGGGCACGTACTTCTTGCAAACAAAGTGTTTCTTGATGAGATCATCATATAATAGCACGGTCTTGCCGCAGGCGCCTTGACCGAGCTCTTTCTGCATCCGATAGTCTCTTCGTCGAATGAATTGGATCACTGAGTCACTCATGCCGGTATCCTCCAGCAAAAGATCTGTACTGTGTATGCGACATTTGCTATAAGCAGTGCAGGGATTCTTGAAACCTAACGATTACGTGTTCAGCGGCAGCGCGCAAGCGCCAGCCGCTGGAACGCGCGGTTAGGTAACCTCCTTGCCATCAACGTACAGCCGGAGCTTTCCATTTGTACACCGAGCCACGACCAGCCCCGAAAAGGCACCGAGCTGCTTGACGTCGCCCGACGAACAGTACCGATTAGGAACGATGAGCGCAGGAAAGACAACCTGAACATTCTTAGGCGGCATCACGATTGCGCCGCAAAGCCATAGCTCCTTCTCGAAGCGGCCAAGTCCAAGGCGACCGATTTCTTGCTTGTTGTGAAACAGTCTAACGTCCTGCAGAAGCGACATGACGCACGTGAGAACGTCGTCCGCGATGTCCCTGGCTAGAGGAGACAGGTTGAACCGCCCCAGAACAGCATTGAGGGATTGGCAGAAGTCCTCCGCTGAATGAACCGCATTGATCTTTAGTTGCGCTGCCGTATTCTTGACCAATGCCTCCCCGAAAGCGACCACGTGATGTACGTAGGTCTTGAGCGAGCCCCGATCCTTCTCGCGATGCGCAACAAAGTCGCTGAGTTCACGAACCGGCGATGCCCGCGCCGCGTGTTCTCGAAGCAAGATCAGGAATGCTAGGACGTCGCGTTCGTGAAATGCACGGCCCGCAACACGTCGGTACAGATCGCCAACGAGAGCTTTCTCCTTCGCGTCCATCGCCTTGTCTGCCTAACATGTGTGCGTTGGAGACGTACTGACCGAAATTAACTATCCCGCGATTTCTTGCGTCATTATGAGGGGAGTTCCAGAAACAAAAAATCCCACCTCTCTTCAGAGAAATGGGATTTGGACGTCCAAGCCTCATACGCCGCCCCAAAAGTTTGTGTTCATCGAACTTTGGTGAAATCAGGTTTTCCTACGGATACTACCAAATTAAGGATAAATGTCAAGGCTGTTTTGCGGACGGCGTTCAGGTGGGGAGGAAAGATGGCAGGTATTGGAGGTTAATCCACTCTCTTGAAATTCTCTTTCTTGGCCCGGCAGACCGGGCATTCGTTGGGTAAATCGGCTTCGAAGATATAGCCGCAGATCTGGCAGACGTGGTACTTTGTTTCCTTTTCTGTGATCATTGCTTCCAGGGCATCTTTATATAGCTTCGCGTGCCGCTCTTCAACGTCGCGCGACCGGGAGAAACTCCAGGCTACATCTTCCCTCTTGAGAGAGAAAGCCTCCTGGATGAGTGGAGGGTAGATGTCCGTCTTAACCTTGATCTCACTTTCGAAGGCGGCCTTTAAGTTATCCTCGGTCTCTCCAATTACCCCTTCCAGAAACTTGAGATATTCGGCCGCATGGACTCTTTCGGCCTCGCCCGCTGCCCTGAAGAGTCGGGCAATTTGGGGGAACCCGTCCTCTTCTGCCTTTTTGGCGAAAGCCAGGTTGCGTGTGTAGGCTTTCGATTCGCCCGCAAAGGCTTCTTTCAGCCTCGTTTCCAGGGAATCCGGGAGCTTTTCGTAGAGAATAAACTGGAATTTGTGGGCCCGGCAAACCGGACAAATGTCCGGGGGTTTTGCCCCTTCATGGATGTAGCCACAAACCGTGCATTTCCATTTTTTTTCCATGCTGGCTCCTAAACTTGCATCTATTATTAACGGTATCCATCGGCTTATCGTGACGAATGAGTCAAATAAGCTGGCATCATCCGGTGCTTCTAACAGGAACCATCACCGAAATCCCCCCTAACCCCCCTTTTTTAAAGGGGGGTGGAGGTGCATGGAAGGCAAATCCGAACCTCTGTCGAGGTTTCTCTGTTGAGTGGAAAAAGGTCTCTTTAAATGATATTTCGTTTTCGTAAGTCTGATATCTTTTCTGGCGGGTATTCCAAAATTTCTTTCAGGATCTTTTCGCTGTGCTCGCCCAATGCCGGGGGATGGACATACCGGATCTGGTCCACTCCGGAGACTTTGATCGGGCTGCCTACATCCCTGGTCTTGCCCACATGGGGAGAGTCGATCTCCACCACCATGTTCCGGGAGAGGACCTGGGGATCGGCCATGGCCTTGTCCAAGGTGTTGATGGGCCCGGCGGGAACCTCCAGTTGAATGAAGAGATCCAGCCATTCATCCGTGGTCTTCTTCAGGAAGACCTCTTCCAGGATTCGGTCCAATTCCTCCCGGTTCTTCAACCGATTGGCCCGGGTACTGAAGCGGGGATCATCGGCCAGTTCTTCCATATCCATGTTCTTGCATAGGTTGCGGAAAAAATGATCGATATAAGCCTCGATGACCAAGGCCGAATCTTTCGTGCGGTACGCCCGCAGGGGCACATTGCTCACATGGGCGGTTCCCACCGGCTGGGGAACTTCCCCGGCCACGAAGTAGTACTTGGCCCGGTAGGTGTGCAGGGCGATCTGCACGTCCAGCATGGAAATGTCCACCATCCGCCCTTCTCCGGTCATGGAACGGGAGACTAGGGCAGAAAGGATTCCGATCACCGCAAAGACCGCTCCTCCCAGGTCGCCGATGGGTATGCCGCAACGCACCGGCGGCCCGTCCGGCTCGCCGGTGTAGCTCATCACCCCTCCCATGGCCTGGACGATAATATCGTAGGAAGGCCGGTCCCGGTACGGGCCGGTCTGCCCATAGCCGGTAACCGAAGCCCAGACGATCTTGGGGTTGATCTTCTTCAGGTCTTCATACCCCAGGCCCAGTTTCTCCATGGTTCCGGGGGTAAAATTATTCATCACCACGTCGGCCTTGCGGGCGAGCCCGTAGAAAATCTCCTTCCCCTCCGGCGCCTTCAAATCCAGGGTCAGGCTCTTCTTGTTGCGGTTCAGCGCCATGAAGTAGAGGCTCTGGTCCTTCATGGTATGGGGAGGCATTCGGCGCGTCGGGTCTCCCACCCCCGGACGTTCGATCTTGATAACTTCCGCACCCAGGTCTCCCAGGATTTGTGTGCAGTAGGGTCCAGCCAACACATGGGTTAAGTCCAAGACTCTGATTCCGCTCAACGGGAGAGCCAAGTTCTTCTCCTTTCAATAAAAAACAAAAGATTAACCGCCGAGAGCGCAGAGGACGCAGAGAAGAATTAAAATGGAAATACCCAAGAAAGACCCGACTTTTTGGAATTTTGTCTTTTGAATGATTTGACTCCGCGTTCTCTGCGTGCTCTGCGGTGAAAGACTTTATAATTCGCGCATCGTTTCAAACCGGCATATTCGCGTGCTTTTTGTCAACCCTGCCGACCTTCTTATCCTTCAGGATCCTCAGGGCCTGGATTACTTTGGGGCGCGTCTCCTGCGGCTCGATGATGTCATCCACGTACATTTTTCTGGCGGCCTCGAACGGGCCTTCGAAGGCTTGGCGGTATTCTTCAATGAGCCTCCTCTTCGTTCCTTCCGGGTCCTTGGACTCTTGGATCTCCTTGCGGCAGACAACATTCACCGCCCCCTCAGCCCCCATCACGGCCAAGTCGGCACTCGGCCAGGCCAGAACGAGGTCTGTACCCATGGGCTTGCTGCACATGGCTTGTTTTCCTCCGCCATAGTCTTTGCGAACGATGACCGTGATCTTGGGAACGGTGGCTTCGGCGTAGGCAAAGAGCATCTTGGCGCCGTGGCGGATGATCCCCCTGTGCTCCTGATCCACTCCGGGGAGGTATCCGGGGATATCCACGAAGGTCAGGAGGGGAATGTTGAAGGCGTCACAAAACCGGATGAACCGCGAAGCCTTGTCCGAGGCGTCCACATCCAGCGCCCCGGCCAGATGCGTGGATTGATTGGCGATGATCCCCACGGGCCATCCATCCATCCGGCCGAACCCCGTAAGGATGTTTCTGGCAAACCGCGGCTTCATCTCGAAGAAATGGCCATGGTCCAAAATACGATTCAGGACTTTGTGCATGTCATATGATTTCTTAGGATCCTCGGGAATGATCGTCCGCAGCGTTTCATCCCGCCTTTCGGGATCATCTGTGGGGTTGACTCTTGGGGGTAATTCTTTGTGACTCTGGGGCAGAAAAGACAAAATGTCCTTGATCGACTGAATTACTCCGGCCTCGTCATCCGCCACAAGGTCGCAAACCCCGCTTTTTTCAGAGTGAACCTTGGCGCCGCCGAGGGTTTCCAAAGAAACTTCTTCATGGGTGACCGCCTTGATGACTTCCGGCCCGGTGATGAAGAGTTGACTCTTGCCCCTGACCATGAGGATCAAATCCATCAACGCAGAACTGTAGGCGACGCCCCCTGCGCATCTCCCTAAAATAGCCGAGATCAAGGGAATCACCCCCGAAGCCTGGGTGACCGCATAGAAGACGCTGTCGAAGCCGACATTCTTGTTCCCTTCTTGGATGCGCGCCCCCACCGAATCTTGCAGGGCTACGACCGGGACTTTCATTTCATGAGCCCGACGGATGATGTTCACGATCTTGGCCGCCTGAACATTCCCTAAGGACCCTCCCTGGACGGTTTTATCATGAGCATAGACGCCGATTGTCCGACCGCCGATCTCTCCAAATCCAGTGATCACCCCATCGCGAGGAACATAGGGAGGATTGGGGCCGAATTCCGCCGGCTGCGGGCCCGCAAAGGCATTGACTTCCAGGAAGGTTCCCGGGTCGATCAGCAGTGCCAATCTCTCTTCGGCGGTCAGATATCCGTCGCTATGGAGCTTATCAATCTTTTCCCGGCCGCCGCCAAGAGAAGCTCTCCTTCTTAGATCGTTCAGTCTATCCATTCGATCCTGCATGCCCATAATGATCGGTCAGTCTGCCTTTCCCCATGTCACAAATATTTATACTTTGGAGGATTTATATCAGGAAAAGAGTGGGAAGTAAAGCCGCGTTTCGTGTGCGGCTGAAACGCCCCTCATGAGAGGACCTCTTGGGGATGGCGGTGCCAGCGCCGCTTAAAGCTTAGCCAGATGATGTAAACAATCATAAAAATGGCGGTAACAGTAGCCGGGACAGCCGTCTTCTCGTTGAAAAGGGTCAGCGCCAGGCCCGCAGCGAGTCCCGTATTCTTAAGCGTTCCCAGCAGAACCAGGCTGGTTATCTTCTTGGAGTCAACCCGGAATATCCGGCCAATCCCCTCAATCACAAATTGCTAAAGGGGGGTTGGGGGGATTTGAAGGTTATTCCCTGCGTAAATTTGAATGTGTCGTTCACCATTTCCTGCTATATAAAAACCGCCTAAATTATTTCAGAGCGGCCTTGAGGGCCGCTAAATCCGTCAGCGGTGCTTTACAGGTATAGTTCTCACACAAATAAACCGTGGGTCG
>Ga0315274_10009384_pt1 | contig 14147 bp, 40 predicted proteins | sample YL17G02_20_MG_FD_203700 | JGI IMG/M metagenome (GOLD analysis project Ga0315274, IMG submission 203700) | Sediment microbial communities from Yellowstone Lake, YNP, Wyoming, USA - YL17G02_20 | ecosystem: Environmental > Aquatic > Freshwater > Lake > Sediment | place: USA: Wyoming | collected...
TGTTAGATGGCAATGCAACCATCAGCGGAACTGACTATACTTCATGGAATGGTAATTCAATATTCCCTTTTTCATTTGTAGGTAAACTTTACAATATAACTTTCAAATAAAATAAATAATGCAACAATTTGATATGAACAGCATAAGAGGAACACTAATTACTTTAGGAGCATCAGCATTTAGTTTTAGTACTATTAATCCATTACTACAATTTTTATCTTTGTGCCTTGCAATTGGTGTAGGTGTCCAGACTTATCTTATCAATCGTAAGAAATTAAAAAAATAATTGCAATGAAATTAAAAAACATTAATCAACCTACTCCTGCTGTAGTGGGTAAAATTGTTGCAGCATCTACTTTGTTATTGCAAGGGATACCTCCTGTAATAGCAAGTGCTAATATTATTAGCCCTGCTACGAAAGAAATTATAGCTGTAGTTTGCGATTTATTAAATATATTTGTAGCAAGTTTGGCTGTATTGTTCGGAACTAAAGAAAATTAATTTTATGAAAAAGATACTAATCGCCATTATACTAATAGGTATAATGTCTTGTAATGCTGTAAAGAGAGTATTAAAAGATAAAGATAAAACAGAAATCGTAGGTAGAGAGTGGGAAAAAGCAAATCCTTGTGTTACAGATAGTTTTGTTTCTTTCATCAGCGATACGTTAATCAAATTTGATACTACCTATAAAGTAAAATTAGATACAATTAATTCACTTCGTGTTATTGAATCTGTTGATACAGTTTTTGTCAATAAAACAATACGCATAAAGGATACCACAAAAATAGTTGTAACTGACCTAAGAAGGCTCAATATAGCCTTAGATTCAGTTGGACACTATAAAGGGTTAACTGCATACTTTAAGGTGCAATTTGAAGAACAAACTGCACAAACGAAAGTGCAAAGACACAGAGGTAATATGTGGAAGTTATACTTCTGGTTGCTTTTAATTATCCCAATAGTTTTATTTATAGTTTACAAAATTTTGAAATCTAAATTTACAATGCCTATCTAATGAAAAACTTTTACCCTAAATTACCAATACTTGACTACGAAAAAACATCCGTAAGCATGGATGAAGTAATAAAATATTTGCAGTCACTACCTATACCCGTAGAAATAAAAAGAAGTGTATATGTAATCTTTAGAAATGAGTCAGCAAATGGTAAGAGTGGAGTGAATAATAATTTCATAGGCTTTCAATCCGATGCTGGGATATGGCAAACTAAGTACAATAAGTACTTCGTAGGAACTTGTGTAAAAGTAGAAAACAGAACAGGAAAAGAAAGAGGATTCTTATGCTTCGATAAGTGGCAAGATAGCATTGATATACTTGCAGATAAAATAAAGGATAGGGGAATGTTCGTTGGGGGAGTTACAAGTTTCATCACCAAGATGAAAATAACAGACAAGGGAGACTTAGCTATAGCATACTTGAAAGAATGGGTAACGGGTAGCAATAAGTATGTACCTACTACTACCGAAATTACCTCATTCGTATCAATGTATAATCAGGCTATCAAGTTGTTTAGTTAGAAAGGGCAATCTTGTTTTGGTATTAGCTGTAATTCTTTTCGTAGGTTATCTAAAGTTATGAAGTCTCTACCTATCCAATAACCAATGCTACTTCCATTAAGAACTTTCTTTTTCATTCTACCTGTTTGGGTATTAAACAACTTTCCACATTCACTCCATTTGTATTTAGTGTCTGTTTTTAGTTCCCATTTCAAACGATAATTTACTGATATTGTATTCATTGTAGTTTGAATTTATTAGTACAAGCAACGAGTTATAAGCAATTTGTCTTATTTTTTTTTCTGCCCACGCTCCAATGATTTAATTATTAAAATAATGCAGTTTGAATACTTGGATTATAACTACTATCATATCTTTTGTTTTCTCCTTTCGGGTATGGTTCTTGTTTGTATTTCAATTGAGATTTTAATATTTTTATTTGCTTTTTATCTCCTGTAAAAAAAATGTATCTATGTTTTTGTGGTCTTTGCCTAACTGCTAAATCTTGATAATTGTTATTTTTATTTTCGGTTACTGATTTGCTGTGCTTATTTGGATTATTAATATCATATCGTTCCGTTCTTTTAGCACTCAATCCAGTATAAAGCCAATTTGTGGCTTGATAAATATAGCCATTATGACCTTGTGAAGTATCAGCATAACTAACAATTATCAAATCATTTGGTAATAACTTTAGGCAATTTGAAACAAAGTAACTTAATACATTTTTTTCTAATCCATCATTTACGCAAAGTCTATTTAATTCATTAACCTTATGTGCATTTTCAACTCCGCAAACCCCAATACATAAGGCTCTTGATGGTGGACTTCCAAATGTACAAACTCCTATTAAAAAGTTAGTTTCATCAAATAAACCAAAGCAATAAGATATACTGCAAAGTCTTTTAGCATAATGCTTTTTTAGTAACCATTCTTTACTTTGTGAAGTATTAATACTTTTAATTTTATATTTATCTTTTATACTCATACAATTAATGATTTAATGATTTGCCACGCTCAAAAAAAATAAAAAAAACAGCTTATAACACGTGCTATACAAAAGAGGCGGTTCGGTACTACGCAGAAACATTTGTGGTTAAACAAACATTTGTACTCCGCATCAACTTTACTGCCAATAATCGCCTCCTTCGTATAGCACCATACGTTATAAGCAAGTGGGGGAGCATAACACGTAACTGCTAATCGGACTTTTAATTTATCGCCCCCACCAGACTTATAACATGGGCTAAAACGCAATAGGGAGTGTTCTGCTATGAACATAAGGTAATGCACATTTACCGTCTGTTGCTCCCATCTTATAAGCTGTGCTGCTATCATCCTACTGCGTTTAGCCCAATTCCGTTATCTGCTATTAATAAGACCATCTCTTTTTTCATCACATATTTTTTCGTGATATTTTTTTAGCCTCAACTCTACATACTCCATCTCATTTCTATATCTCTCATCTACTTCTAAGTAGTTATTCATAATGTTAATATGATATAGGGCAGTAGTATGGTCAGTTAAGCCACAACGAATGGCTATCTCTACTAAAGTTAAGTTAGTATGTTGCTTCAATAGGTAACACAATACCCTTCTTGCATGGATAAATTCCTTCTTCCTAGTTGTTTTAGTAATATCTATATCATACTCATCCTTAATCATATCTATGATGGTAGATGGTGGTATATAATCGCTATTTACAAGCAAATCAGCAGTGATTTCTTCCATTAGTTTAGCTATTCTTCTTTGTATTGAATTGTTTTCTTGAACTAATTTAGCAATTTCTTTGATGTGATTTTTTAAGTCTGTTGTCATTAGTAACTTTTTTGGTTGTTTACGAAATTCTTTTTCATGTCTTGATTCAAGCCCTTAAACTTTTTAGGCATTATTGTAACATCGATAGGAAAGGCTTTGTCAAATTCTTCATTGGTGTAAAACTTACCATCGGCTATCCATCTCTTAACATCTCCCGATATATAACCAGCACTCCTTCGTACTGATACATTGTGTAAATACTCTTTTAAAGGTATCATAGTTTTAGTTTTATGGGTTATTTAATTTATATAAAAGCAGATTATACTGCCTTACTAATTTAACAATGTTGCTGTTGGGTATTATTTTCTTTTTTCTTTTCATTGGAAACTTTGTTGTCAATCCACAACTGAGCAGATAATAAACTCGTATGCTCACTATTATCTATAGAGCAGACAAACAAGTTTTTATTAAACTGAAAGATGATGTGGTTGAGATGATAAAACTTTTTCATAAATTATTTAATTGGTTTCTGTAGTATGAATTCAGCCTATTGACAATATAAAAATATCTCTCAATTTCTTCTACCAAATCACTTCTCTTACGAAATAATCTGATTGTAGCAAAGTCATCCTTAGCATTATCATAGGTATATAAAAGAGCCTTAGCATCATCTGTTTTGGCTTGAGCCTTCTCAATTAACTCTATTATGCATAGTAACTTTGTTAGTTGTAATTTGGTTTTGGTTAATTTCATAGCGTTAGTTTTTAATTTCTAATTGAACCTTGCATGATTCAATAATTGTTAAATAATAATCATAATAGTGGTCGAAGATGTCTTGAGCATCATTTGTATATCTTAAATCTCCTGCTTGTTCATTGTATATTGGCATCTTATCTCCATACTCAAGCAAAAGCCTTTCATGTGCCAAGTCAGATGCTAACTCTAATGAGTTGATGTTATAAACATACTCGTCTAGGTTTAATACGTTTGTCATTGTGTTTTAGTTTTTAAGTGTTAAAAAATATAGGAACAAAAGCCCTATAATAATCTCAAGAATAAATTTTAGTGTAAATAAATTAATAAAGTATTTTTTCATCTGATGGTGGGTTTATTTTTACTTCTTTAAACCATCCGACTCTTTCAGCAGACTCAAGGATTGATTGAATCTCTTTGAATCCAATATCGGAGTTTTGTACTAAGTGAGTCATCTTCCCCACCATTTCGATTTTTTCTTGTAGGCTTAATTCAAGCCATGATGTGCAATTTGCCATGTGTGTTATGTTTTAATTTGTTATTGACTTAGATACTCTTTAAACTGCATTGCTCTGCGGTACGTTTCAAGCCTTATTTTGAGGTTATTTACTTTGTTCCTAGCAGAGTATACATTTTTGACTCGACCTTCTGTAATAGCCTTATTGATGGCAATTATCTGCCTTCTTAGTTGTTTCTCCATTGCTACCAAATTTCAAGGTTATTAATTACTCTCTGTTGTTGCTTATCATTCAGTTGTTTTAGAATGTCAATACCAATCCCAGCGATTACAACTTCTACCGATAACAATTCTACTTCATGCCCACCACCTACTTCATGTAAGCCATGACATTCTTCTATCTGACTTTCTTCTTCTCTGATATTGTAAGAGACAACTAACTCAAGACAAGCAATTATGTCGCATCTGTGTTCCCATTCATGTTTTTTCATAGTGTTTTAATTTAGATTACAAATATAGTGTAAAACTTGTTTACAAAAATTATTTTTTGAAATTATTTTTTATAAGACCTCGCAGTCAATGTAAGGCTATTGACTAAGGTAGTATTAAGTTCGGGGATGTATAAGCTATCAATCCTACCTCTACGAATCCAATTGTTAACTGTACTTCTTACTACGTTATGTCTATTAGCCATCTCAATCTGAGTGAGCCATATAGTTAAGTCTAAATCTTTTAGTGTTGCTTTATTTTCCATATTATTCTTCTCCTTCTGCATTTGTAGGTGCATTTTTTACTGAGTGATTAAATTTTTCATTATAGTATTTGTTTATTACTTTTTGTTTCCAAGTACCCGTATGCCCATCTTCATCAAAAGCATACATCATAGCATCTGAGATAAGTTGTTTTTCTTCCTCAATATACTTGTGCTTATCTTCTAATATTTTAGTGAGTTGAATGTGAGGGTTTTCTAATGCATCAAATAATTTTTGAATTGGTGTTTCCATATTTAATTGTTTTTTATAGGGGCAATTTTTACAGCCATTGCCACAACAATAACCCCTTGATAATAAAAATTTTCTTGATAAAGGTTTCATCAGATACTTTTTTTTGCTTGTTCAGTTTCTGAGTAGTCAGAAGGTACTTCTTCTACCGACCAAAACTTACCACTCAAGCCATTGGTGGCAATCCACTTTACGTTTCTAAATTGATACAAATCACTTTTGTATCTTGCAGATGCTACTGCATTATCAGTATCTACATTTTCATCTTTAATTTTCGGCTTAGATTCAAAGCCATAATAGGTGTATTTCATTTTTATTTTTTTTAGTGTTAAATAATGTTATTGTAAAATGATTCAATAACCTCGTATTCATTGTCATCATTTAAGATATACCCATGCATATCATCTTCTGAATCCGTAAATACTTTGAAGGCATTATCATATTCTTCTTTTGTGTTATAATAAAACCAATCCTCATTGTGACCATCTGAAATTGTTATTGCATACTTTTCCATAGTTTTTATTTTTAATGTTTATTAATTGGTTTCTTCATTTAATTCATCTATCAATCTTTCTGCCTCATCATCAGACATAACATCACTTATAGTAATATGCTCTAACATACCACAAAATGTATGCATAGTGTTATTGGCATCAATGTAATAACTTGTAATTTTCATAATATTTGTTTTAATGTTTATAAATTATTTATTCAGAACAACTTTCTATTAAGGTTAAATACTCATCATAATATTCATTAAATATATCTTGAGCATTTTCAGTGTACGTTAATTCATCTGATTCTTCATCTTCATATATTTTTATAGACTCAGACCAATTTGCCTCTAACTTTTGAGATGCTAATTCAGATGCTAATTCAATTACATTAATTTTTTGAATGTGTGGTGTCATTTTATTTAATTTTAAATTTTTAAAAATAGGCAGTTTACGTTACTGCCAAACGTTAACCAAAACGATTAGTTAAGCAGTAACATAGCCAAGCCTATAGCCTTTGGGTAGTTACTTGATGCAGTCTTTTTAATATCATTGTAATAGATAACAAAGGAATTATGATTACTATTCCAAGCCTCTACAATTACCTTAATAGTATGGCTATTGTTAGTTACCTCAAATACTTTTGTACCATCGGTAAATTGGTCAGCGTGTCGCTGAGATGTTTGTGTCATTTGTGTTACTTGCATAGTAATTAATTTAAATTGTTATTTTATCAAAGCCATCGTGAACATAATGTGTTACAATATCATTCGGGTAAATTTCATTCAGTTTTTCAACAAGAAAATCATTGTCATAGAATGAATCCCCATCAGAATCAGAGTCTCTCTCTGCCTCTACTATTGGGGTAATAACCTTAGTTATTTGCTCATCAGATAAGGTAGTAAGCAGATAAAAATTTTCTTCGTTAAATGCAGTAGTGTTAATTTCGATTACTCTTAAATTGTTTTTCATAGTGTGTGTGTTTTAAATTTAATTATTTATTTTAATTCCTCAGCATTCCAAATTCTACGATGTGTATTAGTTTCAATAAGCATTCCAACATAATTAGATGTCTTATCGAATGGTATATTACCACCGCAAAAATGATTGTTTCTGACTAAGATTTCGTGTGCTTGTTCTTGTGTTAATTTTTTCAAATCTTTAATTTTCATAGTGTGTAGGTTTAAAGGTTAATTATTAATTGTTTTTAACAAAGTTTGTAATATGTCTATTGCCTCTCCTAATTCTTGATTTTCATATTGTGTTCTATCTTCCAATGTATAAAGCAAATCCAATGCTTGTGATAATATTTCTTCTTTAGTTTTCATAGTGTGTAATTTAAATATTAATAATTTGTTTTTTGAATTTAATACTTTTAATAGTTTTTAGGTTAATCATTCGGTAATTTTCTTTATCCATAGCCCATACTACCATCAAATCCCGTTCTGTAGGGTTAAACTTTAAGCCAATGCCTTTGATATTCTTTTTTACCCCTAATCTTGCAGTCATATTCCTTACACTCCCATCCTTCTTAACAAAGGATACACTAAAGAATCTACCCTTTGTACTTTTAATTACCTCAGCAATTTGTTGTGTGTTCATAGTGTTTAATTTATTGGTTTCGTTGAATTACAATTCATCAGTTAATTTTCGATACATTGAAATTGTTTCATCTGAATTGATTATTTCTGATTTCTTTTCTGCAGATAATCTTTTTAAATTATTATCTTTTTTATAGTTATCAATTAAATGTTTGCCTCTGCTATTAATCAATATCCATACGGCTGACTTCATTACTGATTGGAATGCATAACTTTCCCATGTTCTATTGATGTACTGACATTTTTTTTCTACCAAAAAATTGTTATTCATATACAATTTTGTGCGATGGTAAAATCCTCCTCTATTACCTTTTGATTCATTGGCAAATTCAAATGTATTGCCATCAATAATTTTTGTTTTCATAGTGTTTAATTTTTAATTGGTTAATACGGGAAGTTTAATCCTCCCGTTTCGGCTATTTTAAGCCTCATCAGTTAACCTTATTTCCTCAGCCTTAGCACAATCCCATATTGCTATCTGACTGCCTTCTTTACCCAATTTAATAGCCTCATCTAAGCCATCAACATTGATGCTAACATCTAAGTACCAATAGCCATCATTATACCATATACCTAAGAATCTATCCTCATCCCATAGCTCGTTTAAATGATGCTTAATGTAAAATTTTAAGATGTCATCATTAAGAACATTTACTTTCCATTCTTGCCCCTGAACACTTACCATATAACCCGTAGTTACATTGTAGTTACCCGTAGAGATTGAATAACTGATGCCATTGTTGGCAATTGCGGTTTCTAATACTTTCGTTAAATTCATAGTGATTGGTTTTATTTGATTAATTATTAAAATTTTGAATGATGTTTGATATATCAGTACCTCTGCATACTTCATAAGGAGAATTATAACCCTTATTGTTTCTTGCAATTACTTCACTTAATAATTTGAGGTAAGTTTCCGTATTAAGTAATTTTGACCATTTTTCAATATGTTCTAATTGAACATTAAATGCATTTTCAAATGTGAATTCTTGATTCATAATAATTGGTTTTAATTTTTAAATAATGATAATACAATAACTTTTGCGTGGTTTAAAAATATCAAATCATCTATTTGATAATCTGCTCCCTTTTCAGCATATGTTATTTTAAATAACATACCATATTTATTTACTTCGCAAAGTATTGCTCTTTTCTTGTAAGAATCGTGTGGATAAAGATGAACTTCTTTACCTATAAATTCGCTAAATGTGTGTTTCATAATTTTTAGTTTTAATTTTTACAAAGATAGTGTTTATTATACAAAGTTGACAATTTATTTATTAAAGGCAGAACGAGAATAACCTCCATAGAAAGCCATAGTTTTATTACCCGAACAACTACCCTTACAAGCTACTCCACAAGAGCATAGACTTGAAATAAGGCAGATAGCAATAAGCCATACAATAACAGACTCTGCTGCATCTAATTTGAATGAACATTTTTTAGTTTTCATAGTGTTTAGTTTAAATTGTTTATTAAAGATTATTTAAAAATTCCATAAATTCATCGTATGGTCTATCATCAACAAAACTGCTATTGTTTATTGTTACAACTTTTGTACCCTTTCTACCTTCGTGTAATAATTTCCCCTCCCACTTAGATATAGATACAATATGGTCTACATTAACCATTGCCATAGTTGTCTTAGTTATTCCATTTTTTTTGCATTCTTTCTGCCATCCTTCATCAAAACTGAAGGTAATTTGAATTAATTTCATAGTGTGTTTTTTATAATTAATTAATAGGTTATTGGGAACATAATTCCCAAGATTGAATATTTTTTACATTTGTTCTAGTTAAATTTAACTGATTGCAGATAAACTTAGCCAATTTTTTCTTAGTAGTTTCTTTACCTAAGTCAGCATCTCCAATAGCATCTACAACACTACGAGGAGACATACCTAATACTCTGGAACAAAATTTAACATCTTGCCCTAAGTAAAAACTTTTGCCGTAAGCAACTAAAGTCCAATTATGGTCAAAGCCATAAGATGAAGAAATTTGAATAGTCATTGTGTTTAATTTTTGGTTAATACGGGTAAAAATACCCGTTTCATCTATTAAAGAATCATCAGTTAACCTCGTACATAAATTCAAATTCGGGATAGTTTTTATTAATATAATTAACTAACTTATCTTTTGACCTAAACTTTTTTACCGATAATTTATCACTCCAAGCGGTGCTATATGTATACTCTCTGATAATTGCTATATAATTACCTTTAAATACTTTACCTTCATCGCTTATTAATAAAATATTGTCTGTTAAAACATTTTCTTTTAAAATAAATTGTTGCATAATGTTTATTTTTAATTGGTTAAGACGGGTAATGTTTCAACCCGTTTCGACTATTAAAGTCTCATCAGTTAACCTAATAAAAGCCATCCCCTTGCAACATACCTGCAAGCCATAAAACAACTAATACAATAATAATTTTTACAATAGTTTTAAACGTTTTCATTGTGGTAAATTTTAATCGTTAACAATAGTAATTTTCTCATCAAATACCTCGAAAAATTCATCTTGTAGCATCTTATCTGAATAACTAGCATAGCCAATAAAACCTTCAGTTAATTTGTCAATAAGATAAAATTTATCTTTAATCATAGCAGTTATAAGGTTGCTAATAACCTCTTGTCTTTCAATTCTCATAGTATATAAATTATTTGTAAAAAAATTGCAGTTGTCAGGATGCTGCACCCCTTATAATTCTAACCTTATGCTTCAAAATCTCCAATGAATAGCTTTGAATCTTGAAAAGATGGCTCATATTCTTTATGGGCAGCAACCATATCATCAATTTCGAAAAAGTCAGATGCTTCTGCCAATTGTAATTCGTGACATACACAAATAACGGGAAATTCATCTCCCTTAAAAGGATGCTCTACAAAGGTTATTAATTGACCTTTTGAATTTGTAAATTTGCCATACTCAGTTGGTTTTTGACTCATTAATTTTTGATAATTCATAGTGTTTAATTTTTAATAGTTAATAAAATAGCAAAGGGAGGCAGAATCGAACAGCCTTACAACCATTCCCTTTGTTTAGAATTTCTCACTCATTAACCTCAAGATTACGCTTTATGTTATTGAAACGATATATCAGAATCAATAGCGATGAGTGGGTTACTTGTATAGTTAAACAATTGGGTAATCTGAGTCACATTTCATTACGATATTGCATCGTTATTACTCAGTGGATTGTGGGTTGCATTTGCAGAGCCGATGTCTCAATTAAGTGTGGTGTACACTATCATTTAACTAACTTTCACTCCCGTATTTTCAAAGAACTTGTCAACCCTTATTTTGATTGACAATGCAAACATACGAAAACAAAGTACACAATTCCAAATTTATTTTTATTAAGTTACGAAAATATGTTTCGATAATTCTCTGAAACCCTTATAAACATTGAACGAAAACGTTTTCGTAAATAATTTAAAAAAAATAAAAAAATATGTATTAATAGGTAAAAAACAGCTAAAAATAACTAAAAATATAAGTATTAATAACATAAAAAAAATTAATATGATGATAAAAATAAGAAATTGCATCAGAATCCTCTGAAACCCTTACTAGCAAAGGATTACAGCCGATTTTATGGCAAATATGACATCATCCCTGTACGCAAGGTTAAATAATAGTTTTATGCTACAATTCCCCCCCCTCCCCCCTTAACAATAATAAACCCTTAAAGAATAACCAACCAACTACAAACCAATTGCCCGAACAATAACCAACAAACCGCTACAACCACAAACCACAAAGCAGTAAGCAACCAAACCCCACCACATAAAACCACCACCCTACCAATAAGCCACCATACAGCCTCATCCTTGCCTTATAATTGCTTGAGCAGTACAAACCCTTTACCCTTAGCCTCTAATAGCTCGAATGAAGCCATACCACCACCACCACAAACGAAAAAGTAAGGGTACACGGGTAAGGTAAACGATTGCCCGAAGCGAGCCGATGCCCGATTTTGGTACGGGGTGTACTCCGAGTCCATGTAAGTTGGTTTTGTTTTGTGTTAAATGGGGGGTTAAAATTGATTTTGTTTTTTGGTAAATAGGGTTTATTTTTGGTGGATAAAAATCTGTTTGTTATGAAAAAAGTTGGAATGAAAGCAATGATTAAGAGAGCTGATGGAAGCTACTCTCAACGTGGTTTGTGGGATAATATTAGAGCTGCAAAAGGTTCTGGTAAAGCTCCTACAAAAGAAATGCTTAAACAAGAAAAAAAAATAAACGCTAAAAGTAAATAATTATGTCAGTAGGTGCTTGGCAAAGAAAAGAAGGTAAGAATCCTGAAGGCGGCTTGAACGCAAAGGGAAGGGCATCTTATAACAGAGAAACTGGTGGGCATTTAAAAGCTCCTGTAAAGGCTGGAACTAATCCAAGAAGGGTATCGTTTGCAGCAAGATTTGCAGGGATGAAAGGAGCAATGACTAAGCCAAATGGTGAGCCATCCAGGAAAGCATTAGCCCTAAGAGCATGGGGCTTTGGAAGCGTAGAAGCAGCAAGGAAGTTTGCTCAATCACATAAAAAGAAATAATATTTTGATATTAAGAAAATACCATCTAATTTTGTTAGGTCAGTGGTTGTTTTCATAGTTTGGTTTACCACCAGTCCGTAAAAAGATTGGTGGTTTTTTTGTTTATTTAAAAATCATTCCTATCTTTGTGTTTCTAAAACCAACACACATGATAAAAACAGTAAGCTATCAGAAGCTATTTCCTTTAGGAATGTATTGTAACGAAAGAATAGGCGTAGAAGTTGAATTAGGTGATAACCAAGACCCAATGAAAGCTCTCGAAGAAGCCAAAAGATTAACAGAGGAGTTTCACAAACAATCAAATCCAGAAATATATAATAATGTTGATGAAGAAACTCCTGTCTTAGCAATGATAAAGAAGGAAGAAAAAAAGAATTTATCAACACAAGACAGATTAATTGTGGATATTTCTACTTGTACTGAATTAAAGGTACTTGAATCTTACAAGTTGCTATCTAAAAAGTATCCAGAAATACAAGATGCATACGATAAAAAGTACGCAGAGTTATCAACCAAATAAACTTATACACATGACAGACTTTTCAAAAACGCTGATAAGATGTTCTGCATTAGGTCAGATAATGACTAATCCTAAAGGCAAAACAAATCTCGATAAATACAATGATGCACTTCAAGAGTTAGCAGTAGAGCAAGCTAAGTATGATGAGATGCCCAAAAAGTCGCTAAAAACAGCAATAAAAAAGCTGGATAAGATAGCATCAGTAAAAGAAACGATAGATGAATTAGAAAAAGTTAAGGATGATTTGCAACTGTCCGAAACCTGTAAATCTTACTTGGTACAAACCTACATACTTGAAAAATACAATAGATTAAAAGACATATCTACCAAAGAGATGAAGAAGGGAACACTGGTAGAAGATGATTCCATTAACTTATTCAGTATGTACGAAGGCAAGTTGTATGATAAAAACTTAGATAGAATTTCTAATGAGTACATTGCAGGTACACCAGACCTTTACGATGGTGATACATTGATGGAAAGCAATGAAATAGTAGACATAAAAAGTAGTTGGGATATATTCACATTCCTGTCAAACGTACAAGAACCAATGAATGATACTTACTACTGGCAATTACAGGGCTATATGGCTCTAACAGAGGCTAAAATAGGCACAATTGCGTACTGTTTAGTAAATACTCCTCAATCAATCGTAGATGGCGAAAAATACTCTCTATTGAGAAGCATGGATGTTATATCAGAAGAAGATATTAACTACAAAAAAGAGGTAGCTAAATTGGAGAAGAACAGGATATTTGATGACATCCCAGTTGAAGAAAGAATACTAACAATTAGCGTAAACAGAAATGAAGATGACATACAAAATATGTACAAAAAAGTATTAAAATGTAGAGAATTTCTTGCTGACTTTGAAAGACAACATTTAAATTTTTCAAAAAACAAAAGAAAGTTTTAACAAACTGGTCTAAAATTGTGGAAAACTATTGATATGATAAATAAAAAAGTAATACTTAATATCACTCCCCAAACAAACGTAAGAGCAACTCAGGGTGATAGAATTTTCTTTAGAATACCAAGAGAAAAACTAAACCCTCCTGGATTAAAAAGATTATTAAGATTGGAGAGATATAATAAATACAAAATAGATTTACTGGCAGAAGCTAAGTCAAAAGGATTCACGCATCCAGAACAGGGAGGAAGCATTACATTTTATATTCCAATGCCCAAGACATGGAGAAAGTTCCAAAAGGAAACTATGCATTTTAAATTACACCAATCAAAACCAGACCTTGATAATTTACTTAAGGCATACTTCGATTCATTACTAGCAGAAGATAAGGGCATTTGTCATTACGAAGCTAAGAAAGTTTGGGTAGATTTTCCAATAGGATGGATTGAGATTACAGTCAAAGAACCTGAACATCCAGTTACAGAAATACCTCGAGCAGTCAAAGACCTGTTGCCCTCGTAAGCGGTGATGTGTAGTTAATGAGTATTATATACTCTTGCATCTTTTATTTTTTTTATTTT
>Ga0315274_10009385_pt1 | contig 14146 bp, 12 predicted proteins | sample YL17G02_20_MG_FD_203700 | JGI IMG/M metagenome (GOLD analysis project Ga0315274, IMG submission 203700) | Sediment microbial communities from Yellowstone Lake, YNP, Wyoming, USA - YL17G02_20 | ecosystem: Environmental > Aquatic > Freshwater > Lake > Sediment | place: USA: Wyoming | collected...
GTGGTGGTGGCGCTGGTGGCGGCGGGGGTGGGGATGCTGGTGTCGCGCCGGATCAGCGGGCCGCTCGCGGAGATGAAGGCGGGGGCCGACCGTTATGCGGAAGGCGATTTCGCGCACAAGGTTCTGGTTCCCGAGACGGAGGAACTTGCCGGCTTGGCCGAGACGCTGAACCGCATGGCGGCTCAACTGGACGAGAAGATTCGGACCCTGGGCCGCGAGCAGCGCGAGCAGGAGGCCGTCCTCGCGAGCATGGTCGAGGGCGTCCTGGCGGTGAACGCGCAGGGACGCGTGCTGAGCCTGAACCAGGCGGCGGCCGCCATGCTGGGCGCCGAGCCGCACGCCGCCGTCGGCCGGCCCATCCAGGAAGTTGTCCGGAACGCCGACCTGGAGCGGGTTCTGACGGCGGTGCTGGAAGGCGGAGAGTCGGCCGAAGGCGAGGTCACGCTGCAGCTGGAGGCGGACCGGTTCTTCCAGGTTCGGGGAGCGCCGCTTCGCGACGCGGACGGGCGCGAGATCGGCGCCCTGGTGGTGCTGCACGACGTGACGCGGCTCGCGCGGCTGGAGACGATGCGGCGCGACTTTGTGGCGAACGTCTCCCACGAACTCAAGACACCGATCACGAGCATCCAGGGATTCGTCGAGACGCTCCGGGAAGGGGCTGTGAACGATCCGGCGAAGGCCGCGCAGTTCCTCGAAATCCTTGCCCGGCAGGCGGATCGGTTGAACGCCCTGATTGAGGACCTTTTGAGCCTGTCGCGCATCGAGCGCGAGAGCGAGGCGCGACGGATCGAGCGGCAGAAAACGAACTTGAGGAGTGTGATCGAAGCGGCGGCGGCCGACTGCTCGCAACGGGCGAACGAGCGCGGCATTACGGTCCGCGTCGGCGCGCCGGACGCCCTGTGGGCGAACGTCGACGCGCGGATGATCGAGCAGGCGGTCGCGAATCTCCTCGACAACGCGATCAAGTTCAGCGAACAGGGGAGCATCGTCGAGGTCGAAGCGGAAGAAGACGGCAAAGAACGGCGAGTCCGCGTGCGGGACCGCGGGTGCGGGATCGCGCCGCAGCATCTGGACCGAATCTTCGAGCGGTTCTACCGCGTGGACAAGGGCCGGAGCCGCAACCTCGGCGGAACGGGCCTCGGCCTGGCCATCGTCAAACACATCATGCAGGCGCACGGCGGGCGCGTCTCGGTCCAGAGCGTGCCCGGCCAGGGCAGCACGTTCACCCTCCACTTGCCCGCGGCCTGATTCTTGCCGGGGGCTCACCTCCGTTTCTTCACAGGCAATTATTTTTTTCCTCACGCTGCGCTAACGCGCGTCCTCCATACTTCCGCCGACATGAGGGCACCCACGCGGGAAGAACAATCGAATCTTGCTATGCCGCAGAACCGCAGCGGTTCTGCGTCGGTCCAGGTCACCCACTTCGAGGAGGGAGGAAAATGAACAGACGAGCGAGCAGGCTGGCGATGGGTTTGGTGTTTGTGTCGGTCGTCCTCGCGGGGTTGTCCGGCGCGCGTGCGGAGCAGCCGGCCGGTCTGGACGAGCAGGTCAAGGCGCTCCAGGCGAGCATGGCATCCTTGCAGAACCAGATTGCCGGCCTTCGGAGCCAGGCCGAAATGCAAAAGGCTGTCGCGGACGTCCTGAAGCAGATGGGGTTCGACGCGGCGCCGAACGACCTGAGGCTGTACTGGAAGGACGGCATCCGGATGGACTCTCGCGACGGGAACATCCAACTGAAGTTCGGCGGGCGGCTGATGTACGACATGTCGTGGATCGGCGGCGAGCCTGCCGAGAGGCTCCAGGGCGAGTTGGCGGACGGTTTCGAGACTCGCCGCGCGCGGCTCTACGTGGAAGGCGACCTGTGGAAGAACGTCGGATTCAAGTGGGAGTACGACTGGGCGAGCGGCGCCGCGGTGCTTCGCGACGGATTCGTGGAGTTGAAGGAACTGCCGGTGGTTGGGAACCTTCGGCTCGGGCACTTCAAGGAGCCGTTCAGCCTCGATGAACTCACGAGTGACAACTACATCACGTTCATGGAGCGTGCGCTTCCGAACGCTTTCGTGCCGGGTTACAACGGCGGTGCCATGATCTACGACCACGTCGGCGAGCGTTTCACGTGGGCGGCGGGCGTGTTCCGCGACACGGCTGGCGCCGACGGCGGACAGGGCCGGGCGGACGGGCAGTACATGTTCACGACGCGGTTGACGTACCTCCCGTACTACGAGGACAAGGGCAAGCGCCTCGTGCACCTGGGCACCTCGTACAGCATCCGCCACATGGACGCCGCCGTTCGGTATCGTTCCCGGCCGGAGGCGAACATTACGGCCCAGCGGTTTATAGACACGGGGAACTACTTCACCCGCGACATCAGCATGATCGGGGCGGAAGGCGCCATGGTCTGGGGACCGTTTCACGCCGAGGCCGAGTACATCGTCCCTAACATGGCGGCGGACCACAACGTCGCCCGCATCGGTGACCAGCCCGATCCGGACTTCCACTCCTACTACATCCAGGCCGGTTACTTCCTGACGGGCGAGACGCGGCCCTATAAGACGAGCACCGGCACGTTCGACCGGGTCAAGCCCCTCAAGCCCTACGGCCAGGGCGGCTGGGGCGCCTGGGAAGTCGCCGGACGGTTCTCCTACCTGGACCTGGACGACGACCGGATTGATGGCGGCAAACTGTGGGACTACACCCTGGGCCTGAACTGGTACCTCAATAACAACGTGCGGCTGATGTGGAACTACGTCCGTTCGCGGTTCGACGTCGGCCCAGGCCCGGCGACCCGGGAAACGGCGGACGCCTTGACGGTGCGAATCCAGTTCGACTTCTGAGGCCTAACCAAGATTGCGCGGGGTTTTAACCGAACGCTAACACGAACCTGGGATAATTAGGATAATTAAGAAAGGAGGGCGTATGAACCGGTTAATGACGTGGTGCTTGGCGGCCCTGATGCTGGTGAATGCTGCGGGGTGTCGCAGGCAAGACGAGGCCGCAACCACCGTCCGCCTGGACGGTTCCAGCACAGTCTTCCCCATCTCCGAGGCGATGGCGGAAGAGTTTCAGAAGGCCAACCCCGGCCGGCGGGTCATTGTGGGGATATCGGGGACGGGCGGCGGCTTCAAGAAGTTTGCCGCGGGCGAGACGGACATTTCGGACGCCTCGCGGCCTATCAAACCGAGCGAAGTGGAAATGTGCGCGAAGAACGGCATCGAGTACATCGAATTGCCGGTCGCCTATGACGGTCTGGCGGTCCTCATCAACCCGAAGAACACCTGGGCGACGCACATCACGGTCCGGGAACTCAAGAGGCTCTGGGAGCCGCAGGCCCAGGGCACGATCACCCGCTGGAGCCAGGTCCGCGCAGACTGGCCCGACAGGGAAATCCATCTGTACGGCGCCGGTGTGGACAGTGGAACCTATGACTACTTCACGCAGGCGATCGTCGGCCAGGAGCACTCCAGCCGGGGCGACTTTACCTCCAGCGAGGACGACAATGTGCTCGTCCAGGGCATCGCCGGCGACGAGACGGCGTTGGGGTTCTTCGGCCTGGCGTACTACGAAGAGAACCGGGACAGGCTCAAGTTGCTGCCCGTGGACGACGAGAACGACGAGAACGGCAAGGGCCCCCTCGCGCCAGAGTTGGCGACGGTGACGGACGGGACGTACCAGCCCCTGTCGCGTCCGATCTTCATCTACATCAACAAGGCGAGCCTGGAACGCCCCGAGGTGGAGGCCTTCATCCGCTTCTACCTGGCCAACGCCCCGACTCTCGTCAAGGAGGTCGGTTATATTCCGTTGCCCGCGCGGGCTTACCTCCTCGCCCAGGAGCGGGTAGACAAGCGGATCACAGGCTCGCTCTTCGGGGGCAAGGGCTCCCAGGTGGGCGTGCGGATTGACCAACTACTGGACCAGGAGCAGAGCCAGAGACGATGACAGACCTTCTCCCGCATCACGACCTTCGCCGGCGACGCGCCGTGTCGGAGCGGGTCGTCGCGGGCCTGCTGCTGCTATGTGCCGTGCTGTCCGTCGCCACGACGGCCGGGATCATCCTCGTCCTGTCGGCCGAGACGGTGGGGTTCTTCCGCGAGGTGTCCTTCGTACAGTTTTTCGGCGACACGGAGTGGACGCCCCTGTTTGCCGAAAAGCGTTTCGGCATCTGGGCGCTGGTATGCGGCACTTTTTTGACGAGTGCGATCGCCGTCGCCACGGCGCTGCCGTTGGGGGTGCTGGCGGCGATCTACCTGAGCGAGTATGCAGGGGACCGGATTCGGCATGTCTTGAAGCCGGCGGTGGAGGTGTTGGCGGGGATACCGACGGTGATCTACGGGTACTTTGCGCTGGTCTTCGTGACCCCGCTGCTCCAGGCGGTAGTCCCCGGCTTGGCGGGCTTCAACGCGCTGGGGGCGGGGATCGTGATGGGAATCATGATCCTGCCGATCATCGCCTCCCTGAGCGAGGATGCCATCCACGCGGTCCCCGACAGCCTGCGCGAGGGGGCCTTCGCCCTGGGCGGCGGGAGACTGGCGACGATCCGCCGCGTTGTCCTGCCGACGGCTTTCTCGGGCATCGGGGCGTCGGTCATCATCGGCATCTCCCGCGCGGTCGGCGAGACGATGATTGTGGCCATCGCCGCCGGCCAGCAGCCGCGGTTCACCTTCGATCCGCGCGTTCCGATTGAGACGATGACGGCCTACATTGTGCAGGTGAGCCTGGGCGACACGCCGGCAGGAACGCTGGAGTACCGAACGCTCTTCGCGGTCGGCATGACGTTGTTCGTCTTCACCATGATGCTGAACACGGCGTCCCACTACCTGAGGCACCGGGTGCTGAAGGGAGCGACCCTGTGAGTCGGCCCCACGCCACGAACGTGGTTGGTTCGGATCAGCCCGGCGAGCACCGCGGCCTGCCGGCCCGGTCCAACACGCCTCGCGGCAACGCGGGCACGCTCACGCCCGAACGGGCATTCCAGGCCATCTGTCTGCTGGCCCTGCTGTTGCCGCTGCTCTTGCTCTTGGTGCTGATCGGCCAGGCGCTGGCCGGCGGGTGGGACCGCCTGACGTGGGGCTTCCTGACGAGTTACCCCTCGCGATTCCCCGAGCAGGCCGGCATCTTGCCGGCCCTAGCCGGCAGCGCGTGCCTGATGCTCCTGACGGCCGCCTTGGCCATTCCCATCGGCGCGGGAGCAGCCATTTACCTGGAGGAATACGCCCGGCCTGGGCGGTTGACCTGGTTCATCGAGGTGAACATCAGCAACCTGGCGGGCGTGCCGTCAATCCTCTACGGCCTATTGGGCCTGGAACTGTTCGTGCGGGCGCTTCAGATGGGCCGAAGCCTGCTGGCCGGGGCGGCCACGCTGGCGCTGTTGCTGTTGCCCATGGTCATCATGGTCTCCCGCGAGGCCTTGCGGACCGTGCCGCAATCCACCCGCGAAGCCTGCTACGCCCTGGGCGCCGACCGCTGGCAGACCATCCGCCGGGTGGTCCTCCCCATGAGCCTGCCCGGGATCCTGACGGGCATCATCCTCTCGCTGGCGCGGGCCATCGGTGAGACGGCGCCGCTGATCACCATCGGGGCGCTGACCTACGTGGCCTTCGTGCCGGATTCCCTCCACAGCCCGTTCACCGCCCTTCCGATCCAGATCTTCAACTGGATTTCCCGGCCGCAGGCCGGCTTCCACGTCAACGCCGCCGCGGGAATCCTTGTCCTGCTGGCGATCATGCTGGTGTTCAACAGTGTGGCCATTGGGCTCCGCGCCCGGTTCCGGCGGAGGTTGGCCTGATGAGTATGCAATCCCAAGAACCGCAGCCTTCCACCAGATCGCCCCATCGAGCCGGCGAAGGTCCGCCGGCCCAAGCCAACTCCTTCGGCGGGAACGCCGCGAACGTGCCCGTCTCGAAGATGGGGGTTGAGAACCTGTGCGCCTGGTTCGGCGACACGGAGGTGCTCAAGGACATCACGCTGCCCGTCGCCGAGCGACGTTCCACAGCCGTCATCGGGCCCTCCGGCTGCGGCAAGAGCACCTTCATCCGCTGCCTCAATCGCATGCACGAGGTCGTGCGTGGGGCTCGCGTCGCGGGCAGAGTCTTTCTGGACGGGCAGGACATTTACGCGGAGGGAATTAATCCTGTTCGGCTGCGGCAGCGCGTAGGGATGGTGTTCCAGAAGCCGAACCCGTTTCCGACCATGTCGATCCGCGAGAACGTTCTGGCCGGTCTGCGTCTCCAGAAGGTCCGCATTCGGTATGAAGACGAAGTGGTCGAGCAGGCCCTGGGGCAGGCGGCCTTGTGGGAGGAAGTCAAGGACGTGCTGGACCGTTCCGGCGGGAACCTCAGCGGCGGCCAGCAACAGCGGCTGTGCATCGCCCGAGCTCTTGCCTTGGAGCCGGAGGTCCTCTTGATGGACGAGCCCTGCTCCGCCCTCGACCCGATCGCCACCAGCAAGATCGAGGACCTCATCGCCGAGCTGAGCGACCGGTACACCATCGTCATCGTCACGCACAACATGCAGCAGGCCAGTCGGGTCGCCGATTACACGGCTTTCTTGTACCTTGGGCGATTGATCGAATACGGCACGACGGAGGCGATTTTCCAGAATCCGTCCTGCAAGGAAACCGAAGACTACATCACGGGCCGGTTCGGATAACAAAAGGGTAGCCAACGCATGTCCACACATCTGATTCGAGAACTCGACGGGCTCCGATGTCTGCTGCTTTCGCTCGGCGCCCGCGTCGAGGCCGCCATCGCGAAGGCCGTCATGGCCATGGTCCGCCGCGACCCCCGCCTCGCGGAAGAGGTCGTCGCGGCCGACGAGGAGATCGACCGCATGGAAGTCGCGGTCGAGGAGGAGTGCCTGAAACTCCTCGCCCTGTACCAGCCCGTCGCGGGCGACCTGCGGTTCATCGTCGCCGCCTTGAAAATCAACAACGACCTGGAGCGCATCGGCGACCTAGCCGTCAACATCGCCAAGGGCGCGGCTCGGTTGGCGGCACGCGAAAGCGTTGAGGTTCCGACCGACCTCGGCACCATGGCCGACAGAACCCGCTCCATGGTCAAGCGCAGCCTCGACGCCTTGGTGAACGCCGACTTGGCCCTGGCCCGGAAGGTCTGCGCAGACGACGACGAGGTGGATGCCTTTCGGCAAAGTCTCCGCACCCGCATGCAGGCCGACATCGCCGACGCCCCGGAGCGGACCGAGTCTATCATGACCCTGTTCATGGCGGTCGGCCACCTGGAGCGCATCGCCGACATCGCCACCAACATCGCCGAGGATGTCATCTACACCGTCGAGGGCAAGATCATCCGCCACGGCGGATCCGTATAGACGTAGAAAAGAGTCGGGTGCCACCGTTAATGTTTTCCCAGCCAATCGCGTGACGCTTGAGATGACCGAAATCCCACGGCCCGGGCCGACGGAGCGGGCAAAACTCTCCATCACACGACGGCGGTCTTCAAACCAGCAGGTAGCCAGGTCGCCCGCATCGAGTTTCCGGGCCTGGAAGGTCAAGTAGTGGTTGCATACGTGCTTGACCCTGACCCCCTCAGCGGTTACAGTCAGTCGGGGTTGGCGGCAGGCGTGCAGGTCTACGGCTTTTGGGGGTGTGGCTATAACTCCTTTATCCAAAAGCGGATGCGCTCGTAGCTCAGGAGGATAGAGCGGCGGTTTCCTAAATTTTGCCGACGGATTTTCGTAAGTATCTGTCTTTGCTGTAATTGAGTTTCCGTGAAGCACTTGCGGCTGTTTTCGGAATGCCGCCCAAATCGCTGGAACCGTTCGACACCGCTCTTCCGGTTGTCGCGACAACTGCTCTCCTTTTTGGTTCAAAGCCGTCGCGTTCGGCCTTCGATCCCAACCTCCCGGCTTGCGCTCGAACCCCGAACGGAATCGCCTCCAACCTTGGCGGTCGTAGCCCGACTTGTCCGACGTAGCCCAAAGGGTGAAGCCGGAAGAGCGAAGGGGGCTCTGGCGCTCTCTGGTTCACATGCCGAGTTAGTTAACGGCAAAAAAGCGTTCGGCCGCCCGAACGCAACGGGCTCCAACTTCAGGGCGTTGTCTCGTCACGACGGGGTCCCGGCAGTCTCAGTGCCATCCTCATTATTGGCGCACAATGCCACGACAACAAGAGCACCCACAACGACGATCGCTAGGCCAATCCAGACATAGGGCCCTCCTGCGGCAATAACGGGACCGAGGTAGTACGGGCGCAAATTCCCTTTCGGCCCGATCCGAAGGATGTACTTGAATCCGTTGCTGACGAACGTCTCTCCAGGGAAATTGGGCATGGTCAGTTCTCCTTTATTCGGGTCAGGCGTCCTGGTTTTTTGAGGAATCGTTCGAAGAATCCTCGACACCCTTGTCTGCGGGAACGAGTTCCCAATGTCCATCGACCTCCCTGCGGTTTAGCCGGTTTGCCTTGCAGATGGCCTTTATCCCCTTCACCAGGCCATAGCCGGCGAAGCCGGCTGCCACCGGGATCGACGCGACCATCGCGATGCCTCCCAGCATGGTGCCGCCCAGGGCCGCGAGGCCTGAAGTGATGCCCGCTGCCGACAGGCCGGCAACAGCGCCAGACGCAGAGATCGCGCCGATTGCCCCACCAACTCCGGCGGTAATACCCCCAGCAGCCCCGATGCACTCTGCGATCTTCTCCTTGTCCTTCTCGGACATCCTGCTGAAACTTGTGTACCCGATGGCTACCAGCGCGCTCAACTTAAGCATGAAATCTGTGGTGGGCTGCGTCTTCTTCGTCTCCAACCGGTAGATCGTCGACTCCGCCACGTCGAGAGCTTCCGCCAACTCCCTTCGGGATAGACCGGACACCTCTCGAACGAGCCTCATCTTCTTGCCGCAGTTTCTTTGTGTGATGGCCTCAAGCATCTCGTCCCTCTGATGCTCACTTTCGAACTCCCAGACTGACGCGATCTGTTCTTTGGGACCAACCTTCGCCTCTCCATCGTTCGCCTTCGCCATGTCATCTCCTTTCAGGCGGCTGTCCCTACCATGCTCCATGCATTCCAAAGACCCAGGTCATTTTAATGCGCGGTGCATTCCTGTCAAGAGGGAAACTTTTTCGGCTTGACGGGGCAGGTGGCGGACGTTAGGTATATGTTAGGCTTCTGGTGGAGGAGCCATGAGATGAGCAGCACCAAGAAAGCAAAGACGGGTTACCTCCTTCCCGAAAAGGATTGCCGGGGATATTGCGAGCCGGTACTCGTGAGCGCGTGTTTCTTGGGCATTCCGTGCCGCTGGCACGGCCGGCGCGCCAAGCGGCGCGGCGCGCTCCTGGAGCGTCTCAAGAAGAAGTACGTCCTCGTTCCCGTGTGCCCGGAGCAACTGGGCGGCATGCCCACTCCACGAAGCGGCGAGTATCTGCAGGGCGGAACCGGCGCCGATGTGCTTGACGGCCGCCTGCGCATCGTCGACTCGGCGACCGGGCAGGACCTGACGGACTTCCATGTGAACGGTTCGCGGTACACGTTGGAGATCGCCGAAGCGATCGGCGCGCGGCGGGCGTTCCTCAAAGCTGGGAGCCCCTCGTGCGACCGCGAAGGTGTCACCGGCGAACTTCTGCGCCGCGCGGGTATCGAGGTCGTCCGCGTGCCGTGATGCTGCCGACCCAGCCGCCACCGGCCTGCACCGAGAACCACTCTTGTTCTTGCGGCATTGGGTTCCCCAGTGGTCAAGTCACATGCCATCTGCGGCACCACGCGTGGGTAAACGTGGGGGCAAGACACTTGGATGCCGATATAGAGCAACGGTTTTGAAAACCGCGTCTCTAGGGTGTTCGGCCGTGCGCCGGAGATCCCTTGCCAGGAACGGCTTATGAATGCGCTTGACCGATCGGGAGTGTCAGGATACAAGTTTTTTGGCGGCTCAGGCGGTTGTCGTTACGGTTGTCGGCGCGTTTGAGCCGTGCGTTCCTAAGTACTTGCCACCAAAGCGTTTGCGCCCGTAGCTCAGGAGGATAGAGCGGCGGTTTCCTAATTCTTTTTCACGCCTGGGCGTAAGTTCTTGCCATTTCTGTAATTACAGTCACCAGAATCGTTTGCGAGCAAAAACCGAATACCGCTGGAACCGCTGGAAGCCGCCCAAACCGCTGCTCCGGTTGTCGCGACAACCGCCCTAATCGATGACGCGCCGTGCGGAGAATCTCAGGTGTTGGTAGGCTCCTCTCTCGGCCGTCAGGCACCGATACAGGGGTGCGCTGCCGTATAATAGAATGGGGCCCGCAAGGGCTGCGGGCAAGGAGGTGCGCTATGAGAAAGGTGGGCGCTAAACTTGGCATGCCGGTTAAAGAGGTAGAACCGCTCGCAGGGCCGGTGAAAGGAAGGAAGAAAGAGGCCGAAGCGGGGCCGAAGGCGGCGAGTGCATCGGTTGGGGAACTGAAACCGCAGGAAGGCCCGACGGAGAGAGATCAGGAAGAGGTTGTGGCGACCATGCGGGACGGGTGGGGCGTCAAGTCGTAGGCCCTCAAGGACCACACGAGAACTTGGAATTGACTTTGCCCGGCCCGGCCGATATAGTCTGGAAAGGTGGGGATGGAGTCCCCCATAAACGCCAAGCAATGGCTGATGACTCCTACTCAGGCTGAGGCCGGTAGGAGTTTCTTGTCAGGGCGCCGATACTCCTACGGGCAGCAGCCTGTGGGAGTTTCTTATGCGCGAGCCGGCAGCCCCTTGAAGTGGCCCTGGGGCCGGCGGTAGAATTAAGTTGATAATGCTTGGTGCCGTCGGCTAAGCGGTGATGGAGTTCACCGAGATCTGAACCGCCCGTAAGGGCTAATGACTCCTACCAAGGCTGAACCCTTGGCGGGAGCAGCCTGGGCGGACCCCAGCAGACTCCTGCCAGGTGGCGACCTGAAAGGAGTCCTGCTCATGAAGCGTCCGACCGGCCTCAGTGTGAGTGCTCGTTGCGGCGCCACGTCTTCCGTCTCCAGCGCTGGGCCGCCCCTCGATGAAAAGCAGATGCCGGATCTGACCGTTCTTCTCCAGAAGGCCTCTCGGCTTTTCTTCATTCTGAACAAAGTGGCCTACCTCACCCCGGAGGAACGGGAGGAAGCGCTCCAATTCCTGCGGAGGGTGCTGAAAAAGCAGGGAGGCGTAGGCAACGACTGGAGCAATCTGCCTATGATAAAAACTAGCCGACCTCGGCATTGCCGTGAACGAAGCAACAACACAAAGGAGGTGCAATCATGAGGGCAGGACTCGTGGCGTGTTTGGCTGTTGTGGAACTGTTGGCGGGCGCGGGTAGTGCGCTGGCAGGGGAATCGAGCATGATTACACCTTCATGGGTGATCGCGCCGATCGGAGCGGTTCTGGCTCTGGTCTTTGCATGGCTTTTCTACCGGATGATGCTCCGCGCGCCGGAAGGGACCGATCGGATGCGTGAGATTGCCGGTTACGTGCGTGAAGGGGCTAAGGCATACCTGTTCCGGCAGTACAAGGTCGTCTCGCTGGTGTTTCTCTGCCTGGTCGCGATTCTGGCCGTCTTGGCGAAGTTCCACATTCAGAACCCGTTTGTGCCGGTGGCGTTCCTGACCGGCGGGTTCTTTTCCGGGTTGTGCGGCTACCTTGGCATGAAAACTGCAACGAACGCCTCCAGCCGCACGGCCAACGGGGCCCGCGAAAGCCTGAACCGGGGGCTCACCGTCGCATTCCGGTCTGGAGCGGTGATGGGGCTGATCGTGGTGGGTTTCGGCCTGCTGGACATCTGTCTCTGGTACCTCATCCTGGACCAACTGGCCTTCACGTCCGCCCACATGGCTTCCGGCCTGACCGTTTGGGGCTTCGAGTTTGTGCCCAAGGGCTGCACGGACGTGGAGAAGATAACGTTAATTACGACCACGATGTTGACCTTCGGGATGGGCGCTTCAACGCAGGCGCTCTTTGCCCGCCTGGGCGGCGGCATCTACACCAAGGCGGCGGACGTGGGGGCAGACCTGGTCGGCAAGATCGAAGCCGGCATTCCCGAGGACGACCCGCGGAACCCGGCGGTTATCGCCGATAACGTCGGGGACTGCGTAGGCGACGTGGCTGGCATGGGCGCGGATCTCTACGAGTCGTACTGCGGCTCGATCCTGTCCACGGCGGCGCTGGGGGCCTCCATCGGGGCGCAGATGGGCGACTTCCGCAAAGCCGTCGACTATGTCGTTGCGCCCATGATCGTGGCAGGAATCGGCACGGTGCTCTCCATCATCGGCATATTTCTCGTACGCTGCAAGGAAGGCGCGGACCAGAAGGGGTTGCTGCGCGCGCTGCTGACCGGGACGCTCAGCAGTTCGGTTCTCATCCTGATTGCCTTGGCAATCTTGGCGATGACCGGCCTCGTCACCTGGGGCATCTTTGGGGCGGTGGCGGCTGGACTGCTGGTGGGCGTTCTGATCGGCCAGTCCACGGAGTATTTCACCTCGGACTCGTACAAGCCGACCCGGGAAATCGCCGGACAGGCGCCAATGGGCGCGGCCACGGTTCTCATCGACGGATTGGCGACCGGCATGCTGTCTTCTTTCCCTCCGGTGGTCATCATCATTTGCGGCATTCTGACGGCGTTCGGTTTGGCGGGCGGCTTTGCCGACTATACTCTCGGCCTGTACGGAGTGGGGTTTGCGGCCGTCGGGATGCTGGCGACTCTGGGCATCACCCTGGCCACGGACGCCTACGGCCCCATTGCCGATAATGCGGGCGGGAACGCCGAGATGTCGCACCTTCCGAAGGAAGTCCGGGAGCGGACGGACGCTCTCGACGCCCTCGGAAACACAACGGCCGCCACGGGCAAAGGCTTCGCGATCGGGTCGGCGGCGCTGACGGCGATGGCGCTCTTGGCGGCAGACATCGAGGAAGTCAAGATGTGGGTGGGGAAAATGGCCTCCAGGGCGCCGGACGGCGTGTTCTATGTCGGCAAGCAGGCCTTCACGGCGACGGATGCGGCCAAGGCGTCCATCCTCGACTTCGTGCGTGCTTACGATATCCACAGTTTGAATCCGTTCGTGCTGTGCGGCCTTTTCATTGGCGCCATGATGGCCTTCGTCTTCTGCGCCCTATCCATGAAGGCGGTTGGACGGGCGGCCGGCTCCGTGGTGAGAGAAGTGCGCCGCCAGTTCAAAGAGATACCGGGCATCATGGAGGGGACGGGCAAACCGGACTTCGCCAAGTGCGTGGAGATTTCCACGGCGGGCGCGCAGAGAGAGATGATCCTGCCCTCTCTGCTGGCCATCATTGTGCCGGTGGTGACGGGCCTGGTTCTTGGGATCGCGGGGGTCGTGGGGTTACTGGCGGGGGTGCTGGCGGGCGGATTCGTGCTGGCCTGCATGCTGAACAATGCGGGCTGCGCCTGGGACAACGCCAAGAAATACATCGAAAAGGGCAACTTCGGCGGTAAGCGATTGCCGGACGGGAGCAAGAACCCCGCCCACGCGGCGGCCGTGGTCGGAGATACGGTGGGCGATCCCTGCAAGGACACGAGCGGCCCTTCGCTCAATATCCTGATCAAGCTCATGAGCATGGTAAGCATCGTGTTCGCGCCCGTCGTGCTTAAGTTTGCCCCGGCGATCCAGGAGGCGCTGCACATTGTCACCAAATAGGCAGATACGAAGTGGTCAATGGTGAGGCGGGAACCGTCATCGTCACGAACGGCGCCGTTCGAGCGGCGGTGGAGAAGAAAGGCGAAGACGCACAGGCGGTGGCCAGCGAGTTGGCCACGACTTTGGCAGGCCGAGGCCCGACTGAAGGGGCTCAAAGCCGCATTCGAGGGTAAGGAGGCATGAGGTACTTTTGCCCGTGTTGCTGGGTGGACTTCGCCGAGGACCTGGCCACGTGTCCCCGGTGCGGCGTGGACATCCACGCTTTCTGGGACTCGAAGAACATGGTCGAGAGACTGATCCTGGCGCTGGACCATCCCGAGCCGGAAACGCCCATCCGGGCGGCATGGGTTCTAGGGGAGCGGCGGGAGGCGGGGGCGGCGCAGGCCCTGGCAGGGCTCGTCAGACGAACGCGCGATGTTTATGTGGCAATAGCGGCCGTCGAGGCCCTCGGCAAGATCGGCACGCCGGAAGCACTGGGATTCTTGAGGACGCTTTCAGTCTACCCGGCCCGGATGGTGCGAGAAGTGGCCCGAGAGATTCTGAGGCAGCAGGAGGCGGAGCCCGTCA
>Ga0315274_10009386_pt1 | contig 14144 bp, 8 predicted proteins | sample YL17G02_20_MG_FD_203700 | JGI IMG/M metagenome (GOLD analysis project Ga0315274, IMG submission 203700) | Sediment microbial communities from Yellowstone Lake, YNP, Wyoming, USA - YL17G02_20 | ecosystem: Environmental > Aquatic > Freshwater > Lake > Sediment | place: USA: Wyoming | collected...
TTCTCCCTTCCCCGGTATCTCCGGTACATCAAATACCTCGTTGCGGCGGGGATTGTGCTGTTCGGGGGGATCGTGGCCCAAAAAGTGCTGGAGATCCTGTCGAAATGAGAGCAGATACGCGGTACGCTATTCTCGTGGTTCTGGTTCTTGGCGTCGTCCTGGCGCTGGGACTGTCCCTTTCAGGCCCGCTTCTCTATACGCTGGAAAAGGACACGTTTCCCTCCCGGTTTCATGAAAATACCGATGTGTTGAAAATTAAATCCCTCAATAGTACAAGTGATATTTTCCCCATGTTTCAGGATCTCATCGATTTTTCAGGCCCCATTGTCCTGAATATTCACATCAGGGATTTTGATGAAGCCAGGAGACTTCTTGAAAATTTTGCAAAGAGTAACATCAAGGTAAGCAATCTTGTTGTTTCACTCGATATGAGTGAAAGTGAGATGGAGGAATTTTCCAAAAGTAACGCACGACAAAGGGAACTGCTCCAGGAACTTTTCAACCAGACAATATCCCTTGATGAACTGAAATCACTTGAAATCCGGTACCGCGACGAAAATCGCCCCGAGCTTATTATGTCGGTTCAATATGAGGGGGAGGCAATACGGAGAAAAATCCATGAATTATATGAACAATACAACCATGAGACAGAGAATATTATTGCCACGAGTAAAAAGTTTGGTCTTGACACCCGGGACGATGAGCAAAGTGTAACTGAATTCAAAAAAATCATTGAAGAGATCGATTCGACGGCACCAGAAATTGAACCCACCCTGCCACGCATCCCGACACTGTCGCTTTTGATCAAGCCGGAGAGAGGAACCTATCTCGATACCATCGGACTCTCCGGGATTTATTCTTCAAATGCGGCGGGAATAACACGGCAGGGGGTCACGATTTTTATTGATAATTCCCATCTCTCAAGCGTCACAACGGATAAAGACGGGCTGTACCATTCAGCCTTTCAGATCGAACAGCTCACCGCCGGGCTGCATTCCCTCTACGCTACCTCCGGTTTGACCTCCTCGGGATTCAGCACCCTAAATGTTACGATGGTGCAATCAACGACCTCTCTTGAGATACAACCTGTCCCTGCGAGGCCGGAAGTCCGGTGCACCGGCACGGTCATGGCCAATAAACCGGTAAGGAACGCTCCCGTAGATCTGGTGTCGGATTTTCGCACCATCGTACGCCTGACCACAAATACGGGGGGCGCCTACGAATCGCGGATCAGGTTTTCGCCGGGCATTCACCGGCTCGAAACACGGTTTGTGAATGATTCTTATCCGATCTTTTCCTCAAAGAGCCCCATATACGAGATAGAGGCATCACAGGACAGCATTCTTAGTATCAGACTCATCGATGCAGAGATGAGTGCTGATGAACTTCTGTTGACTATCGACCCGACTGCTTTGAGCTATCGGGACACGCTCAATATCAGCGGGACATTATCGGGAAAAGCTCCGGACAAGAAACTGGTAGAGATCTATATCGATGGGTCCTTCTATCGTACACTGCAGACAAAGAACGACGGCACCTATACCGGTTCGTACATAATTGATCAGATCAAAGCAGGAAACCATACGATATTTGCCCATTACAGGGAACCGGATCTGGGAGAACTCTATTCTGAACCCGGCCACTTCAGTGTGATTCAGGTCAATTCCAGCACGATGCTTGAAATAGCGATGACCGATGGTGGTACCGCTCTGGTCTGCAGGGGGAATATCACGGCAGGCACACAAGGTGTTGCGTCTGCCCCGGGAGAACTGGTCTGGGACGAACAGAACAGCCTCGCATTTACAACGGATGCGGCAGGTTCATTCCGGCAGAAGATCACCCTGCCGAACGGCAACCATACACTGTATGCCCGTTTCAATTCCCGTCTTTACCCGATTAATCCATCAACGAGCAGCGTTTTTAAGGTTGAAATACTTCCGCCCCTTGACCTGTATGTGAGGCCACCGACAGTCCGGTATATGGATGTCCTCATGATAGGGGGTTCATTACACGGGATGAATACCACATTTAAGGAAGTCCAATTGTTCATTGATGGAAGGAATATTGCCCTCACCAGAACGGATAAAAACGGGGATTATACGTCAACCTACACTATCGAGAGAATTGCTGCAGGAATACATGAAGTCCGGGCTTTGTCTGGAAATCTTGTTTCAGAACCCCAAAATATTACTGTTCAGCCGGTCGATTCCCAAATATCCCTGAGTGCAACATTAATCCCGGGCACTTCACGGGTGACCTGTTCGGGATATTTAACGGCAGATACAATCCCGTTCCGTTCAGCACCGGTACTCATCATATGGGATGGCACGAATGTCATCAAAACTGAGACAGATCTGTCTGGATATTTTGAGGAAACCCTCACCATGCCTGCCGGAAAACATTCCATTAAGGCGCTTTTTAACCAGTCATCAATCTTTCCGGTCCGGCCTTCCGAGAGTTCGTTGGTTTCGATCGATATCCCCGCCATTGAGATTCCAGGTAATTTAACTTTGTATGTCCTGCCGGATCATGGTGTTTTCGGAGAGTCAGTTACCTTCACCGGCCAGTTATCCGGAATACGATATGCAAAAGAAAACGTGGATGTAATTATTGATGGAAAAAAACTGGAACCGCAAAAAACAAATGAAAAGGGCATCTTCCTGATACAATATCCCATTGAACAAATACCATCCGGAACGCATCCTGTACAGGCAGTGTCAGAAAATTTCCGGTCAGAGATAAAATCACTCCGGATTTTCCCGGTACCATCAGAAATTACATTGACTCCAAAAAAAATAGAAAATACTTCCAGAGTCCGGTGTCAAGGGACACTCCGTGCAAATAATTTACCAGTCCGTTCTGCTCAGGTCACCATTGTATGGGATGAAATGAATACCATCGAAACAATCACAGACAAAAACGGTGAATTTGAGGAGACCATCATTATGCCTGCCGGAAAACACCGGTTGAAAGCACGGTTCAACAGTACTGATGTATTCCCGCTCTATCCCTCTGAAAGTGCTCCGGTTGATGTTGAAATATTCCCTGCCCTATCCCTTGATATCAGGCCTGCATCAGGAATCTACAAGGATACCTTGGCCTTCCAGGGAACATTGATACGAATTGGCCAGCTGGAGGGTTCTGTCGATATTTTTATTGATAATAATTACCTGGCAACCCTGAAAACTGACGCAACCGGTAGATATTATGGTCTGACGTTAATTGAGCGCATGCTGAGCGGGCGCCATACTGCTCAGGCACGATCCGGGGAGATTTCCTCGGACCCAAAGGAATTCCAGGTTCTCACGGTACCTTCAAGGACAACTCTTTTGGTTACCAGAATCCAGAATTCCTCACTTGTTACGGCCTCCGGATCGGTCTTGGCATTTGACCGGTCCGGTACCATCCTCCGAAAACCGCTCACGATTTTGGATGTCCAGAAGATATTATCAGAATTCTGGAAAAATTCCCTGGACATGGCAAAACGTCCGGTGAGTCTTGCCCCGGTTGAGATTATTCTTGATACCCAGACGATCGTGGAAACACAGACAGATGCTCTCGGAAATTTTTCTGAAGTGCTCTCATTGCCCGCAGGGTCCCATACGATCTATGCACAGTTTATCAATAACAGCTACCCCATAACAAAATCTCAGAGTAATCCGGTTGAAGTGAATATTGCGTCCGCTAATCTATCCACAATTTCCGGGAGCGAACAATCCCGCATATCTGTCCTGGAGCCCCTCGTAATTGCGGTCATCCTCATCCTGTTTATCGGTGGAGCGGTCTTCTATTTACAAAGGAAGTCCGGGCTTTTTACCAGACTATGGGCAGGAGCTGTCAAAGAACATGGTCCGGATATTCCAGTAGCTGCGGATATCCTCGATATATCCGGTCATGATGCACAAAACCTGCTAAAAGAGTCTCAACCTGATGATGATGCAGTCTCAAAAGATTCCATATTTTTGCGGTATTTGCGGTTCCTGCGGGATAGCGGGCTGAGCTCTGCGGCAAGGAACGTGTACCTGCATTTCACCGGACGTATTGCCAAAAGACTGCACATCGCCCGTCCCCGCACGCTCACTCCCCGTGAATTCCTGCGCACTTGTGATCAGAAACGCTTTGCAGGTGCGTTTTCGTCATTTGTTTCTATCTATGAACAGGTCCGGTATGGCGGAGTGAAAACACCACAGAAAAAAGAGGAATTGGAAGATTCCATAAAGACAACGGATGAATCGCTGGAGCGTGAAGACCATTAAGGCAGTATTCTGGGTTGCGGGTCTTGTCATCCTCGTTTCAGCACTTGTCCTGACAGTACACCTCTCCTCAAACAACCTCGAATTCAGCAGGTATAATAATGGCTGGAACGGGACATCTCAGTTCTTTGCCGAACTTGACCGCCACCACAGTTTCGAGGTTTCTGACCCTGAACAACTTGCTTTGTATCATGAAAATACGACGCTGTTGATCATCGCACCGGTTCGCCAGCCGACTGATAAGGAGATCGCGGCGTACCGCTCATTCCTTATTCGGGGAAATACCATTATCCTTGCCGATGATTTCGGGACGGGAGAAGCAATAGTACGGGGGATTGGGAGTCGGATCTCAATCCTCCCTGGTAACCTCTCCAGTATCGACCGCCTCTTTGTTGATCCCTATTCTGTCGTAGTCTACCGCGTCTCCAATGAAACTCCGGTAACATCCGTTACCCGTCTGGTTCTGAACCGTCCTGCACCGCTCGAGGGCGGGGACACACTCATGGCTACATCCCTCCTGAGCTGGATCGATGACAACGGTGACCGAAAAATCAACACCAACGAAGTACTTGGAAAATTTACCGTTATGGCTGCAGATAACATCGGAAAAGGCAGGCTCGTGGTTTTGTCAGATCCAAGCATCTTTGTGAACACCATGCAGGGTCTTGATGACACATGGGACAATAAGCGTTTTATCAGCAACCTTATTCAGGACAGGGAATATCCAATCGTCATCGACCAGATGAATTCACGTACCAATGATGCGGAAGGGATGAGCGAAATACTTCATGTAATACGAACCACATTAAGTATTGAGATCGGGATTGTTGTTCTGCTGGTGCTCTTTGCCGCCGTGGCATGGAGAAGAAAGCTGGTGTAGGTGCCTTGAATGGAACGGGATGAACTGGCCATAGAGATCGGTGAGATCTCGAAGATATACACCGCGATCAACCAGAAGCTGGAAGAATTCGTGGTGGGCAACAAAACCCTGATCGACTCGATCCTGATCGGCCTTTTGAGCGAAGGGCACATCCTCATTGAAGGTGTGCCGGGCACCGCAAAAACCACGATTGCAAAATCCATTGCTCTTGTCACCGGGTGCAGCTTCAACCGCATCCAGGGCGCGATCGACCTGCAGCCTGCCGATATGATCGGGGTCCGCATTTTTGACCAGGAGAAACGGGAGTTCTCGATGCGCAAAGGGCCGATCTTTACCAATATCCTCCTTGCCGATGAGATCAACCGCGTCAACCCGAAATCCCAGAGTGCCTTTATTGAAGCGATGAGCGAGCGGCAGGCGACCGTCGACGGGATCACGATGCCGCTCCCCACCCCCTTCTTTGTCATTGCCACCCAGAACCCCTATGAATTTGAGGGCACATTCCCCCTCATCGAGGCGCAGCGGGACCGGTTCATGTTCAGCATCAGATCCTCGTACCTGAACCCGGAGGACGAACTCGGAATCATCAGGCGGGCCAACGAGGGGCAGCTGGACTGGGAGGTGTTCTCCCGCAACCTGAAGCCCCTGCTCTCCCAGCAGTCGATCCAGTACCACATTGATGTGGTCAGCCTGATCACGGTTGAGGAACCTGTCCTCGAGTATATCCGTGACCTCGTGATCGCAACGAGGAAACATTCCGATATCGATCTCGGGGCCTCGTCCCGCGCTTCGATCGCGCTCGTTAAGGGGGGAAAGGGCATGGCGGCACTCAACAACCGGTCCTATGTCCTCCCCGATGATATCAAGCAGATTGCGCCCGCGGTGTTCGGCCACCGGATCCTGCTGACCCGTGAGGCAGAGGTCGAGGGGCTTACGACACGGCAGGTGCTGGACGGGATCCTGAATTCTGTCGAGGTGCTCTGAATTGTGCGGTTGAGACGCTGCGCACAGGGCATTTCCCTGCTTGTCATCCTGCTTCTGGTGTTGGCACTTATCCTTGATTCCATGGCGATCCTGCTTGCCGGCAGCACACTCCTTTTTGCACTTGCCGCCCTTGCCCTTTCCTTTGACAACCGTTTCCGCCAGATGGTCGCATCCCTTATGACAAACAGAACGCTGGAGCGCACCATGGTCCGGAAGGGGGCTACGGTCCGGGTAACCACGCAGATCGCGGTGCAGGTGCCTGCCCATATGGAGGTGAAGATTGCAGAAAACCTTCCCTCCGGTTTGGTGGTACAGGACGGTGAGACCGGAACGGTTTTTGAAGCGGTCCCGGCTGCCCCCCCTCAACGTCAGGAACGCAAGGTCACCTATCGTGTCACGCCGGTCGTGCACGGTTCGATGCACGTTTCCGGTGTATCCCTGACCGCCCGGGACCTTTTTTTTGAGAACAGTATTGACCTCTCATCAGAACCCTTCCGTGGACCGGTCCTGTTTGTACAGCCCCGGGGATTGTTTGAGCCCTCATCACAACGGGTGACCGCCGAGACCCGTGAGATCGAAAAGATGAGTGTGCTTTCAGGGTTTGGCATCCGCGCGTTACGTGAGTATTACACCGGTGATGACCTGCGCAGGATCGATTGGAAACTTACGGCAAAACACGATAAGCTCTTTGTCCGGGAATATTCCGGGGTGATGAGCCTTCCTCCCCTCATTATTGTCGATCTCCCTTGGCGCAGGGCACCACATTCTGCACAGGATTTCGACCGGATGGTTGCTGCCGTTGCCGGCATGGCGGAGTATTCTGTCAAGATGTTCCAGTATGTCTCGGTGCTCCTGATCTCCGGGCCAAACATCCTCCAGTACATGGGGGAGGAAAAAGACCTGCAGCGCTGCATGTCGGTGCTGCGGGAGTGGATGCATCCGGTGGAACGTACCGTGCATTTCTACCGTATGCCCGACCGGTCAGACCTTCGCCGCCAGATCCGCACCCTCGAGAGCCGGTTAGAAGAAGCACGCGATCCTTCGTCACAGAAGTTTTTCGATTCCTTAAAAAAACAGTACCTCCGGTCTCTGCAGGCCCAGCAGATACCTGCATTCACCGCCCAGCTTATCAGGACGTTATCTCCCCTCATGGCGGATGAATGCTACGTGTTTTCGCTCTTTTTTGGGGATGCAAGCCATCTCCGGCAGCTTATCCGTCAGGCAAAAGCCATGAAGATCCGGGTGCATGTCCGGATGCCCGGGACAGCGGGTTCATCCGCGGGACCGGAATACCAGAGCCGTCTTGGTGCTGATACCTTGGAGGCATTTGCATGAATCTTCCCCTGCGTCTGGACCATGGCTTTTTTTTGCTCATGGCCGCGGGGATCCTCATATTCACGGTTGTCGCATCCCCTTCGTCATGGTATCTCTATCCCCCCCTCCTTGTCCTGCTAGGAATTGTGCTGCGTGTCACCCGCGCGTGGAATGACCGGGTATTTTATATCCTCTGTGCCGGGCAACCGCTCGTGATTGCATTGTCTGCCGCTCAGGGATGGGCCGGACTGTTTATAATGTGGATGCTTGCCGGGATCGTGCTGGCAACCCTTGGGATGCTGGTGTCAGGTCGTGACTGGCAGTCCTACGCGGCTTTCTGCGGTGCGACACTGGTCATTGCCGCGGGGATCGATGCATCAAATCATGTGCTGCTCCCGCTCGTAATTATGGGCGGTTTGACCTCCCTGTTTGTTGCGGTCCAGACAATCCGTGAATACCAGTTCAGGAAACGGTATACCGGAGCAAACCCATGAAATTTCCCCGGCTGAATCCTTATTACAAAGCCTCTCTTGTCCTTGTTGCGGCAGCAGTGATCCTTGTCGCCGTTGCGATCCTGACCGACAGGCGGGACCTTACCAGTGCCGCAATGGTGATTTCATCAATGGTATGCCTGATTACCGGGATTTTTCTTGCCACGTTCTCCAGCAGCGAACCACTCGACACACGGTTCGTGAGCCTGCTTTCGGTCCAGGGCTGTATCAACCTCTGCTCTGCCTGTGCCGATCTCGGAATCTCCGGCAATGCCTGCTTCCTTCCCGCAGGCAGGGATGGCAGGACACGGACGATGCAGTTCATCCCGGTCGCCGGCTATGACGGCTCACCTGTCCAGGGGGATTCCTTCATCGCCACCCCCAATGCTGCCGGGCTGGTGACCGTCCCTTCGGGGGAGCTGCTGTACCGTGAGATCCGGGAGCAGGAGCACCTCGTCATCCCGAAAGAAATGCCCGATATCGCCACGCTGTTGTCCGAAGTGGGTGTAGAGGTGCTCGAAATTGCCGACAAGGTCACAACCGACTCAAACGGCCCTGTCATCACGGTAACGATGGAAGTATACCGGCTGATCGGCGGATGCATGGCTGTCTCTGCGGAATCACCGAAGTGCTGCACCACCAACCCCTGCCCTGTCTGCAGCCTTTTTGCCTGTTTTGTTGCGGAGGGAACGGGCAGGGTCGTTCAGGTGGAGCGCTGCAGTCCGGATGCTGATGAAGAGCGGGTGACTGCGGTTTTTACCCTGCTGCCGTGAAAGGAAAAATTTTGATTCTTTTTACAGTTTCGGAATGTGGGTGGACACATTGAAAAAGGACTTTTTCGGATTGGATTTATTTAGAGAATAAAAGAATAATCCAAATGACCGGGATATTTCATATATTGCGTGCATCTTTTCCAGGGATATCACAAACGGGGGATGCCCACTCGGCGGGGAATTAATCGTCGCATCAGCAAGGATTGATTGGAGAAGAATTTTTCAGAATTCTTCGATATCCGAAGAATTGATCAGAGCAAAATTCGAGGACAAGAAGAACTCATCAGAGTTCTTCGAGGCATCTGCCGAACAGTCAAACCAATTCTTTCAGAATCGTTTCTCCAGCCTTCCCATAAGGGCAGTCTCCCCCAAGAGCGTCAAACAATAATTAAAATTTATCTTAATGTTGGAAATATTGTGATTTTTTTTATTTACGCTCTCGGGGACTTAACCCCCCGCCGCGTGGGCACCCCCCTAAGTACGATACCAATAGAACCGGGAAATAACAACAATAATGGAAGAAGTATTTTCTCTACTATCCGGAGGACCGGTTTTTTCATCACCGAATCGTAACCCAGAGGTGCAGGTCGCGGTAGCTCCTGTTGATCCGGTCCATGCCCCGGACCTGGTTATCCGGCACGGTCTCGTTGAAAAGGAGGAATTCGACGCGGTTGTATCCGGTCGTTCTGGGTGCAAAGGTATACGGCCGGATGACAGTCTGGTTGTGGGAGACCGGCACTACAAACCGGTCCATGCGATCCATTTTCTTCACTGATGAGGTGTTCGTCGTTTCATCGAATTCCATGCTGACAAGCCAGGTCTCGACCGTATACGTGATGTTGCGGTACTCATGGTTGCCAATGCCGATAAAGAGCGAGCTGTTCTGACCGGTGACCAGCCGCGTGGGGTAGTCTGCGGCTTTTTTGTCTTTCCCGAGGATAAAAAATTCCGTGAACTTCTCTCCTTCCTTAGGAACGACGATCACGTAGATTGTTGTTGCCACTGCCGCGATAATGGCGACAAGGAGGATGATGGAGAGCAGGCGATCGAGACGGGAACTCTCTTGTGGGAAGAACTCTGCTCGAACCGCCTTCATCAGCTGGCCGAACGGAACGCTGAACCGTTCAGGCAGCGGTACCTGTGCCCTGCGGTACTGGGCAATCACGCACATGCAGAGGGTGAACAGGCTCAGGCTCACAACGATAGGGTCAAGCCGGATCCCCCACGGCGTATAGTTCAGGGCAAGTCCGATGAGGGGGACGACTGCGATCGACAACCCGAACGAGAGGGCGATGCGTTCGATCCCGTCGATATCCTTTGCAGCGGGAAACAGCGCGGCGATCAGGGCGTAGCCGGGAATAAACAGGATCAGCGGCACACCGAGAATAATACGCAGAAACGTTTCATTGAGATACGGCAGGTAGATTGTGAGAATGGTTGCGGCAAGCCAGCAATAGCACACAATGAGATCAGCAGGGATCTGTCTGGTGGCGAATGCTTCTGTCAGGACATCGTACGGGTGCTGCCGCGGCTCCATTTCGCACAAGAGGTTGTCTGTTATATTATTAGTGTGTAGTGTGTGACCGGTACCTGAACCAGACCTTTCCCTCCACAATCCTGCGGCTGTCCGACGGCAGGAAAGGCATGTTGTTTTTTTATCGTCTCCCACAGGTTGTTCGCTGTGCGGTTTTATTGCGGAATTGACCCTTAAGTTTTTGATATCCTCCGCACGGAATCTGTGGCTCCCGATACTATTTGTCTCCTGAACCGGGTGGCTATCATGGTACCAGGGAGTGACAGGATATCACCAGATATCACGACAATACGAGTGATCCCGTCATCACGCATGTTGTAGGCCAATGCATTGTGCACAACTATCTGGTGGAGGAATATGGCAATGATGGGACACTAGTGCGGAAGTAATGTACTAACAAAAAAAAGTGAGGTTACTGTTACTGCTTCTTTGTGATGAAGTAGTACCCGACGCCAGCGATTATGACAATGAGGACGATAACTCCGATGATCATTGTCCAGGGTGTCTCACCACCGGGTGCCGGTGGTGCTGCCGTGGTCTTTGCCGGTGCAACCGCGGGTGCAGTCGTCGGAACTTTCGTTATGGTCGGGGTTGCTTCAATGACAACCGGTGTCACCGCCGATGTATCAATGAACAGACCGTAGGTACTGAAGTGGCTGACTGAACCTGTCACGGTGTGGGCAACGGGGTCAACTGTTGTCGGGACACTCGCCCAGTCTCCGGTTGCGGTATCATAGAACATGACCGTCAGGTATCCTACGCGCCCGTTTGCCTTTGCCAGCAGAGTATCCCATTCCTCATTGGTCAGGAAGAATTTGAGGGATGCAGGCGGGCTGAAGGTTGCGCCATCCGGTGAACACGTGACGGCATAGCCGCCGAAGGTATACACGGCCCCTGCCGGAACGGCTGGCACATCAGCCGGTTTTGTCGTTTGGACGGTCACAGTAGAGAGCGGTTTCCCGTCTTTTCCAAGGACGGTTGTTCCCAGCGGGACGGTGAAGGTTGCCTGTTGACCGGTAATGATCGTATAGGTGTCAAGTACCTTCCCTTCGTCTGATTCCAGCATTTTTGCGGTTTTCGTGAAGTACTGGCCGCTATATGCGCCGCCGCCGCCACCGCCACCGCCGCCGACGGGTACCGGAGCGGGTGCCGGGCCTGGTGCAGGTGCGGCAGCTGCACCGATAACCGCAAACATCGAGAAGCCACCCGTATCCACTGTCAGCCATTTAGACGGAGGATCTGCCGGGCCCCAGACCGGGGTGAGTGTTTTGGTAACTGGTGGAGTGCCGTGCGTCCACATGACCAACGTGAAATTCTGGCCTGCAGTTGTAGGTCCAGCGTTGGTATAGTTATTGTACCATGTTAACGGGACACTCATGTTGATTATGACACGCGTGGCCGGTCCGGAAGTAGTGATGTCAATAACCGCCAGTGGATCATACCCTGTCGACCCACTTGGCAGTAGGCCAATGTATACGGTATTGCTAGTCGCATCAGTCATCGTAAAGCTGAACGTGAACCCGCTCGTATTCCACGCGGATTCGGTAATGATCGCTCCGGCAGATATTGGCTGCCCTTCCACGAATGCATTGATCGGATTCACGAAATACTGCACTGAAGCAACGGTCCCACTGAGATTCCCTCCGGTTGTGTTCACCGTACCTGTCATCGTCACAATAATTTGGGAGAACCCGGTGACATTGGTCAGGGTAACGGTATTAACAGAAGATGTGTAGTTGACCGTGTTACCGGTCGTATTAACACTGAAATCGTTCCCAATTGCAGTCGAATTCGGAACAATTGGAATGATTACCTCATTCGCCAGTATATAACCCACTCTGGTGGAGGTATTGGTACCTGACGCATTCGTAATCGAGAGTGAAACATCGTAGGACCCTGGGATTGTATAGGTTTTTGGCACAGGGTTTGCTACTGCCGAGGTAGTACCATCGCCAAAGGTCCAGGCATAGGTGGTTGGGAGCCTAACATCGGATGTGGCGGAACTAAAAGTTACAACCAATGGAACATTTCCTGTCGTCACGTCGGATGTAATTCTCGGGATCGGGAGCGTGGGAATCGTGACGGTTATGTAATCCACCTTTGTCGTGGTATTTGAGTCCCATGGATTGCTTCGCGTGAGGGTTACCGTCTTTAAGCCGCCGGTTGAATAGGTAACCGTCTCGTTCCTGTTCGTTGAAGTAGCCGGCGAGGCTCCGGCACCGAAGTTCCATGACCATGCTGTTACGAATCCTGTTGTTGTGCCGTTGAAAGTCACTGGGACTCCGGTCATAACGGTCGTCGGGGTCCCGGTAAAGTCACCTAATGGCTGGTCATAGACATTGATTGCCATGGTCTTGGTGCCGGGTGCGACAGCATTGAATACGGTCAGGCTGGCAATGTATGTACCATTCGTGGTGTATTGGTGTTCCGGGCTTGAAGAGGTAGTGGTGTTACTCCAGGCTGGTCCATCACCGAAACTCCAGTTCCATGAGGTTATACCTTGTCCACCGGCTGTGGTGTCAGTAAACTTAACCCATCCATTTGTCCTGACTGCTGACACATTTGCCGTGAAATCGGGTATTGGGCTCTGAACAACGGTAATTTGCCTGGTCACCGGGGCTCCGGCGCCAACAGGATCAGACACCGTCAGGGTTACTGTGAATGGGCTTCCCGTTGTTGAGCTGTATGCATGTGTAGTTATAACTCCGGACCCATGTGCTGTTCCATCTCCCCAATTCCAGTCATAAGTCAAACTCGATCCTGTCGAATTTGCTGCATCAAAGGTTACTGGATTGGTGGTTCCAACGGTGTATGTAGAAGCAACGAAATTGCCTACCGGCAGATCGTATACATTGACCGTTGATGTCGCGGGACTCGATCCTCCGGCATTTGATACCGTTAAGCTGGCAGTATAGGTACCGGCAACCAAATATGTGTGTGACTGTGGATTGCCGTTTGACACATTCGTCCACGTGGCACCACTATCAAAACTCCAGTTCCACCAATCAGGAGTACCTCCTGTTGAAGTATTAGTGAATGTTACTGAATTGCCTGTCCTGATGTTTCCACTGACAGGGTTCATGGTAAAGCTTGCAACCGGGGCAGGCATTGCTGCGACTGAGAAGGTACCATTAGTCCCTGTGACAGTGATGGGATTAAACGCAATATCGGTGAAGAGTATTCCTGCAGGAATGAAGTCAAGTCCACTGGTTGATCCTGGTTTGATAGCCCTGAAGGTGACACTTACCAGATTTGAAGGACCCGCAGCCACAGTTGACGTTCCATCACTAGGGACCCAGATGAGCCTGAATTTATTTCCGCCAACAATGGATCCCGTACCAGTGTTTGAACCGGGAGTTCCGATTGCGTTTGATACCCAGCTTACATTCTTGATAATCGTATTATCAAACTGTAAATCGAACTGAACGGACCCAATCGGTGGTGTATCATCATTACTACTCAATGCTATGGTAACCACAGATGTGGTTCCATTTGTAACGCCAGCGGGCGAGTTGACGGACAATACTGCGTTTGCACTGCCAAACCCGATGCACATCAACATTACTAAAATAATTAGGCTAACTAAGCGTAACCGATTCGTCATAACTATACAAGCCTCATCATAGGATATGTGTCTGTACTAATTAAGTTTACCCTCTAAATTAACGAAAATTTGAAAAAAAATACAACCTATTTACAACCTTGATATAAAAACATAATAAGGTCGGATATTTTTACTTCCTTGAACGGTAAATCCATCAATAAATTATCCCATCTTTTCAATTAATTATTAAAGCGAAATCATTGATAATCAAAATCAGGGCCCATATATCCAATGTAAAAGATGGATATTGTCTTATTTTAACCACCATTTCGTAAATAAATTACAAAGAAAAAATGTATTAAGAAAAAATG
>Ga0315274_10009387_pt1 | contig 14144 bp, 7 predicted proteins | sample YL17G02_20_MG_FD_203700 | JGI IMG/M metagenome (GOLD analysis project Ga0315274, IMG submission 203700) | Sediment microbial communities from Yellowstone Lake, YNP, Wyoming, USA - YL17G02_20 | ecosystem: Environmental > Aquatic > Freshwater > Lake > Sediment | place: USA: Wyoming | collected...
CTCGTGCCGATTCCCCTCGTCCTGCCGCCGCCCCGTGAGGCGCCCACGCCCAGGAACCATCTGCCGCGGCCGACCCTGGAGGCCTTCCAGCCCACGCGGCCGCCCTTCCTGGCCCCCAAGGGAACCACGAACGTGGCACTCGGGAAGCCGGTCACGGCGAGTGACACGGTCCCGATCATCGGCGAGAACGCGTGGGTGACGGACGGCAACAAGGTCCTTTGCGACGACGCGTTCGTCGAGTACGGGCCGGGCGTCCAGTGGGTCCAGATCGACCTCTTGCGACCCCACGTCCTCTACGCCGTCGCCGTGTGGCACTTCTACGCGGACCGCGTGTACCACGACGTCGTGGTCCAGGTGTCCGACGACCCTGACTTCATCGAGGGCGTCCGCACGATCTTCAACAACGACTTCGACAACTCGAGCGGCCTGGGCATCGGCAAGAACCTGGAGTACATCGAGAGCCACCTCGGCAGACTCATCGACGCCAAGGGCGTGACGGGGCGGTACGTGCGGCTGTACGCGCGGGGCAACACGTCGAACGACCAGAGCCAGTACGTCGAGGTGGAGGTCTACGGGAAGCCGGCGGAGGCGGCAGGCGCGGCCGCCCGCGCGGAGACCCACTGACGCGGCGCCGTCGTCCCGCGGCGGCCGTCGTCAGGGCGCCTTGGGCGTCGCGGCCGGGGCGGCCGGCGCCGGTTCGGCCGGGGCCTTCCCGGCGGCAGGCGATTCGGCCGGGGCCTTCGCGGGCGCGGGCGCAGGCGAGTCGGCCGGGACCTTCCCCGCCGCCACCTCCTGGAGCCACTTGTCGAGTTCCGCCAGGCGCGCGTCGTCGAAGAGCCAGACGTGGCCCTTGCCCGGGACGTAGCGGAGCGTCAGGGGGACGCCGGCCTGGCGCAGGGCCGGCTCGGTCGTCTGCCAGACGCGGACGCCGCCGTCCTTCTGGCCGACGAGCGCGAAGATGGGAACGGCTTTCGCCAGATCGCCCTCCGGCAGCGGCAGGGGCCCCATCCGGACGCCGCTGACCACCCGGGCGGGAAAGGCCGCGTTGAGTATCAGGCCGCCATAGGCCGCGGCGTCCTTGCTCCAGAGTTCGAACGCCATCTGGCCGCCGACGCTCGCGCCCATGAGGATCGGGCGCGCCGCGTCCACCCCCTCGACCCGGCCTGCGTCCTCGATCGACTTGCCGACCCGCGGCATGTCGTCGGCGGTCCAGGGCTTCCACGGCTTGTGCGTGCAGACGAGGACGGCGAAGCCATGCTTGAGGAAGCGCGGCGCCAGGGGCTCGACGGTCGCGTTCATGGACCCGCCGATCGGGTGGAGCCAGACGACGAGCCGGTTCGGCTTCTCCTTGGTGGCGTCCGGGCTCATCCGGAGGCGCCAGCGGAACCCGCCTTCGGGAAACCCCTCGAGGGCCTTCGTGCCGGCGATGTCCTCGCCCTTCTCGTAGGCGGCGCCGCCGGCCCGCTCGTTGAGTTTGGCGTCCTCCAGGAGGCCGGCGAAGCGCTTGTCCTCGCGGAGCGCCAAGAGGTCCTCGTCCTCCGCCATGTGGGCCGAGTTGGCGTAACCCAGCGCGACCGCGCGGGCCAGCGAGGCGACGGCCTCGTCGGCCTTTCCGGCCCGGGCCAGGGCGCAGGCGAGGTTGTAATGGCCCAGCGGCTCGCCCGGCAGGATGGCGGTCATCCTTGTGCCAACCGCGACGGCCTCCTCGTACTTCTTCTCGCCCATGAACGCCTTGTGTTGTTCGAGGAGGCTCCCGAACTCCTTCACGCGCTGGGCGGGGGACATCGCCGCAGGCCGCTTCGGGGCCGCGGGGCCCTCCGGCGCCGCCGCACTCGCGGCCGTCGCCGACCAGGCCGCTGCCACCGCAGCGGCCAGCGCGCAGATGAGCAGCAAACGGAAGCGCATGCGTGTCTCCTTCGAGCGTGTCCCCAGGAAACCAGTCTAAGACACCATCGGCACAAAGGCCAGCGGAACTCCAGGGCGCGGCACCGCGCCCTCACCGGCCCGGCGGCGCGGGCGCCGCGCCTGCCTTGGGGGCGCTCGGCCCCGACCACGCCTTGCGGTAGCCGCTCAGCCGCCCCAGGAGGGCGTCCATCGCCTTGGCGGCCTGGCCGTCGAGCACCTTCCGCAGGCCGTCCAGGCGCCCCAGCATCACGGGGCCCCACCCGAGGTCCTCGCGGAACTCCGGGGGCGGCCCCTGCCCGCCGGCCGGTCTCGCCCGGACCGTCAGCGTGTAGCACGGGCCCAGGGGCGCCGGCAGTCCGGCGGCGGCCGTCCCCAGGGCGAGCGCCAGGTACCCCTCGGTCGCCAGGTGGTCGACGATACGCGACGCCTCCTCCTCGGTCACCCGGGCCGCCTCCGTGAACGGCGGGTACTCCTTCTCGAGTTCCGCCGCCTGGAGGAGGACGGCGTAGAAGGGCTTGTCCTGGTCGCCATAGTACTGGAGTTCCAGCGAGAAGCCGGCCAGGTTGGCCTTCAGTTGCTTCGCGCGCTCGGGCGTCGGATCGGGCTTCACGTCGAAGGCGACGGCGAACGTCCGCCCCGGAACGGGTCCAGACTTCGGATCGGCGGGCTGGTCCTTCTCCCACGGCCGCTTGTAGTCCAGCCGCAGGTTGGCCTTGCCCGGCTCCGTGCCGACCAGGGCGAAGACGGCCGTGCCGCCGACGCCGACCATGCCCTCGGCCCGTTTGTGGGGGACGTACTGGGGGTCGCCCAGGGGCTTGATCGGCCCGGGCGTGAGTTCGCCGATGACCCAGGAGTAGCCGGTGGTGATGTTCGCGGCGAGGCGGATCTCGATCCGCCGCCCCGCCACGACCGTGATCGTCGCGCCCTTCGACTCCTCCGTGAGGACGAGCGCCGGGTAGGGCTTGACCTCGACCTCGCGGGCCTGCTCGGCTGCCCCTCCTGCCCGCACGCCGACCAGCACGAGGAGGGAGACCAGAACGACCGCACGCCACCTGCTCATGGTCCGCGTCCTCTCTGGGCGTTCTCGCGGCCGCCCGCGACCGCCCGGCCTGCTGCCGGCAGGCCGCGCCCCTTGGACGTGCCCGCTCGGCAGGGGTTCCCTGCCACACGCCCACCATTATAGCGGCCGGGTGGCCGGATGCACCATCATCAGCCAGACGCCGCCGGACCCGCCCGCATTCAGGCCTGTGTTGACTGGGCCGGCCGCACGCCTTACCATTCAGGGAGAGCCACACCGGGAATCCAGCCATGGCCGAACCCGAGGGCGCTCAGCACGAGACCGACCCCGTCTGCGGCATGACGGTCGACGCGGCCGACGCCGCCGGCCACTTCGAGCACCAGGGGCGGACCTACCTCTTCTGTAGCGAGCACTGCCTCGAGGCGTTCCGCGAGGACCCTGACGCCTATCTCGGCGGCTCCCCGGGCGCGCGGGCCGACGCGGAGGCCGATGCGGAGGCCGACGCCCACGCCATCTACACCTGCCCCATGCACCCTGAGGTCCGCCAGCAGGGGCCGGGCCCGTGCCCCACGTGCGGCATGGCACTCGAACCGGAGGAACCGACTGCGGACGCGGCCGATCCGGAACTCGCGGACATGACGCGGCGGTTCTGGGTCTCGCTGGTCCTCACCGCGCCGGTCTTCGCCGTCGGCATGTCGGACCTCATCCCGGGTCAGCCCCTCCAGCATGCCGCGCCTGCCTGGGCCCTCCGGTGGGGCCAGTTCGCCCTCGCCACGCCGGTCGTCCTGTGGGGCGGGTGGCCGTTCTTCCAGCGGTGCTGGGCTTCGATCGCGGCCCTGCGCCTGAACATGTTCACGCTGATCGGCCTGGGCACCGGCGTGGCGTACGCGTACAGCGTCGTCGCGACGCTCGCGCCCGGCATCTTCCCGCCGTCGTTCCGCGGGCACGGCGGCCAGCCGGCCGTCTACTTCGAGGCCGCCGCCGTCATCACGACCCTGGTCCTCCTGGGCCAGATGCTGGAACTGCGGGCCCGCGGCCGAACGTCGGGCGCCCTGCGGGCCCTGCTGAACCTCGCGCCCAAGACCGCCCGCATCGTCCGCCCGGACGGGGCCGAGGAGAACGTCCCCCTCGACCGGGTGCAGCCGGGCGACCGCCTGCGCGTGCGGCCGGGCGAGAAGGTCCCCACGGACGGCCGCGTCCTCGACGGCGCCACCAGCGTCGACGAGTCGCTGGTGACGGGCGAATCGGTGCCCGTCGAGAAGCATCCGGGCGACCGCGTGACCGGCGGGACGCTGAACGGCACGGGCGGGTTCGTGATGGAGGCCGAGCGGGTGGGCAGCGACACGGTCCTGGCGCAGATCGTCCGCCTCGTCCGCGAGGCCCAGCGGAGCCGCGCGCCCATCCAGCGCGTGGCCGACGTCGTCGCCGCGTGGTTCGTGCCCGGCGTCCTCGTCGCCGCCGCCGTCACCTTCGCCGTGTGGGCGGTGGTCGGGCCGGAGCCGCGCCTGGCCTCGGCGCTCTTGAGCGCCGTCGCGGTCCTCATCATCGCGTGCCCCTGCGCGCTGGGCCTGGCGACGCCCATGGCCGTCATGGTCGGCATCGGACGCGGGGCGACCGCGGGCATCCTCATCAAGAGCGCCGAGGCCCTGGAGATTCTCGAGCGCGTCGACACGCTCGTCGTCGACAAGACGGGCACCCTGACCGAGGGGCGGCCGCGCCTGGAGACGGTCGAGTCGCTCGCGCCGTGTGGCACTGGTGGCTCGTCCACCAGTGCGCTCGCGCCGTGTGGCACTGGTGGCTCGTCCACCAGTGCGCCGGGCGGAGAGGCCGAGGTCCTGCGCCTGGCCGCCGCGCTGGAACGCGCGAGCGAGCATCCCCTGGCAGCGGCGATCGTCGCGGGTGCCCAGGACCGCGGCCTGGCCGTGCCCGACGGCCGGGACTTCCAGTCCGTCACAGGCATGGGCGTCACGGGGCGGGTCGATGGCCGGCGGGTCGTCCTCGGGAGCGCCGACCTCCTCGTGCGCGAAGGCGCGGACCCGGGCCCGCTGGCCGCGCGGGCCGAGGACCTCCGCCGCCAGGGCCAGACGGTCGTCTTCCTGGCCGCCGACGGCCGGACGCTGGGCCTCCTGGGCGTGGCCGATCCCGTCAAGGCCTCGACGCCCGAGGCCATCCGCATGCTGCGCGCGGACGGCATCGACCTGGTGCTCCTGACGGGCGACACGCGGACCACCGCCGAGGCGGTCGCGCGGCAACTGGGCATCGTGCACGTCGAGGCCGAGGTCCGGCCCGACGCGAAGCACGCCGCCGTCCGCCGCCTGCGCGACGAGGGCCGCGTCGTCGCCATGGCGGGCGACGGCGTCAACGACGCCCCCGCCCTGGCGGCCGCCCACGTCGGCATCGCCATGGGCACCGGCACCGACGTCGCCATGGAAAGCGCCGGCGTGACGCTGATGAAGGGCGACCTGCGGGGCATCGCGCGGGCGATTCACCTCAGCCGCGCGACCATGCGGAACATCCGCCAGAACCTCTTCTTCGCGTTCGTCTACAACGCCCTGGGCATCCTCATCGCCGCCGGCGCCCTGTACCCCGTCTTCGGGCTGCTCCTCAATCCGATGATCGCGAGCGCCGCGATGAGTTTCTCGAGCGTCTCGGTGGTCTCGAACGCCCTGCGCCTGCGCAAGGCCCGCTTGTGACGCAGAACGCTACTTCGCCGGCTCGACCTTCTCCGTGATGCCGACGACCTTGCGATAGCGCGACCGGCCCAGGCGGCTGACCAGCTTGTCGAGGGTCCGCAACTCGGGCAGGCACTCGTCCGACACGCGGAGGCAGACCTTGGCCTTGACGTCGAGCAAGAGGTCGATGTCCTCCGGCGTGGAGGCGGCCAGGACGTGCCGGTCCTCGACCCACGCGTAGTCGCCGCCCGTGATGCGGCCGTTCTTCTTCCATTGTTCCGCAGCCTTCAGAAGTTCTTCGTGGGTCAGGCGGCGGTCGTCGGGCCTCAGGACGTACGCCTCCGCGTATCCGGCGACGAGGGCGGCCACGGTGGCCTTCTTCTCGTCGGGCGACTTGGCCGCGAAGGTCTCCCACGTCAGGCCCAGGCCCGCCGCCTTCAGCAGCCCGGCGACGGCGGCCGCGGCCCGCTGTCCTTCCTTCTCGTCCTTGGGCGCGGCCGCGTAGGCGTGGAGCGCCTCCAGCCCCTCCGGCGTCGGCAGGTAGGCGAGGGCGCCGAGCACCTCGCTGCGCAGGGCCGCGTCCTCGGACGCCAGGAGCAGCGCCAAAGCCGGCGCGGCCCGGAGGTCCTCATACTCATAGAGCGCGAAGGCGAAGTCCATCGCCTCCTCCGGGGCCTGCGCCTTGAGGCCGGCCACGAGGAACGCGAAGTCGTCCGGGTGCCCGTAGATGCCCAGACACCGGACGGCCGTGCCGCGCGCCACGCCCTTGCCCTTGCGGGCCAAGTTCCGGATCTTCTCGAGCGCCGGCAGGTACTGCGCCCGCGCCAGGAGGAGCGCGGCCGAGGCCACGGCCGTCCCGTCCTTCGAGGTGTCGAGCACCTGAGCCAGGGCCGGCAGCCCTTTCGATCCGAACGCGCCCCACAAGAAGGCGTGCGTCAGCGGCCAGGTCACGTCCATCACGTGCACCGTGATGTGGGCGCTGCCCTCCTTGTCCTTGAGGCAGGCGGTGAGCATCGGCAGGGCCCGCGGGTCCTGGGTCCGCGCCGCATCGAGGGCCACGAAGAAGACGTAGTGATAGTTCGCAGGCAGGGCGACGTCGCCCAACCAGACGGCGGCGATCGTCCCGGCTTCGTCCAGTTTGCCGACCTGCCACAGGACCGCGCACGCGCCGAGTCGGAAGAAGTCGTCCTTCTCCTTGGCGGCGTCGAGCGCCTTCAGTTCGGCTTTGAGGGCGGCTGCGCCGGCGGGACCGGCGCCGACGAGCGTCTTCCACGCCTCGTCGAGTTCCTTCGCCTTGGCCTTCTGCTGCTCCTCGGAGAGCGAGGCGGGGTCGATCTTGCGCATGGCCGCAACCGCCTTCGCCAGGCCCTCCGGGGCCCCGGCCTCGGACGCCTCCGCGCCCCAGGCGCCCCCGCACACCAGTGCCAGCACCACGACCGGCACCGGGCCGACCGCCAGGATTCGCCGCATGACCGCCCCCTTCCGGGATAACTGGCCTTCCACCAGTCTAAGCACCCCCCGTCGGCGTCCCAACGGAAAACCGTTCGCCCGCGGCGGCCCCGGCCCGGCGCCCGCCGCCGCATTCCTGTTGCGGAGGCCGCGCGGGGCGCTATACAGTGCCGCCTTCAGAAAGGCGGCCCCGCTTTCTGCGAATGGGTGGCACTGGTGGCTTGCCCACCAGTGCTTGGCACACTGGCGGACAAGCCGCCAGTGGCACCTGGCGAGGACGGGTGACGGACAAGGAGAGACCCGTATGGCGATCAAGGTGGCGTTCATCGGCGCGGGGAGCGTCGGGTTCACGCGGGGCCTGTTCCGCGACATCCTCACGGTGCCGGAACTGGCGGACACCCAGTTCGCCCTGCACGACATCAGCCGGCGGAACCTCGACCTGGTCGCGCAACTCTGCGCGAAGGACCTGCGCGAGAACCGCCTGCCGGCCCGCCTGACGACGACGCTCGACCGCCGCCGCGCGGTCGCCGACGCCGACTACGTCATCAACTGCACCCGCATCGGCGGCCTCGAGGCCTTCGCCCTCGACATCGACATCCCCCTGAAGTACGGCGTCGACCAGTGCGTCGGCGACACCCTCTGCGCGGGCGGCATCCTGTACGGCCAGCGGAACGTGCCCTGCATCCTCGCCTTCTGCCGGGACATCCGCGAGGTCGCCAAGCCCGGGGCCCTTTTCCTCAACTACGCGAACCCGAACGCGATGAACACCTGGGCCGCCATCGAGTACGGCCGCGTCAACACCGTTGGCCTGTGCCACGGCGTCGAGGGCGGCTGGTGGCAGATCGCCCACGTCCTCGGCGCCAAGGACAAGAAGGAAGTCGATATCATCTGCGCCGGCATCAACCACCAGACCTGGTACGTCCGCATCCTCTACAAGGGACGCCTCGTCACGGGCGAGGAACTCCTCGCGGCCTTCGAGCGGCACCCCGTCTACGCGAAGACCGAGAAGGTCCGCATCGACGTCCTCCGCCGCTTCGGCTACTACTCGACCGAGTCGAACGGCCACCTGTCGGAATACGTCCCGTGGTACCGGAAGCGCCCGGGCGAGATCCGCCGGTGGATCGACCTGTCGAGTTGGATCAACGGCGAGACGGGCGGGTACCTGCGCGTGTGCACCGAGGGGCGGAACTGGTTCGAGACCGACTTCCCCCGGTGGCTCAAGGCGAAGGACAAGCCCATCGCCCCCGAGAACCGCGGCACCGAGCACGCGAGTTACATCATCGAGGCCCTCGAAACCGGCCGCACCTACCGCGGCCACTTCAACGTCCGGAACTCCGGCTGCATCCCGAATCTGCCGGACGACGCCATCGTCGAGGTGCCCGGCTACGTGGACCGGAGCGGCATCAGCATTCCGCGCGTGGGCGACCTGCCGCTGGCGTGCGCCGCGACGCTCTCGGCGAGCATCCACGTCCAGCGGATGAGCGTGCGGGCGGCCGTCGAGGGCGACCTGGCGCTCCTCAAGCAGGCGATGCTCCACGACCCGCTGACCGCCGCCGTCTGCAACCCGCCCGAGGTCTGGCAGATGGTGGACGAGATGCTCGTCGCCCAGGCCCGGTGGCTGCCGCAGTACCGCAAGGCCGTCCCGGCCGCCCGGAAGCGCCTGGCCGACGCCAAGCGGCGCGGCGAGTACCTCGGCACGAAGAAGGGCCGCGGGGCCGCGCGGCTCCACACGAAGACCGTCGCCGAGATGCGGCGCGAGGCCGCCAAGCACCGCCGCCAGGCCGCCGCCGCCGACAAGGCCGCCGACCAGCGCGCCCGCGACGCCCAGCGCGGCCGCGCAAAGACGCGGTAGCGCCGAGGTCGGCGCCGCGCCCGGGGCCGCGCCGTGCGCCCTGCCGCCGCAAGCAGTTTGACAGGCCCTCAAGCGTGCCTCATAATGCACAGGCGTGCGGCACGTCTGCCGCGGCCGGCGGTGCAGGGGCGAATCCATGGTGCGCGCCACGCTTCTCGTCGCGACCGTCTCGTGTCTCCTCGGGGTCGGCCCGGCGTGGTCCCCCGCCGAGGAGCCGCGGAAGCCGGACCGGTCCAAGGTCCCGGCCGACATCTACCTGCCCGTCCTCGCCGATCCGACGGAACCGGCGACGCGCACGCTTTCCGCCCAGGAGGCGGCCCAGGGCCTGGAGCGCGACTGGCTCTTCCAGGCTGCCGATGACCGTCTCGACGCCCGGGCCGCCCAGGAGATCGGCTGGGCCCGCGACTTGGCGGCACGTCTCAGCCGCGTAGACCGCGCTCCCGACTTCTCGGCCGAACTCAAGGAACTTGCCGACCTCGAGAGCCGCATCGCCGGCCATGCGGCCAACGCCGCTCGCGGCCCTGCGGCCCAGGCCGAGGATGCCGAACCGCGCTGGATCTGGTTTCCCGAGGGTAAGCCCGTCGAAGACGCTCCGGCCGAGACGCGGTTCTTCCGCCGCACCTTCGAGGTGCCCCCGGAGGCACAGGTCGGCCCCGCGGTGCTTCGCATCGCGGTCGACAACGCCTGCGAGGTCTTCCTCAACGGCGAACGCATCGGGGCGCACGAAGCCTGGGAGCGGGCCGCGGTGTTCGCCCTCCGAAAGGAACTCCTGCGCCCGGGCAAGAACGTCCTGGCCGTCCGGGCGGAGAACCGCCCGGCGACCACCCTGAACCCGGCCGGGCTCATCGCCCGCCTCACCGTGGGGCTGGCCGAGCGCGCGCCGCTGGTCGTTGCGAGCAACGCGGCGTGGCTGGCGGCCAACACGGCGCCCGCCGGGTGGGAGCAAGGCGCCTTCGACGACTCGGCCTGGAAGGCGGCCGCCGTCGTCGCCCCGTTCGGCGGGGGCCCCTGGAAGAGGATCGGCGGGCTCGGCGGCCACGACGCGCCGGCCGACCCGCAGACGCTGGCGCTCTACACGGCCGTCCGCGGCGTCAAGCGGCGGATTGCCCTGAAGAACCCCGCCCTGGACTTCGACGAGGTCCTGTTCATCGATCAGCCCTACCCGGGCGGGCCCGAGTGGCGGCACGAGGCGATCCATCGCATGAGCATCAAGGCGGTGCCCGGAGGCCGGTTGCTGGTGCTGAAGGGGCTGCACCCCGGCGGGGAGGTCCGCAAACTCGCCCCCGCCAGGCCGGGCAGTTTCTGGCGGCCCGACCTCTCGTTCGACGCCCGCCGGGTCCTCTTCTGCTACAAGGCCCACGACGAGAAGGCGTTCCACCTGTACGAGATCGGCCTCGACGGCGGCGGCCTCCGCCGCCTCACGGACGGGCCCTACGACGACATCGACCCGATCTACGCGCCCGACGGGCACATCCTGTTCACGACCACCCGCGCCAACAGTTACGTGCGGTGCGGGCCGTTCATCTACTCGGCCCTCCTGGCCCGATGCGACGCCGACGGCGGAAACATCTACATCCTAAGTTGCGGCAACGAGACGGAGTGGACGCCGGCCCTCCTCGACGACGGGCGCGTCATCTACTCCCGCTGGGAGTACACCGACAAGCCGCTCTGGCGCATCCAGAGCCTGTGGACGGCCAACCCGGACGGCACGAACACCGCCGCCTTCTGGGGCAACCAGACCGTCTGGCCCGACCACCTGTCCGAGCCGCGCCCGATCCCCGGCGGCCGCCGCGTCATGTTCTCCGGCGTCGGCCACCACGACTGGTTCTCGGGATCCATCGGCATCGTCGACCCCGGCAAGGGCTTCAACTTCCCGCTCGGGCTGACGAAGGTCACCTGCGACCTGCCGTGGCCGGAATGCGGCACGCCCCCCGAGGACCCGCACGAGTCCCCCGACTACCACGCCTCCGGGGGCTTCACCGGGTACAAGACGCCCTATCCTCTGTCCGGGGAGGACTTCCTGGTGTCGGCCCGCGGCGAGGACGACAAGTTTCGCCTCTACCTGATGGACGTCTACGGCAACCGGGAACTCCTGTACGAGGGGGCCCACAACGTCTGGCACGCGCTGCCCGTCCGGCCGCGCCGCCCGCCGCCGCGCCGGCCGGACCGCGTGGCCTGGCCCGGCACGGGTCAGGACCGCCGGACGCCCCAGGTGGGGACCTTCTACAGCGCCGACGTGTGCCAGGGCGTCGGCGACCTGCCGCGCGAGAAGGTCCGGTACCTGCGGGTCCTCCAGACGGACCACAAGACGTACTCGACGTGGCGCAAGACGTACCGGCACTCCGGGCCGCCCGTCTCGATCATCCAGGAGGAAGGCGTCAAGCGGATCCTCTCGGTCGTCCCGGTGGAGGCCGACGGGTCGGTGTACTTCGAGGCGCCCCCGGGGCGGGCCCTGCACTTCCAACTGCTGGACGAGCACTACCGGTGCCTCCAGACGATGCGGAGTTTCACCGGCCTCATGCCGGGCGAGCAGCGGGGGTGCATCGGGTGCCACGAATCGCACAGCACGGCCCCGCCCGCCAGAACCGGCCTGGCGATGCGCCGGCCGGCGCGGCCGCCGACCCCGCCCCCCTGGGGCGACGAGAGCATCGGCTACGAGCGGTTCGTCCAGCCCGTCCTCGACCGCTACTGCGGCAAGTGTCACCAGGGGGACGGCGAGGGCCGCAAGACGGCCGACCTGACGCTGCGGCCGGGCAGCGGACCGTTCAAGGAACCGTACCTGACGCTGGTGGGCGCGGCCGGCTGGGGCAACCCCGTCCAGGGGACCGAGGGGAAGGGCTACGGGTTCGCCGGAGCCATTCCCGTCGAGACCATGGACCTGTCGACGCGCGACCCGAAGGCCTACGGCACGCTGCGGCCCATGCAGTTCCTCTCGTACACGAGTCCGCTCATCGAGCGGGCGATGAGCGGCAAGCATCATGAGGTCCAGGTCGATCCGCTGAGCCTCCAGCGGCTGATCGCCTGGGTCGACGCCTGCTGTCCGTATCAGGGCGATCCGGAGATCCGGGCCCAGGACGACCCGGACTTCGCGTGCATCGACGAACTGCCGATCCGGCCGCGGGTCAAGACGGCCCCGGTGGTCCAGCGCCCCTGAGTCCGCCGGACCGCCGCCGCCGACAAGGCCGCCGACGAGCGCGCCAAGGACGGCCGGGCCCCGGCCCGGCGCCGCCGGCGTCGCTGACCCTCCGGCGCCGGCAACGCGCCGGCACTCTCTCCTCGATAGGAAAGGCCTCTCGACACGTGCTCGGCGGCGCGTTGACAGGGGCGCGCGGACCCGGTATAAGCGCCTGCTGCATCGCTGCAACGGTCGGCGGCGAGCAACGGGGGCAGCCCATGACCTGCCGGGCCGTGGCGTGGGGGTTGGCGTGCCTGGTCGCCTGGTCCCTGTCGCCCCCTGCCCGGGCTGACGACGCCGAGAAAGCCGCCGAGACCTTCCAGTCCCTCTTCGGCGCCGACGTGAAGCGTGTCCGCGAGACCAGCGACGCGCGCGACGACGTCGACCTGGCCAAGCGCCTGCTGGAGGCGGCGCGGAAGGCCTCGGACCGGCCGTCGTTCCTCGCCCTTCTTTGTGAGCGGGCCTACGAGTTGGCCACCGCGCACGCCACCGGGTATCCGACGGCCGCCGAGGCGATGGAACTCCTCGCCGCGCACGTCCCCGACAAGGCGGCGGCCTGTGCCGAGCGGCTCCTGGAGGTTCGCCAGAGACAGTTTGACTCCTCGCGCGGCGACGAGCGGAAGGCCGCCGGCGAGGCCCTGCTCGCCCAACTTCTGCCCCGCATCGCGGCGAAGGAGGAGGCCGGGGCCGTGGTCGAGGCGGCCGCGGTTGCCCGCCGCGCCCAGACCATCGCCCGGGCCATCGACAGCGCATGCCGGGCCGAGATCGAGGCCCGCGTCGACGCCCTCACGCTGAGGTTGCGGCTCGCGCGCCAGGTCGCCGATCTGAAGGTCCTGCTGGAGAAGAACCCCAAGGACCTCGCGGCCCGTGAAGGCCTCATCCGCCTCCTCGTGATCGACCTCGACAATCCCGCCGGGGCCGCCAAGTTCCTCGAAGGCGCCGAGGACAAGGCGCTTCTGAAGTACGTCCCCGCAGCCGCCAAGCCGATGGGGGACGCGCCCAAACTGGCGTGCCTCGAACTCGGCGAGTGGTATGCCCGCCTGCTCGACACGGCCGCGCCTCACGCCAAGCCCGCCATGTACGCCCGGGCCCAGGCCTACCTGGAACGCTTCCTCGGGCTCCACGCGGCCCAGGACCTCGATCGGACGCGCGCGATGGTCGCCTTGGCGAAGATTCAGGACGCCGTGGTTGCCCGGACGGCGCCGGGCCCGACGCCCGCGCGCCAGAGCCCCTTGCCGGCCAAGATTACCCCCGGCGAGGGGTGGTCCGACCTTCTGGCACTGGTTGATCCGGCGCGCGACGCCGTCCTGGGCGACTGGTCGCTGAAGGACGGAGCCCTGGCCATGACCGGGCCGGGCGGCACGCGCCTGGCCGTTCCCGTCGCGCTCGAGGGGGACTACCAGTTCCAGGCGCAGTTCGCCCAGATGGCGGGAGACAACGAAGTGGCCTTCCTCTTGCCCGCCGGGGACCGCGCAACCGCCCTCCTCATCGGCAAGGAGGTCCGCCGACGCAGCGGCCTGTTCTGGGCCGAGAACGGCGACACCATGGTCTCCCCGGCGCCCTTGAGCGTTCGCGAGGTGCATCTGCTTGACGTAACGGTGCGAAGTGCGGACGACAAGGCGGACATTGACGTGAGACTCGACGGCCAGCCCTACTTCCACTGGCAGGGGCGGCTGTCGTCTCTGACGGTCTGGGACGCCTACCAGTTGCCGGACGGAAGGCGCGTGGGGCTGGGCGCCTGGGGCGGCGAAGTCGTCTTCAAGAGCGCACGGGTACGGATGCTGTCCGGGCATGCCCGGCCCCTGCGGCCGGCGGGCGCTAACGGACCGTAGGCGCGGGTCAGCGCGCCGACCGGACCCCCTCGGCGAACGCCTCGAGGTCCTTGTAGTTCCCCTGCCAGGTCGTGTACATGATCCCGTCGACGCCGGGGACCTTGGCGGCCGCCTGGAGCCACGCGGCCACGTTCTCCCGGACCTTGGCCGCATCGTCGTAGTAGCCCGCGATGATCTGCTGGTGGCCGCGCTCGCCGAAGAACGGCAGTGACTGGTCGCGCTTCTCGAAGTACCAGGCGCC
>Ga0315274_10009388_pt1 | contig 14143 bp, 9 predicted proteins | sample YL17G02_20_MG_FD_203700 | JGI IMG/M metagenome (GOLD analysis project Ga0315274, IMG submission 203700) | Sediment microbial communities from Yellowstone Lake, YNP, Wyoming, USA - YL17G02_20 | ecosystem: Environmental > Aquatic > Freshwater > Lake > Sediment | place: USA: Wyoming | collected...
ATGGCCTCGTCCATTGGCTGCCTCCTCGAGTTCGGTAACCCGAATTATGAGGCAACCGCCTCTCCCCCCGACACCCCCCTCTCTTCCTCCCCCCCTCCTTCGGTAGCTTTTATTATGAGGCAGCTCGTGCCGCGGGTCTTGCGACGCTTCGACCTGAATTCGCTTGTGTAGTCGGAAGAAGGCTGTAGAATCCTTCTCACGGAACGATTCCTGACGGTCCGCGTGCGAGACGTCAGACGACAGGGGAGGGATAACGATGCAAAGGAAATGGGCGGCGCTGCCTTTACTCTTGCTCGTGGCGGGACCGGGCGGCCAGTCTTTCGGGGAAGCAAACGTCAACGCGGATTGCCCGATCTTCCCGATCCCGAAGGTCTACCGGGACAGCGGGAAGGCGGCTCGCCTTGCCAAGCCGGACGGCGCCGCGATTGTGATCGGGTCGAAGGCCACGGAACCCGAGCGGTACGCGGCGGAGCGCTTGCAGTTTCAGATCAACCGGCTGGCCGGGCGCAAGGTCCCCATCGCGACGGAGGAGAGCATCCCGAAGAGCGCGAAGCAGATCTTCCTGCTGGGGCAGCGCTCGACAAACGCTCTCCTCGATCGCCTCTGCGGGAAGAACAAGATCGATCTGAGCGAGGAGTCCCCCGGCCACGACGGATTCGTCATGGAAACGTTCAAAGACGGGAAGAGGCAGATCGTTGTTGTCGGCGGCAGCAACGCGCGCGGCGCGCTGTATGGCCAGTACGCCCTCTACGATCTGATGAGGAAAGAGAAGGAAGAGGTCGTTTTCCCGATCGTCTCGATTCGCGATTGGCCGGGCATTCGGTGGAGATCCTGGTGGTGGGACGACCCGCGGGTCTACCTCCGTCCGGGAACCCTCGACGCTTACGCGCGCGCGCGGATCAACATGACGCAGATTGAGAATCACCCGCCCAACGTCTGCACTCCGGAGAACATGGACGAATACCGCGCCATCATGCAAGAGATCCACCGGCGTGGGATGTTCGCGTACGGAATGGTGACGTGCGCGGTCGCCGACAATGAGCACGACGAAGTCTTGGAAGCCTGCCGGGAACTCGTCGACGTCGGCGTGGACGGTCTCTACATGCGTTTTGACGACGCCGGCCCGGGCTCTAATCCCGCGGCGTTGGTGAAGCGCATTCTCGCCTTCGCCGCGGAACACGGAATGACCGGCGAGAAGGTCGCTTTGCTCCCTCCCGGCGGCAGCTATGAGAATCCCAACACGGCCTTCAACCGGATGGTGTCGGACATCGAGGGTTTCAAAGACATTCAGTGGTTTTTCACCAGCGCGCCGAGCAAGAGATTGGGAGACCTCGCACAGAACCTTGGGCTCTCCATAAAGCCCGCGTGGTGGCACAACTGGCCGATGGAGGACATCGGTTTTCCCGTCGATCCTCAAGGAAAGGACTGGTGGTTCTACTACTACCGCGTTCTGCTGCCGCTGAAACACGGCTGGGGAGAACCGACCTTCGAGGACCTCCGCGATGCGCCGCAATACATCAACATCGCCAGCGTGCCGGTGCGATCGAAGCCGGAATACCTGACGGCGGAATTGGGGCACTGGGCCTGGGACCCCAAGACGTTCGACTGGTCGAAGTTCCGCCTCGCGGCCTACGGATACGTCTTCGGCCGGAGCCAGGCGGAGGCCGCGCGCGGGTTCGACGACGCGCTGATCGAGCTGCGCAAGCTGTTCCGCCATCGCTGGCGCAACTGGTACGAGCACGGATGGGCCCTGATCGACAGGAACGACAAGGGGAAGGCCCTCGAGATCGTCGGTCGCGCGGAAGCGCTGCTCGGAGAGATCAGGAAACGAGCTCTCGCCGAGACATCTCTGGATCCCGACCGCTGCCAGGAAGGCTACCTGGAGCCGATGGACCGGGCGGTGCGCTTTGCCCGAAAGCAGGCGTCCGTCGAGTTCCCCGAGTACGTTGTTGCGCCGAAGGTGCAGGATCGAAACGCCAAGGCCGAGCAGATTCTGGGCGACACGATGAGCGATTGGCTCATGCAAGGTGAGACGGAGAAGGCCAAAGCCTATCTCGCCGACGTCGCAAAGAAGATGGAGCCGTTGTTCGGCCCCTTTGAGGAAGAGATGAAAGACTCCCAGTTCACGAAGGAGTACGTCGAACAGTGGCGGAAGATGCTCGACTTCGACTACTGGCGCGAGCACGTCGACCAGCGGATCGGCCAGATCGTCGTGGACGTGCGCCGCGACGGCAAAGGAATGGTCACGATCGAGACGAACGCGAAAGAGGCGCAACTCCTCTACACATTCGACGGCACGGCGCCGGGCGGATCGGCCGAACGCTACCGCGAGCCGTTTCCCCTCGAAGGGCAAGGGGTCATCAAGGCGATCGCTTACTTCCCCGCTTCCGGCATCGCAAGCAAAGTCCGCGAACGGCACTTCGGCATCCCGAAGGGGAAGTGGAAAGTCCTCTTCGTCGACAGCGAGGAACCGCCCAACGAAGGAGCGGCCCTGGCCATCGACGACGATCCCAATACGATCTGGATCACCGAGTGGCAGCTGAAGGAGCCGAAACATCCGCATGAGATCCGGATCGACCTGGGCGAACCGGCCGAGATCGAGGGATTCGGATACCTCCCGCGGAAGGGGAACCCGAACGGCACGATCGAGGACTACGAGTTCTACGTCAGCCCGAACGGGAGCGATTGGGGGGCGCCCGCGGCAAAGGGGGAATTCACGTACCCCGAGGAAATCGGCTACCGGAGAGTCTCGTTCGAAAAGAGCGTCTCGGGACGCTACATTCGCCTCGTCGCCTTGTCGGAGAAGAATGGGCGCCCCTGGACTTCCGCGGCGGAGATCGACGTGTTTGGGAAAGAGTGAGCGCCGAGCGCCCGGCCGGCGTCCTCAAGGCAGGCGATTCTCCGCGCTTCTCATCCGAGCCGGGGGCGATCGGTCGCGCTGACCGCGGACGCGGGCTTCGACGAAGTTCTGGAGGAGAAAGCGGACCGGGTCCGTGAAGCGGCCCGGGTCCGTGAACTTGAGAGAATGAGAAGCGTGTTTCGTCTCGGGCTTCTTTCCGCGATGGGGGCGCTGCTGTCGAGCTGCGGCCACCTTCCCGGAGGGAGCGCATCGAAGGCAAACGGACCGTTCAGGGGCGCCGTGGAGTACCCGGGCCAAGCGCCAGGCCGCGCGGCGGCCAAGGTGGAACAGAATCGGCTCATTCTCGAAAACAACGTGATCCGCTGTGTCTGGTCGATTGACGGGGGGAAGCTGCGACCGGTAAGCGTCACGGACAAGGTCGCGGCTACGAGCCTCGAGATGGGCGACGCCGAGGCGTTTCGCCTGCGCCTGGATGAGGGCTCACATGGCGACGGTCCGCAAGGCGATGGCTCACAGGGCGAGGCGCGCCCGCCGGCCGGGGTCCGGTATCTGAATGCCCGCGATTTCGCGGCGGCGGGCGAGCCGCACGTCCGCACGCTCTCGCGGGACCCGCGCGCCGCGCGTCTGGCCGAGCGATTCGCCGGAAAAGAGATCGGGCTTTCCCTTGTGGCCCCGCGCGAGGACCTCGCGGTCGCGTGGCGCGCCGAGCTGCGCGACGGGGCGAACGCCGTCCGCCAGGTCATCACTTTCCAATCCGAAGAGCGGCGGGCGCCGATCGCCGAGATCATTGCTGTCGACGTGCCGCATCCCGACGCCAAGACCGTGGGGTCCGTTCCCGGATCTCCCGTGGTTTGGCGGAATCTCTTCTTCGCCTACGAACATCCGCGCACCGTGAGCGTCCCGCGGGCCGATGCGTCCCGCTCGCAGGCCGACGCGCCGGTCGGGGCGCCCGACGGCGCGGGAATCCGTCTCAGCCTCAAACGCAATGTTCCCCTCGAGCCATCCAGGCCGCTCACGCAGACCTCCGCCATCGGCGTGACGCCTGAAGGCCAGCTGCGGCGCGGGTTCCTCTACTACGTCGAGCGCGAAAGGGCGCACCCCTACCGACCTTTTCTGCATTACAACTCTTGGTACGACATCGCGTGGGGAAACGACCGCATGCAGGAGGCCGAGTGCGTCGAGGCGATTGAGGCCTTGGGCCGCGAACTGACGGCAAAGCGCGGAGTGACGCTCGATTCCTTCGTCTTCGACGACGGCTGGGACGACCCGCGCACCCTCTGGCGCATCGACCGCGAAGCGTTCCCAAGCGGCTTCGCGCCGCTGCTCGCCGCCGCAAAGCGGTGCGACAGCGCTCTCGGCGTTTGGATGTCGCCGTGGGGAGGCTATGGAGAGAACGCGCAGGAGCGGCATCGCTATGGCCGGGAACAAGGTTTCGAGATGGCGTCCCAAGGCTTTTCGATGGCGGGGAGGAACTACTTCGCCCGCTTCCTTGAAACATCCCTGGACATGATCCTGCGCAACGGCGTGAACTTCTTCAAGTACGACGGGATGAACGCGGGAGACGCCGAGGAGACCGAGGCGATGCTCCGGCTCATTCGCGAACTGCGGCGGGCGAAACGGGACCTTTTCGTCAGTCTGACCACCGGCACGTGGCCCTCGCCCTTCTGGCTCTGGCTGGGCGACTCCACTTGGCGCGGCGGAGGCGACATGGGGTGGCACGGCGAGGGGTCGAAGCGCCAGCAGTGGGTCACGTACCGCGACATGGTCACCTACCGGGGCGTGGTCCAACAAGGGCCGCTTTACCCGCTCAACTCCCTCATGACACAGGGCTTCGCCCACGCCCAGCAGGGCTATGCCTCCGAGAACGGCGCGGATCCCCAGGAAATCCGAGACGAGATTCGCTCGTTTTTCGCCGGCGGCACGTGCCTCCAGGAGCTCTACATCACGCCGCACATGTTGACGTCCGAAAACTGGGACGATCTGGCCGAGGCCGCGCGCTGGGCCCACGCCAACGCCGACGTTCTGGCGGACACGCATTGGGTGGGTGGAGACCCCGGCAACGGGGAAGTCTACGGATGGGCTTCCTGGTCGAAAAGAAAAGGCGTCCTGGCCTTGCGAAATCCCTCCTCGAAGGAAGGCCCGATTTCCGTCGACGCCGGCTGCGTTTTTGAACTCCCTCCCGGCGCTCCGACTCGCTATGCTCTCCGCAGCCCCTGGTCCGGGGAAAAGACGCCCTCTTCCCTGGTTCTTCAGGCAGGAGCGCCCCATACCTTTGACCTGCAGCCATTCCAGGTGCTGGTGTTCGACGCCATGCCCCAGTAAGAGTTCCCCGCTGTCCGTCCGCTCCTCGCTCCTTCCGCCTCCTCCCCACGCTCTCGCCCGCCTTCCCGGCGCCTGATCCCCGACCCCTGATCCCTGACCCCTGATCCCTGATCCCTGACCCCTGATCCCTGACCCCTGATCCCTGACCCCTGACCCCTGATCCCTAATCCCAAAATATCTCTGGCAATGCCCGACATTCCTGGAATATAGTCCACAGGAGTGTTGTGGGCCGCCAGCCGGCGCCTACCGGGGAATCCCAGCCGGTCCCCTTCCCGGTTCGATCCGCACAGGTTGACACGCCGATCCGCCGCTCCCAGGAGGACAGGGCGCAGGTCCTCCGAGAGAGCGTCAAGGCGGGCAAGCGGCCCCTTTTCCGCGACGCCTCGTGAATCCTTGGCCCGCCCGAACCGGGCGGAGCCGGGGAGATGGGTGTTGTGGGCTCCGCGCGGGAAACAAGCGATGCACGAACTGCTCGGGCTGATAAGAACGATGACGATTGCCGACTTGGTGGACATTCTGGCGGTGGCGTCGTTGTTCTATTTCATTTTCTCGCTGCTTCGGGGCACGCGTTCGTCGGTCGCTTTGCGGGGGATGATCACCCTTCTGCTGGCTTCCTTCTTGATCTACTTCTTCGCCCGGCTTTTCGAGCTCCTGGCCGTCGAGATGATCTTCGAGAAGGTCTGGATCGTCATTGTCTTGGTGTTTATGATCATTTTTCAGAACGAGTTCAAGAAGGCGATCACGAACGTGGGGCAGCTGCGCGTGTTCCGCGCCCTCTTCACGCAGAGCGGCGAGTACCTGAACGAACTGGTCAAGGCCGTGCGCGTCATGTCGAGCCGCCACGTTGGGGCGCTCATCGCTCTCGAGCGGCGCAATTCCCTCCGTCCATACGCCGAGACGGGAACGCCGATCGACGGCATCGTCAAGGCCGAACTGATCCGCACGATTTTCACTCCCTACTCGCCAACCCACGATGGCGCCATCATCATCGCCGGCGATCGCGTGGTCTCGGCGACCTCGATCCTCCCGCTGACCGATTCGCCCGACATCAGCAAGGAACTGGGCACGCGCCACCGCGCCGCCATCGGGCTTTCCGAGGAAACTGACGCGGTCGTGGTGGTGGTTTCCGAGGAGACGGGAACGATCTCCTTGGCGATCGGCGGGGCGCTGGAGCGTCTCCTGACCCCCGAGGATCTCAAAAAGCGCCTTGAGCAGGAGATGGATGTGACGGAAACGCCGGGAAAGGAGGACGCCGGCGGCGTCCCCATTTGAGGGGAAGGGCCGCTGGTTTGAGCCCGTGGATCGGTTTGAGCGACGAGTCTCGTCGAACCTTTTTCTGATGGCGACGGCGCTGGTGATCGCTTTCGCCGTCTGGACGATCGCCAAGCGCGGGGATTTCACCCAAGAGACGGTGACTCTCAATCTGCGCCTGAAAGACGTCCCCGAGAACATCCTCGCGGAACCCATGGCGCACCGAGTGCAGCTGACATTGGCCGTTGCGCGGACCATGAGCGCCCAGATCCTCCCTTCGCAGTTTGTGGTCGAGGTGAACTGGGACGAGCTGCCCAATCCCCGCGAGTGGTGCGGCGTCGAGGACTTTCGGCCTTCGCCGCCCATCGCCCTCGATTTCGCCCATGTCCGGCGGACCGGGTCCATCGCGTCATCCGCGACGGCAAACGACGATCTCCAACAGCAGACGCCTGCAACACCGGGGGCCCTTCCGATCCGCTATGTCCTGATAGAGCCCAACAAGATACAAGTGAAAGCGAAATTCATCACCCATGCGGCACGGCCTGAGTTCCGAACGAAGGGGGCGCCGCCTGAGGGGTACCGCCTGGTTGAGCCGATCACGTCAAACGCCGGCACGATTCTACTGACGGCCTCGGAAGAGCGCCTGAAAGAACTGGCGCCGCCGGGCGCGGACGGGGCCGACGGGGTCGGTGGGGTCCGCGCTGAGGGACCGATCGGGATCCCCACCGAGGAGATCGACTTGACGGACAAGCGCTTCAGTTTCTCCGAGGTCGTTCGCCTGCGGCTGCCGCCTCAGACCGATCTCGTCTACCGCGACCAACGAATCGAAGCCAGGGTGAACATAGAAGAGATCGTCGTGAAGCGGACGATCGAGGGCGTGGCGATCTCCATTCAAGCTGCGGACCGGAATCTGGCTGCACGGTACTCTCCGAAAGAGGCGTCCGTTACCGTGAGCGGACCGGAGTACATCGTCCGCGACCTCGAGGCCGGGGATTTTGTCGTGCGCCCTTCCCAGCCTCCCCAAGAGCAAGGCGGCTTGGAGAGCACCGTCGATCTCAAGGGCCTTTTTTCGGCGGAGGCAGCCGCGCAGACGGTGGGAAGCGTCACCATTCTGTCCGTATCTCCCGAAACCTTGCGCTTGCGGTTTGATTGGCGCAGCCCCGATGAGGCGGACGGGGTCCGGTGAGGCGGACGGGGTCCGGTGAAGCCCCGAAAGGAACCCCATCATGTCGAAACTGTGCGTCAACGTCGACCACGTGGCCACCCTGCGTGAGGCCAGGAAAACCTTCGAGCCCGATCCTCTCGAAGCGGCCGCTCTCTGCGAGAAAGCGGGAGCGGCCGGGATCACGATTCACCTCCGCGAGGACCGGCGGCACATTCAGGATCGGGACTTGGAGGAGCTGCGGGCCCGCGTGACGACGATGTTGAATCTGGAGATGGCCGCCACGGACGAGATGGTGGGGATTGCTCTGGAGCGCAAACCGGACCAAGTCACCTTGGTCCCGGAGAAACGCGAGGAAGTCACGACCGAAGGCGGGCTGGACGTGGTCGGGCATGAGGGGGCCCTCAAGAAGGCCGTCGGCGCGCTCCAAGGCGCCGGCATTCCCGTGAGCCTTTTCATCGATCCCGCCCCCGACCAGATCGAGGCCTCCGCTCGCGTCGGCGCTCGGCTGGTGGAGCTCCACACGGGCCGTTACGCAGGCGCGTGCGGACGGGGTCCGTGCTCGGGAGACGACGCTCTGGCGAACGGGGTCCGTGCGGCGGAGCGGGAACTTCGCGCCTTGGTCGAGGAAGCCGCTCACGCTCAGTCTCTCGGCCTGGTGGTCAACGCCGGTCATGGTCTCAACTATGACAACGTGGTTCCGGCGGCCGCCATAAAGGGGATGCACGAACTCAACATCGGCCACAGCATCATCAGTCGCGCCGTCATCGTCGGCATCGGGCAGGCCGTGCGCGAGATGCTGGAACTGGTTGCGGAGGGGACGGCTCAAGGCCCCCCGACTGTTTCACGGACCCGGTCCGCGTGACCGCGCGAAAAGGGCGGCACGGGCATCCTGCCCCTACGAAGAGGGCCGTTTCCGCTTGGAAAGCGCCCTATTGAGGCTCGCAAAACCGATTGACGCGCTAAGTTCAGTGAAATGAGTGCGGCTTGTGTCAATCATTAACGCGAGACTCAATCAATCATCGGCGAGACGCCGATGCCACGATTCACAACGGACCGAGCCGTGCGCATTCTCTACCTGTGTGCAGATCAAGGGATCCCCATTCTGGGCAGACGCGGATGCTCGACTCACGTGCGTGAAACATGCCGCGCCCTGCGCGCCGCCGGGCACGGGGTGACGATCCTGGCCAGCCAGAAGGGGCGCGACCAACAGCTCGGTCGGGACCTGCCGATCGTCGAGGTCAAGCCCCTGCGCTTACGCAGACTCGGATATGACCTGCGCAACGCCTGGCAGAATGTTCCCTTTGCCCGCAAGGCCCGCGAGATCGTCGAAAATGAAGGGATCGACGCTATCTATGAGCGCTTCTCTCTCTATTCCCTCGCCGGCACGTGGCTTGGCAGGCGTTACGCTCTTCCGCGAATCGTCGAGGTGAACGCTTTTCTGACCGTTGAGCAGCGCGACAAGCTGCACTTCCTCAAACTCGCTGAGCTTGCCGAGCGCTACATCGTGCGGAACGCTCCCGCGCTGGTGGTTGTTTCCCAGCCGTTGGTGGATGCTCTGGTCAAGTTAGGCGTGGATCCCGCCAGGATTCACATCATGCCTATGGCGGTCGACGTGTCCCATTTTCGGCCCAACCGCGAGGGCGCCGCGGAGATCCGCAGGAAATGGAATCTCGAGGGGCGCTACGTGGTCGGCTACGTCGGTTCCCTCTCGGGCTGGCACGGCATCTCGCTGCTGCACGACATGGTCAAGCTGATGCGGCGACAACGGGGGGATTTCGCGATCTTCGTCGTCGGCGGCGAGAGAGGGCAGATCAAGCGCCATCGCGAGCGCGCTGCCCGGGAGGGTCTGGCGGAGCATCTCATTTTTGCCGGCAGCGTTCCCTACCAGGAAGTGCCGGATCACATCTGCGCCATGGATGCGGCCCTCGTTCCCGACACGAACTTCTGGACGTGCCCCACGAAAATCTTTGAATACCAGGCCTCGGGGGTGCCCGCCATCGCCCCGAAGTACCCCGCCGTTCTGGGCGCCATCGACGACGGGGAGGAAGGCCTTCTCTTCGAGCCGCGCGACGTCTCGGGAAGCGTCGCCTGCGTTCTCCGGCTCGCCGACGACCCCGAACTGCGGCGCGCCATGGGAGAGAGGGCTCGCCGCCGCGTCGTCGCCACGCATTCCTGGCAACACAACGTCGCGAGAATCATCGCGCTCTACGAGCAAATGGGTTGCGACGGAGACGGACCCCGTCCGCAGCACGGACCTGGTCCGCAGCGACCTTGCGAGAAGGGAGAAGAGTCATGAACAGACCCAGTCCGCAGCACGGACCTGGTCCGCAGCGACCTTGCGAGAAGGGAGAAGAATCATGAACGGACCCCGTCCGCAGCACGGACCCTGTCCGCAGCACGGACCCTGTCCGCAGCGTCGTCTTTTTTCCGGCTCACGGACCCCGCGCGTCGCGGCGACGCGTCCGGCGGACGGGGTCCGTGTTGCGGACAGGGTCCGTGCTTCCGCGGGTTGTGTCATCTGCCTGGTTCTCGCCTCTCTTCTTCTCGCGACCGGGTGTGCGCGCGCCGTCGGCCGGGTTCAGCGTCTCACCCAGCAGGCTTTCCCGCCGCGGCCGTCGGACTACCCGATACAGATCACGGAGGCGGATTTCAAAGACGACCCCTACGTTGAGATCGCCATCGCGACTTCCCGCGCTTACGACGACCGCATGATCGACGTTGCCGGCCCGGCGGATCTCCGCAAGCTGGCGCGCGCGCTCGGCGGCGACGCCGTCATTCGCATCGTCCGCAACGGGGTCGTCAGGGAAGAATTCGGATATCGCCCCGGCAACCTGATGCGACGGGGCGCGCGTTTCACCGACCAGTGCACGCTGAGCGGGATCGTGGTGCGGTTCAAGCGCGAGAGATGAGGCGGACGGGGTCCGTGCTGCGGACCGGGTCCGTGCTGCGGATGGGGTCCGTGAGAGCCGTCAGGTGCGGCGGACGGGGTCGGTGAGCCGGCGGAGACCGGGAATGGGGAACAGATCCGTACCCCGGACTCTGGACGATTCCCTGAAGGGAGAAAGATGGCATGAGCCTGCTGATCGTCGGCTCCGTTGCCCTCGATTCCATCGAGAGTCACGCGGGGAGAGTCAAGGATGTCGTGGGGGGCTCGGCCGTCTATGCGTCTTACGCGGCCTCCCTGTTTACTCGGCCCGCCATCGTCGGCGTCGTGGGCGACGACTTCCCGCAAACGGAGGTGACGAGTCTCAAGCGCAAGGGGATCGATACGCAGGGTCTGGAGCGCGTGCCGGGCGGGAAGACCTTCCGCTGGGGAGGCCGGTATGCCGAGGACATGATTCAGCGCGAGACCCTGTTTACCGAGCTCAACGTGTTCGAGACGTTCCAACCGACGCTGTCCCCCTCGTACCGCAGCATCCGCGACGTCTTTCTCGCCAACATCGACCCCGATCTCCAGCTCGACGTGCTCAGGCAAGTCCGCAATCCGCGCCTCGTCGTTTGTGACACGATGAACCTGTGGATTGACACCAAGCGTCCTTCCCTTCTGAAACTCCTCAAGCGCACGGACCCCGTGCGCAAGATCGACGCCCTGCTTCTGAACGACGAGGAAGCCCGCATGTTGGGAGACGCGGCTTCGCTGGCGGCGGCCGCTCGGTCCATCGCCCGCCTGGGCGTTTCGCGCCGCACGGCGCCCGCGCGTCGCGGCGACGCGCGCCTCCACCGCACGGAGCCCCTCCGCATCATCATCAAGAAGGGCGAACACGGCTGCATGATGTTCGGCCCGGAGGGCGTTTTCGCCGCGCCCGCTCTCCCCCTGGCCAAAGCCAAGGATCCGACCGGCGCGGGAGACACTTTCGCGGGCGGCATGCTTGGGTGGCTCGCGGGCCGCGCCCTGACGCCCGCCAACTGGCGGCGCGCGATCCTCGCCGGAACGGCCATGGCCTCCTTCTGCGTCGAGGACTTCGGGGTCAAGCGCCTGCGCGGCTTGGAACGAGAGGATTTCAGGAAACGGGTCGACGAACTGCGCGCAATGATGGCAGTCGGGAAGATGTGACAGAGACGCCGGCCCCGGGCCGCACGACGCAATCTGCCGCGGGGTCTTGGCTTTTGACACGCCGCCCTCCCGGTGTTACCATGGACGGTTTTCGGGCGGCGGCGCGCAGGGCGTGTAGGCGCGCCGCAGGCGGCGGACGGGGCCCGTGAGCGAGAGTTTTTGCTCGCATTTCAGGCCGGGCGCGGACGGGGCCGACGGGGTCGGTGGGGTCCGGGAGTTGGAAATGGTGAAACGGAACAGCCGTCTCCGCCGCACGGAGCCCCTCCGCCGCATCCGCTCCAAGCGCATCATCGTCCTTGGAGCCACGGGATCGATCGGCGCCACGACGCTGGACGTGGTGCGCGACTTCGCCGATCGCTTTCAAGTGGTGGGACTTTCCGCCCACAGGAACGTCGGCCTCCTGAAGCGGCAGGTCGAGGAGTTCTCGCCGCGGGCCGTCTGTGTTTCAGACGCAGAGGCGGCCCGGAAATGCGGCCTTGCCTCCGACTCCTTTGGGGGCGCGGAATTCCTGATGGGGGAGGGGGGATTGTCCGCTCTGGTCGAGGGTCTGGAGGCGGACCTGCTCGTCGTGGCGACGGTGGGCTTCGCGGGCCTGCTTCCGACACTGAAAGGGATCGAGCGGGGTCTGGCCATTGCGTTGGCCAATAAGGAAATCCTGGTTGCGGCGGGCGAGATTATCGTGGCCTCCGCGCGCGAGGCCGGAGTCCCTCTTCTCCCAATCGACAGCGAGCACAGCGCGGTCTTTCAGTGTCTGGAGGGAAACCACGCGCCGTCCTTGCGCCGCGTTGTGTTGACCGCGTCGGGCGGTCCGTTCCGGGGTTGGTCCCGCGAAGCGATCGAGAGTGCGACTCCTGAAGAGGCGCTGCAACATCCAACCTGGACCATGGGACGGAAGATCACGATCGATTCGGCCACCCTCATGAACAAGGGGTTCGAAGTCATCGAGGCCTGCCATCTGTTCCACCTGAGGCCCGATCAGATCGACGTGCTCATCCACCCCGGAAGCACGGTGCATTCGATGGTGGAATTCAACGACGGATCGGTCCTGGCTCAGATGGGGCAGACGGATATGTACCTGCCCATTCTCCACGCAGTCGCCTATCCGGACCGTCTGGCCAACAAGTTCCCGCCTCTGGACCTCGCGGCGCTGGGCGCTTTGGAGTTCAGCCATCCGGACCGCCGCCTCTTCCCTTGCCTGGATTACGCCTACGAGGCCATTTCGACGGGGGGAACCATGCCCGCCGCTATGAGTGCGGCGAACGAAGTGGCGGTCGACGCCTTTCTGAGGAAACGCATCCCCTTCGGGGGCATCGCCCGCACAGTCCGCGCCGCGATGGACGCGCACACGACGATGGACAACCCCAATCTTGACGTTCTGCGTGAGGCGGACCGCCAAGCGCGAGAGACGGCGGAGCGTTATGTTGGAAATATGGCTCGATAGATTGCTCGGCGTGCTCGGCGCCGTTTTCCTCTTCGGGTTCGCCGTCCTCGTTCACGAACTCGGTCATTTCATCATGGCCCGACTGTGCGGAGTCGGCGTCAGGAAGTTCGCCATCGGCTTCGGCCCAAAGATCTGGGCGGTGACCCGAGGCGGGACCGAGTACTCCGTCCGCTGGCTGCCATTCGGGGGATTCGTCGCGCTGAAGGGGATGATCGAGGGGCTTGACGAGGAGCCCGACCCGCGGACCCCGTCCGCGGCGCCCGAAAGGCGCAACGCCGCGGGGCAATCCGACGGCCGCGGAAGCCAGACCCCCCCAGACTTGGCCAACGAAAAAGGCGCACAACCCGGCGCGGCAGACACGCCCCCGGCGAAGGCAGACCAACTCACGGACCTCGTCCGCGGGATGGAAGCCGCCTCCCAACCCGCAGTGAGCGTGACGGCGGACCTTGACGCCTTGCGCAGCAAGAGTCCCCTCACGCGCATTGCCGTGTTTGGGGCCGGCGTCACATGCAACTTCCTCAGCGCCATCCTTTTCATGGCCGTCCTGCTCTGGTACGGGCAGCTCGAATCCGTGGACCTTCCCAATGCGATCGGAGACATTCCTGAGGACTCTCCGTGGCGCCGCGCGGGCTGGCGGTCCGGGGATAAGATCCTCAAGGTGGAGCCCGTCTCATGGGACCCGTCCGCCTCCCCCCGCCAGAAAGGAAACAACTCCGTCCCCACGCGGAAGGAGATGTCGACGTATGACGACGTTATGGACGCGATAAGGATCTACTTCCCTCCCCCGCCGCGTTTCAGAACCTGGGGCTATATCGAGAGGGAACTCCTTGGCGTCTCCGCAACGCCCACTACCGTCACGCTTCGGATCACGGTCGAACGGGACGGGCGTCAGTTGGCGCTTCCCTGGTCGACCGCGTGGCAGAAGACGGACCCATTTGAGCGTCTCTTCACGACCATCCCCTACATTGGGGCGATTTCCCCCAGTTCGCCGGCCGACCGGGCAAGACTGGTGAAAATCACCTACACCGAGGGCGAGATCATCCGCCCGTA
>Ga0315274_10009390_pt1 | contig 14140 bp, 11 predicted proteins | sample YL17G02_20_MG_FD_203700 | JGI IMG/M metagenome (GOLD analysis project Ga0315274, IMG submission 203700) | Sediment microbial communities from Yellowstone Lake, YNP, Wyoming, USA - YL17G02_20 | ecosystem: Environmental > Aquatic > Freshwater > Lake > Sediment | place: USA: Wyoming | collected...
ATCCTCTCGGCCGGCTAATGTGAGAGGGGAAAACCCCCACATCTGCTTGGCGGAGGATGGGCATGTCAGCGCGCACCTCGTCCTCGACCGTCGGCCCGCAACTGGTCGGCGATCTCCGGGAACTGCGCCAGCCGATCCTGGACGGCCTGTGCGTCTTCTGCATTGCCGTCGCCTGGATGTGGTGGCTGATTGCCTTCCCGAAGCAGGACTACCCGCCGGGCTTTCCGGTGCTGGCGCCACCAATATTCCCCTCGGCCGTCGCAGCGCTGGCGCTCGTCTTCCGCCGCTTACCGCTGCCCTGGCGCAGCGCCCTGCTGCTGGCCGGTATCGAGGCGACGTTCCTGCTCGCCTACCTCTGGGATCACAACCCGGTCTGGCTCTACTACCAATCCATCGCCGTCGTCGCCGCCAGCCTGCTCATGGGCCCGAATGTGTCTTTCCTCTTCGCCGTGCTCGCCACGCTGGTGACTACCTACGGGCTGGAGGAAGCGTCCGGGCTGACCCTGGACGCCGTGCTGCCGATAGCAGGGCTGATCTGGGGCACGGCGGCCATTGCCTGGCTCTCCTCGCGCAGCCTCTACCTGGCGCTCACCTGGTCACTGAATAGCCAGGCGCAGGCCTGGCAGACGGCCAAAGAGGTGCAGCGGCGGCGCGAGCAGCTGCGCTCCACGCTCGACTCGCTGCGGCACGCCCACGAGGCGCTGGAGCGCACCACCCGCGATCTGCAGGCCGCTACCCTGGAGGCAGAAGGCGCGCGCCGGGCCAAGTCGCGCTTCGTCGCCAATATCAGCCACGAGCTGCGCACGCCCCTCAACATCATCGTGGGCTTCGCCGAGATGCTAACGACATCGCCCGCCACCTACGGCGACTTCTCCTGGCCGCAGGCGCTTCTGGGCGACCTGCTCACCATCTGGCGCAACGCCGAGCACCTGCTCAAGATGATTGACGACATCCTCGACCTGGCGCAGATCGAGGCTTCGCGCTTTCCCCTCCTGCCCGAGCCGACCGACCTCGGCAAGCTCATCCGCGAGACGATCACTGCCAGCAGCTCGCTGCTGCGTCGCTCGGGCCTCGAGCTGCGCCTGGACGTGCCGTCCGAAATGCCGGCGCTCAGCATTGACGGCACGCGCATCCGCCAGGTGCTGATCAACCTGCTGCACAACGCCGTCCGCTACACTTCGGCCGGGTTCATCGAGGTCGGGGCCATCTGCCGCGATCTGGAGGTCGTCGTCTACGTCCGCGACTCGGGCAAGGGCGTCCCGCCTGACCGGCTAGGGGCCATCTTCGAGGAGTTCGAGCGCGCCGATACGTCCCTCAGCCGCTCCGAGGGCGGAGCCGGGCTGGGCCTGGCCATCTCCCGCCAGTTCATCCGCCTGCACGGGGGGCGCATCTGGGCCGAAAGCCGCGTCGGGGAGGGGAGCACCTTCTACTTCTCGCTGCCCACGCCCAAGGGCAGCCGAGCCGTACAGCCGGCCTACGCCCGCCGCCCCTGGTCCGCCGTCGCCTCTAGCTCGGACGAAGTGCGGCCCGTCCTCACCCTCTGCCAGGACGTCTCCGTCAGCCGCACCATCGAGCGCCACCTGGAAGGGAAGCAGGTGATCGCGGCGAGCACGCTGGAGGAGGCCGTCCGTTGCGTCGGCGAGTACCACCCCGACGCCGTTCTCATCCCCGGCGAGTCGGCGAGCGACCTGGCCAGGACGGCGGAGGACGCCCGCTCGCTCCTGCGAGCCATTGCCCCCTACGACCTGCCGGTGATCGTCAGCAGCTTCCCCACCGAGCGGCGCGCCAGCCTGGCCCTGCAGGTAGCCGATTTTCTGATCAAGCCCGTCACCCGCCAGGACGTGCTGGGAGCCATCCGTCGCGTCTGTGACATGCCCAGGCGCGTCCTCATCGTGGACGACCAGGCGGATATGCTGCGGCTGCTGACGCGCATGGTGCGGGAGGAATGGGGCACTTGCGAGGTGATCACCGCCGCCTCCGCCGAGGAGGCGCTGGACCTGCTCTCGCCCCGGCCGAGCGTCATCCTGCTCGACCTGCTCATGCCGGGCATGAACGGCATGGAGTTGCTCAACAACCTTAAGGCCGACCCTTCGCTCGCCGAGATACCAGTGATCGTGGTAACAGCCCGCGGCCCCGCCGAGGACATGGCGCGCGTGGAGCGCGGGGAGTTGCGCTTGCTGCGCCGGGCAAGCTTCAGCGCCAGCGACATCACCCGGGTGCTGGGATTGCTGGCGCAGGCGCTGCCGCCGCACTACGGCGTCAGCGCAGCAGCCCGTCCAGACACTCGACAAGCTGCGTCGGCCGCACCGGCTTGACGAGGCTGGCCGCTGCCCCCAGGGAGGCCGCCAGCTCCGGCTCCGAGAGCACGGAGCAGACGATGACCGGGAGGCGGCGCAAGGTCACGTCCGCCTTCAGCCGCTGCAGCACCTCCCAGCCGTCAACCTCGCGCATCATGACGTCCAGTATTACCGCATCGGGCGCCAACTCGCGGATGCTCTCCAGCGCCCGCGTGGCGTCCATCACCGGTAGCAGCCGGTAGCCGCGACCTTTCAGGTAGCGCATGAAGAGGTCAACCACATCCTGGTTGTCCTCGACGATGGCGACGGTGCTCTCCCTGGGCGCCGCCGGCAGCGAAAGGGCAAGCTCGACGCGGCCGCCGGCCGCCGACATGGCGACCGCCGCCCGCTGCGCCTCGGCAAGCGCGACCAGCCGCGAGGGCAGCTCCGGGCCGGGCGAGGGCGGCGCCGCTGCCGCGCCGGGGCTGGCGCAGAGGCGACAGAGCACCTGCTCTCCCTCCTGGGCGAAGCTGACGGCCACCCAGCCCCGCGGCATGAGCTTCACGGCGAAGGAGAGGGCGAGCACGAACAGCTGCCGCAGCAGCGCCGGGTCTCCCAACAGCGAGAGATCGCCGGCGCCGGTAGCCTCGGCCAGGCGCACGCCGTAGGACTCGGCCAAGGCCCGGGTGGCGGCCAGCGCCCGCTCCCACTGCTCTCGGCCGTCCACCACGACCCGGCTGTGGGGCAAGCGCGATAGCTCCCGCGCCAGCGCGCTCGCCTGCTCCACCTCCGGCGCCGAGACGGCCAGCCGCTCGCGCTCCAGCAGCGCCGTGGCGATCAGCTCCAGGCCGCGGCGCTGCTCGCGCTGCACCTGGCGCGTTCCCAGCGTCAGCTCGCGCTCGATGCGCGTCGCCTCTTCGCCCAGGACGTAGCGGCGGTGGATGACGTTGTAGGGTCGCCAGGCCGGGTCGCTTGCCGGGGTCTGCTCGCCCGGGCGCAGCTCGTCCAGGGACTGCAGCAGCAGCCGGCGCAGCTCGTCCGCAGCCTGGATGGTCTCGCCCGTCATCTGGCCGCGCATGTAGCGCGTGAGTGGGTGGCGCAGGAGGTAGGAACGATCGTGAAGGTGCGCGAAAGCGTCGCGCAGCTCGATCACCAGCTCCTCGAGAACGCGCGCGCTTCGGTCTTCGGCCACCTTGACGCCCCTCTGTCGGCCCCTTGTCGCCCCGCTGTCGTCTGGCTAGGGCGAACGGCTGCTGCAGCGTGTAGGATATACGATGACATCCCGGACGGCACCTAGACGCTAGCGGCTCTGGCCCCTGCCCGAGCCCGCGAAGGAGCGCGCTTCATGCCCAACCCTAGCGCAGACAAGCTGGCTCTGTTCGGCGGCACCGCGATAGCCGAGGGTCTCACCGCCCCGCGTTGGCCGGTGCCGCTCGAGGGGACGGCCAAGCGGTTGGCCGAGATCTACATGAGCGGCCAATGGTCGTTCTACGGCTCGGTGGAGCAGGCCTTCAGCCAGGAATTCGCCCAGTTCCAGGATGCCAAGCACGGCATCTTCATGGTCAACGGCACGGTTACCCTCGAGACCGCCCTGGCCGCCTGCGGCGTCGGCGCGGGCGATGAGGTGATCGTGCCGGCCAACACCTGGATTGCCACGGCCATGGCGGCGCTCTACCTGGGCGCTACCCCCGTCTTCGTGGACGTCGAGCCGACGACCCTCTGCCTGGACCCGGCTAAGCTCGAGGCGGCCATCACCGATAAGACGCGCGCCGTCATCCCCGTGCACCTCTTCGGCGGCATGCCGGACCTAGAAGCGATCATGAAGACGGCGGCCAAGCACGACCTCGCCGTGATCGAGGACTGCGCTCACGGCCACGGCGGCAAGTGGGCGGGCAAGGGCACGGGCAGCCACGGCATCATCGGCTCCTTCAGCTTCCAGCAGTCGAAGACGCTACCGGCGGGCGAGAGCGGCATCTGCATTACCAGCAGCGACGAGATGTCGGAGCGGCTCTTCCGGCTCAAGCACATCGGCTACGCCCCCGGCACGGCGCAGGGCATGGCCACGAGCGGGCCGCCGGAGGGGCTGCTCTGCCACAACTACCGCGGCAACGAGTTCCAGGCGGCCATCCTCCAGGACCAACTGCCGCTTCTGGGGGAGCGCATCGCCCGCTACAACGCCAATGCCGCCAAGCTGGAGAAGCGGGTGCGGGAGGAGGCGCCGGGCGTGCGGGTGCAAAGCCGCGGCCGGCTGGCCGGGCCGCAGAGCTACTACTGCTTCGCCATGGTCTTCGATGGCGAGCCCCTCGCCGACGTGCCGCTCGACCGCATCATCGAGGCCGCCAAGGCCGAGGGCCTGAGCTTCATATCGCCGCGAGGGTACGGGCCCGTCTACAAGCACACGCTCTGGAACGTGCCGCCCAAGCAATACCGCATCGCCAAAGAGGGCTGCCAGGTGGTCGAGACCATCGGCACGGAGCGACTGGCTATCTTTGGCCACTCAGTGCTGGGGGCGGACGATGAGACGATCGAGGCAATCGGCGATGTGATCGTGAAGGTCGCTCGCAACGCGGAGGCGTTGAAGGCCTAACTTAACCCCACCCCCGCTAGGCGCGCTCGCGCGCCACTTCCCCTTCCCGGAGCGAAGGGGGCGGGGGGGTTCGTGGTGAGCCTTGGGCGGCGCGGAAAGCGCCGCGTCGCCCGTTTTCCCTCGGAGCAGGATGAGGAGGCAGAGATGTCGAAGCGGATCATCAGCAGACGGGGTATCCTCGGTCTGTCGGCTACGGCAGGCATCAGCGCCGTTCTCGCTGCCTGTGGCGCCACGCCGACGCCGCAGGTAATCGAGAAGGTCGTGGAGAGGGAAGTCACCAAGATCGTTGAGGGCACGCCCCAGGTGGTCGTGGAGACCGTGGTCGTGCAGGAGACGGTCGTCGTCAAGGAGACGGTCCAGGTCGCGGCGCCGACAGCGGCGGCGCAGGGCCCGATCGTGCTCAAGATGCTCTGGCGCATCACCAACCCGCAAGAAGAGCCGGCGATGAACGCCCTCTGGGACCGCTTTGAGGAACTCAACCCCAACATCAAGATCTCGCCGCGCGTCTTTGCCCCCTATCCCGAGGTTGAGACCAAGGCCCAGGCCTGGCTGGCCGCCAACGACCCGATGGCCATCTTCGAGTGCATCGCCGGGCCCGTGGCGCGCTTCCTGGCCTCCCGCGAGCAGTGCTTCCCGCTGCAGCCGTTCGTGGACAGAGACTCCTACGACCTGACCGACTTCTACCCGATGACCATGACCCTCTGCCGCTACCGGGGCGACCTCATAGCTTTGCCCTCAATGACGTTCCCCACCTTCATGTCCTACAACAAGGACCTCTTCGCCGAGGCCGGCCTCGACAACCCACCCATGGACTGGGACGACACGAACTGGAACTGGGACACCTGGATGACCTACGCCCAGAAGCTGACCAAATTCGGCGACGACGGCAACCCCACCCAGTATGCTCTCGCCGGCATGGGCGACACCCGCTACTTCACCCGCCACTATGGCCTGGAGTGGTTCAACAAGGAGATGTTGGACGACGGCTACCCCAAGGAGTTCTGCCCCGAGCGCGAGGCGATGACGGCGCTGCTGCAGCAGATGCAGGACTGGATGTACAAGTCCCACTATTCAACCAGCCCTGCCGAGGAACAGACCATCAGCGCCGGCGTGCCGCTGTTCAAGACCGGCAAGATTGGCACCCAGCACGATAGCGTCGGCGGCCTGGTGGGCAACGCCGACATCGAGGCCTTCGAGTACGGCTTCTGCCCAGAGCCTTGGCCGGTGGACCGGCCGCGCTGGAACTACGCATATCCTGACCAGTGGTACATCCCCAAACCGCAGAAGTACGTAGACGCCTGTTGGGAGCTGATGAAGTTCACCGTGTCGGAAGAGGGCTGCAAGTACCACCCGATCATGTCCAACACGGCAATCGCGCCGCGCATGAGCATGGCCGGCTACTACGCCTCCTACGTCATGACGAACCTGACGACGGCGCGCCACGAGTATACCCGTGAGGAGCTGGACTTCGCCCTCAAGGGCATGGACTACTGCCAGACGACGTGGGCACACGGCGCCATCGAGTACTTCCGCTACTGGTTCGAGTCGCTGCAGCCGAACCTCGAGGCGCTCTTCGCCAACGAGATGACGCCCGAGGACTGCATGAACAACATCGAGAAGTCGGTCACCGCGATCATGGCGGAGACCAACCCGGACTGGCTATAGGCTCGACCAACCGGGCCGGCGCCCACGGGCGCCGGCCCGTTCCTTGCATGTCCGGCCCATCTGAGCCCTTGCAGTCGCACTCGTGGTCGGTCAGGAGGCTTGGCGCAAGTGCAGGCAAGTCAGGATGTGATCGCGCCCGCGGGCGTCGTATCCCCATCGCTCTTGGCGGCCGGCAGGCGACGCCGCCGGGGCAGCCTGGAGCGCCAGGAGGCCATCGCCTTCCACGTCTTCGCCTCGCCCTGGATCATCGGCTTCCTGGTTTTCACCCTCTTCCCGCTAGTTGCCTCGCTCTACCTCAGCTTCAGCAAGTACGAATTGATCACGCCGCCAACCTGGTCCGGCCTGTCCAACTACAGGATGCTGCTGCGCGACCCGCTCATCCGCCAAGCGCTCAAGGTGACCACCATCTACTCGGTCGGCTCGGTGACGCTGGGCGTGGTGCTCGCCTTCCTGGTGGCGCTCCTGATGAACCAGAAGGTGAAGGGCGTTTACGTCTGGCGCACCATCTACTACATTCCCTCCACTCTGTCCGGCGTGCCGGTGGCGCTGCTATGGGCTTGGATCTTCAACCCCAACTTCGGCATCCTCAACGCCGCCGTTGGCCTCGTCGGCATCAAGGGGCCGAACTGGCTGGGCAGCAGTGACTGGGTGGTGTCTGCCTTCATCCTCATGAGCCTGTGGGGCATCGGTGGCAGCATGGTCATCTTCCTGGCCGGGCTGCAGGGCATCCCCGACCACCTCTACGAGGCGGCGTCACTGGACGGCGCGGGAGTGCTGAGGAAGTTCTGCCACGTTACCGTGCCCATGGTGTCGCCGGTAATCCTCTTCAACCTGGTGATGGGCGTGATCGGCGCCTTCCGTACCTTCACGGCCGGCTATGTGATGACCGACGGTGGCCCCGCCAACGCCAGCCTCTTCTACGTGCTCTACCTCTACCGGCGGGCCTTCCGCATGTTCGATATGGGCTACGCCTGCTCCATGGCCTGGGTGCTCTTCGCCATCATCATGGTTCTGACGTTCATCATCTTCCGCACCTCATCCTTCTGGGTGTATTACGAAGCTGTCTCCGGGAAGTGAGCCATGACGAGCATACCGCTGGGGGCGCCGCTGGCGGCTCCCCGCCATAGTAAGAAGACACGCACCAAAGTGCAGCAGGTGATCACCACCGGTGTGGTGGTTACCGGCGCCTGCATGCTGCTCGTGCCCCTGATCTGGATGATCCGCACCTCGCTCATGTCGCCGGGCCAGATCTTCCTCTTGCCCATGCGCTGGCTCCCGGATCCGGTGCGCTGGGCGAACTACCGCGAGGCGGTGACGGAGATCGCCTTCTGGACTTACTTCAAGAATAGCTTGCGCATCGCGATGCTCACCGTGGTGGGCTCGGCGCTCTCCTCTTCGCTGGTGGCCTACGCCTTCGCCCGCCTGCGCGCGCCGGACAAAGACGTCCTGTTCATGATCGTGCTGGGCACGATGATGCTGCCCGGCGAAGTTACGATGATCCCGTCGTTCCTGCTCTTCCGCGCTTTGCGTTGGGTCGGTACGATCCTGCCGCTAGTGGTTCCCTCCTACCTGGGCGGGGGCGCCTTCTTCATCTTCCTGCTGCGGCAGTTCTTCAGCACGATCCCCCTTGAGCTGGACGACGCCGCCAAGATGGACGGCGCCGGCCTGCTTAGGATCTACTGGGACTTGATCCTGCCCCTGTCCAAGCCGGCGCTGGCTACGGTGGGTATCTTCTCCTTCTTTTGGTCCTGGAACGAGTTCCTCGGCCCACTGATCTACCTGGATAGCATGGAGCAATGGACCTTGCCGCTGGGCCTCAAGATATTCGCCGGCGCCGGCGTCTACGCCCAGGCGAAATGGCACCTGCTCATGGCCGCCTCGCTGCTCGCCATGCTGCCGTCCGTCATCTTCTTCTTCTTCGCCCAGCGCACCTTCGTCAGGGGCATAGTGCTCACCGGCCTCAAGGGCTAGCAGACCAACCATGCAGGAGCAGGCTTCATCATGGACGACACCGCGCGTCTTCCTTGGCCCGATGGCTGTCAGGGCGCTGTCTCGCTCAGCTTCGACGACGGCCACCAGACACAGCTCGAGATCGCCGTCCCCATCCTGGACGAGCTCGGCCTCAAGGGCAGCTTCTACCTCAACCCCCGCGGCGACGACTGGCGCGAGCGCTTCGCACCCTGGCGCGCCGTGGGCCTGCGCGGGCACGAGCTCGGCAACCACACCATGAAGCACATCTGCTCGCGCAGCTTCGCCCCGCTCGACATGGCCTGGGCTAACGTCAAGGGGCTGGAGGACACTACGGTGGAGGAGATGGAGGCGAGCATCTCCGAGGCGGCGGCGCGGCTTGGCGAGCTCATGCCCGAGCAGCCGCAACGCTCCTTCGCCTATCCCTGCTACCTCGAGCACATCGGGCAAGGGCCGACACGCCAGAGCTACGTGCCGCTGGTCGCCAAGTATCATCCCGCCGGCCGCGGCAAGGGTGAGCTCGCCAACCACCCGGCGCTGGCCGACCTGCACTACCTCACCTCCTGGCCCATAGGCGGCTGGATGTCCGGCGCCGACCTGGTCGAGCTGGTGAAGAACACGGTGCGCGAGGGGCGCTGGACGATCCTCACTTTCCACGATTTCCAGGAAGGGCCTGCGGGCGGCTGGGTGCCGGGCAGCGTCTATCACGAGCCGGCCATGCCGGCTGCCAACTACCGCCAGTTGTGCGCGCACCTGGCGGCGAACCGCTCGCGCTTGTGGACGGGGACGGTGGTAGAGATCGCCCAACACCTGACTGCCTGGCGGGCGGGGCTGGGCCTCTAGGCGCGAGGGCGGACAGGGGCGTCCGCCCCTACGATACGGTCTCGGGTAGGGGCAAGCGTCTCTGCTTGCCCCGCGCTCGACAGCAGCCACGTAAGGGGGTTAGCACATGGCCAGCGACATGGGCTCGCTGCGCGTCGGTCTGAGCAAGGTGGACATCACGCCCCGCGTCGGGGTTGAGCTCATGGGCTATGGCGCCTTTCTCAACCGCCACTCCAAGGCCATAGGCGACCGGCTCTTCGCCCGCGCCCTGGCCGCCTCCGACGGCGAGAACGCGGTCGTCATGGTCAGTTGCGACGTGGTCGGTGTGTCGGCGCCACTCTGCCAGCGGGCCAAGCAGATGGTGGCCGCCCAGACGGGCGTGCCCGAGGGCAGCATCCTCATCCACAGCATCCACACGCACTCAGGGCCCAACAGCGGCTTCGGCATCGGCTGGGGCGATCCCGACCCGCCCTACCTGGAGCTGCTGCCTACGCGCATTGCCGCCGCCGCCACCGAGGCGCTGGCCAAGCTGCAGCCGGCCGGGCTGCGGCACGCCGTGGTGCCCTGCGAGGGCATCGGCTACGACCGCGAACGCGAGAAGCGGCCCGATCAGCTAGCAGTGCAGGACGAGAGCTGGCGGCCGGCCAGCGCCGACACCACCGACACCGAGGCGCACGTGCTGCGCTTCGATGGCGCGGGCGGCATGTTGGGCTTTGCCTCCTACTTCTCCTGCCATCCTGTGATTGGCAGCGAGTCCAGCGCCTACATCCACGGCGACTATCCCGGCGTCGCCACCAACTGGCTGGAGCGGCTGCACCTGGGCAGCGTCGGGCTGTTCATGCAGGGCTGCCACGGCAACATCAACACCTGCAACGTCCACCAGCCCGAACAGGACTCCCTGCTGGCGGTAGATGTGGTCGCCGGTCGCTACGCCCGCCAGATCGCGCCCGGTCTTGCCGGCGCCAGCGCGGCCACGGCCACCCCCGTGCGCGGCCTGCGGGCTCTCCCGAACCTGAAGCGGCAGGAACTGAGCCGCGGGAAGGTGGAGGAGTTGTTGGCGGGCTATCTGGAGAAGGCGCGCCGGCCGGGCGCCAGCGATGCCGACCCCGAGGTGCGGCTGGCCATGGTCTACGCCCTCGGTCTGCGCCTCGAGCTCGAGCGCATCGCCGCCGCTGAGCCCTACGTGACGCCGGTGGAGGTGCAGGCGCTGCGTCTGGGCGACCTGGTGATCGTGGGCGCTCCCTTCGAGATCTACCATCGCTACAAGCGGCGCGTGCAGGCTGCCTTCGAGCAGCCGACACTCGTGCTCAGCCTCTGCAACGGTGACTGGGGCTACGCTCCTGAGAAGGAATGCTACTCCCGCGAGGGCAACTACGCCGCCAATATGGTGCCCTACCTCACCGGCACCCGCCCCTTCACGCCCGAGCTCGAGGACGACCTCGTCGGCGCCCTGATCGAGTTAGTGCGCGAGATCCGCCACTAGGCCTGGATGCCGAACCGGCGAGGGCAGCAGGCGCAGTTGCGCTCGATCTTACCTGGAGGCAGAGATGGTCGCGCTTTCCTGTAAGGCCAACGCCGAGGAAGCCATAAGCCGGCTGTGCCAGCTCTACAGCGGCGACGGGAAAGACCGCATCTTCGCCTGCTTCAGCCTGCCCAGCCGGGCGCTGGCCGAGATGCGCCGCCGCGACAGCGACGGCTTCTGCGACTACCCGGAAGCAGAGGAGCGGCTGGCCTTCTGGCAGGAACACTTGGCAGAGCGGGCGCCGCTGGAGGACGACTCCATCCCCAGCCTCTACCTGAGCGAGTTCGATCAGGGCCTTTTCGGTGGCATGTTGGGCGGCGACGTCCGGTTCATCCGCGACACCGGCAACGGCTTCGTCTCCTCCATGGTGCCGCCGCTCCTCAGCGACTGGTCGGAGCTAGAGTCGCTGGCTGTCGCGCCAGGCAACCCCTGGTTCGAGCGCTACCTGTCGCGGCTGGCGCTCTACTCTCAGGCGGCCAGTGGCAGGTTCGGCATCAGCCACCTGATCGTGGTGGACAGCCTGAACTTCGCTTTCGAGCTCGTGGGCGCTACCAACGCCTATCTCGGTCTCATCGAATGCCCGGACCTGGTGTGTCGCGCTATCGAGCTAGCTTTTCACGTCAACGTTAAGGTGCTGGACGCCTTCTTCGCCACGGTGCTCCCGCTTGCCGGTGGCACCTGCAGCCTGACGGCGGAGTGGCTGCCGGGGCGGGTTGTGAACGAGAGCGTCGACCCCTTCCACATGACCTCAGTCGCCTACTTCGAAGAGTGGGGAAGGGAGCCGCTTCAGCGCATGTTCGACCGCTATGACGGCGGCGTGTTGCATCTGCACGGCAACGGCAGGCATCTCCTGGAGGCGGTGCGTTCTTTGCGCGGGCTCAAGGCCGTCGCTCTAGGCGACGACAAGGGCTACCCGCCGGCCAGTGACGTGCTGGGGGAGCTCAGACGGCGAGCAGGCGATGTGCCTTTGAGCGTGAGCATCGGCTACGAGCCCTTCGCGGAGCGGCTAAGGCGGCACGATCTCCCCGGCGGCGTCCTCTACCGCGTCAGCGGTGCCAGCACGACTGCGGAAGCCAACCACTGCATGGACGCCGTGCGCACCTATCGCCTCTAGGCGACGGCGGTCGCGATCCCGTCCGGTAGCTGCCGAGTCGCCTTTCTGTCGGGAGCATGTCGCGCTGCTGTTGCCACGGGCTGGCGGCGCGCGCGCTCGACGGCTACAATGGAATGCTTGTAGGTTAGCTCCACCCCGTGGCTCGCGGATGCCCTCTGGGCACCTGCGGCACGTTGCGTCCTGCGCTTCCGGCAGAAGTGGCTGAGTCGCAAACGCGGCTCAGCCGAAAGGAGGGCGTATTGTCTAGAGCGGTGGTGCCGCGCTTGACGCTGGCGAGTGGGCTGCGCCGGAGGGGAGCGCGGGAGGCGCTGCTAGGCGTCCTCTTTGCTCTGCCCTGGATCATCCGGCTCATCTCACTGCACATCTACCCCATGCTCGCGGCCTTCTACTACAGCTTCACCCGCTACGGCATGGTGCAAGCCCCACAGTGGATCGGCTTGCGCAACTACGCCACCATCTTCGGCCGCGACAAGCTGCCCTTGCAGGCTTTCTACAACAGCATCTACTACTCTATTGGCGCCGTGCCGCTGCAACTGGCGCTGGGCCTGTTCCTCGCCATACTGCTCGTGCAGCGCATCCACGGCCTTTCCTTCTTCCGCTCGGTGTTTTTCATCCCCACCGTCGTGCCCGCCGTCGCCAGCTCCATCCTCTGGCTCTGGCTGCTCAACTCGCGCATCGGGCTGGTCAACGAGGTCTTGACGCACATCGGGCTGCCGCGCATCCAGTGGCTTAGCTCCCCCCGCTGGGTGAAGCCGGCCTTCATTCTTATGAGCCTGTGGGGCATCGGCTGGGACACGGTGATCTTCGTGGCCGGGTTGCAGAACATCTCTCGCCACCTCTATGAGGCGGCGGAGATGGACGGAGCCGGCCTCTGGGCGCGCTTCCGCAATGTGACGCTGCCCATGCTCTCTCCCACCATCTTCTTCAACCTGGTGATGGGCACTATCGGCTCGCTGCAGGTCTTTGGGCCGGCATTCGTCATCCTGCGAGGGGCGGGTGGGGGCGGGCCACAGAACGCCGCCCTCTTCTACGTGCTCTACATTTTCCGCCAGGGGTTCAGCTATTTCGAGATGGGCTACGCCTCGGCGCTGGCCGTGCTCATCTTCCTCTTCATCCTGCTGCTCACCGCGCTGGTCTTCAGATCGTCGGCCGTGTGGGTCTACTACGAGGGAACGCGATGAGCGCGCGGGCCGCGAGCTACACCCCGGCCAAGCGCAAGAGTAGCCTGCGCGAGCAGTTGGCCAGCCGCTCCTTCGGCACGACTATCCAGCGCCTGGTCATCTACGCCATCCTGATCGCCGCCAGCATCGCCTTTCTCTTCCCGCTGGTCTGGATGCTCTCCACCTCCCTCAAGATCAAGTCCCAAGTCATGGCCATGCCGCCCAAGCTGATCCCCGACCCCATTCGCTGGGCCAACTATCCCGACGCGCTCAACTCTCCCAACTTCCCCTTCCTCATCCTGCTCAAGAACACCCTCACCTACACGCTCCTCTCCACCACGGGTGTCCTCCTTTCCTGCCCGCTCGCCGCCTACGCTTTCTCGCGTTTGCGCTGGCCAGGGCGTGACCTTGTTTTCCTGGCCACGCTGGCGACGATGATGATCCCCGGCACGGTGACGCTGATCCCCACTTTCATCATCTTCCGCTCCCTGGGCTGGACGGGCAGCTACCTGCCGCTGATCGTGCCCGCCTTCTTCGGCGGCGCCTTCTACATCTTCCTCTTGCGCCAGTTCTTCATGAGCATCCCCATGGAGCTAAGCGAAGCGGCGGTGGTTGATGGTGCCTCGCACTTCACGATCATGACGCGCATCGTCCTGCCGCTGGCCAAGGCGGCGATAGCCACGGTGGCCCTCTTCGAGTTCCTGGCCTGCTGGAACGACTTCATGGGCCCGCTAATCTACGTCACCAATGAGAAGCTATACACCCTCTCGCTCGGGCTCTACGCCTTCCGCGAGCGTTGGGAGCTACGTTACGACCTGATGATGGCGGCGGGGCTGGTCGTTACCGGCCCGATTCTCATTCTCTTCTTCTTCACTCAGCGCACCTTCATCGAGGGCATCACGCTGACGGGCATCAAGGGATGACGGGAGGAGCCAGGAGCCAGTAGGAGCATGAAGGCGTCGCGTTCTCCAATCTCCTGGCTCCTCGCTAGAGACACGCGCGAGGCAAGGCGGCGCCGCGCGGGCG
>Ga0315274_10009391_pt1 | contig 14139 bp, 22 predicted proteins | sample YL17G02_20_MG_FD_203700 | JGI IMG/M metagenome (GOLD analysis project Ga0315274, IMG submission 203700) | Sediment microbial communities from Yellowstone Lake, YNP, Wyoming, USA - YL17G02_20 | ecosystem: Environmental > Aquatic > Freshwater > Lake > Sediment | place: USA: Wyoming | collected...
ACAGTTTCGCCGCCGCCGCGGTCAGCCCTCTGCCCGCTCCCCGCGCCACCCGCTTGTAGCCCCGCTCCCGCCCCTTGAGTGCGGCCAGCTTATTAGAATACTCGCTGGTCAATGCCGCCTTCTGCTGGCGGTAGGCGCTCCCGCCCGGCGCCATCACCATCCAGACCAGCACCAAGCCCCCCGCAATTAGGGCCATGGTCGTCATGTCGAACTGCCCCAGCCCGCTCATGCCGCACCCGCACATGCCGCCGATGCAGCCGCAGTCGGACCCGAGCCCGCTCAACCCGCACATGCCGCTGCCGCATCCCGGCGAGCAGCCGCAGCCTATCCCGCGGGAGTTGGGCATCCCGTAACCGGGCGGCGACATCATGGCTGCTATCAACGGATTCTGCGGGACCGGGAACGAGGCCGGCAGCAGCTCCCCAATGCGGGGGATGTAGCTCCGCGGGACGATGGGATTGCTGGGGACCACGAAGCTGCCGGGCAGCAGCTCCCCGAACCCAGGCGCTGGATGTACTCCGATGTGTGCCATACGCTACTCCTTCAAACCTTCTCGCCGGGCCAGCCCGCCGAGATCCACCAATTGTGCCAGCCTCTCACCATCGCCAGCAGAAGCCTGTCGGCCAGATCGGAGTTCTCTGGCGTCATCTTTTCGCGCCGCTTCGTGTCCCACTCCAGCAGCGCCGTCACCAGCTTCTCGCCGGGAAGACTTCCGCCTATGTCGAGCTTGAACTCCATTTCAGCGGCTCCCCGCCAGCAGATAGAAGTTCATCGGGATACCGCCAAACCCGGGACACGCGACCTTCTGGAGCTTGACCGCCCCCCTAACCGGGTCGATGTAATCGACGATCTTGCCGTGCTTCACCGTGTCGTCGGCCTCCGCGCTCCAGGTGTCTCCCCACCCCTCGTACCGCCGCACGTGCATGAAGTCGGGCGGCAGGTTCGGCACGGCAACCGCCGGCAGCTCGCACGCCGGGTCGGCAACCAGCTCCGGGCCGAACTCGACCACGATGCGGTCCTGGTCCGCCGTACTGCCGGCCGGTGGGGCGGTCACCTTCATCGTCCGCGCGGGAGGGGCGGGACGAGCGGGCAGCGGCAGATTGAGCGCCAGATGAAGCGCGGCGTTGGTCAGCCAGTCGTCCCGCCGGTTTATCCAGGCGGCGCGCTCGTTGTCGTTGCGCCCGATGGCCTGCGACTTGAACTGGGCGACCGCGGAATCGTAAACGAATTGCTCGTACATAAGTTACCTTCTCCTGCCCTTCTTCCACACAACCAGTCCAATTACCAACGCGGCGGCTCCCAGGATGTAGGGGGTGTAGGCGCCTGAATACAAACCGCAGACCGCCGCCGTCCCTATCAGCCTGGACAAGTCTGGGTGTTGCTGGCTGGCGTTGTACTCGCACGTCCCGGTTGGATCGGCTGCCTCGACCGCCGCCTGTGCCGCCGCGGCCCTTGCAATTAAGTCCGTCTCGCAGGCTTCCCGATCCGCGGCGAACTGGCAAGCGCCGGCCGCCTGAGTCCGGGTCATGGCGTCCAACTCGTCCCGTGTGTAGGGGGCGCACGCTTCGAGCAGCCCTCGAAACCAGGACCGTGGATCTAAGCTGGTGGCCATGCAGTAGTCCGGCATCTCCCGGATGTCGGGGGATGTAATCGCGCTGCCAAGGCCAAGCATCATAATCACTTCGCCATCTTCATTACCAACAACAGCCCCAACGCGCCAAGCACCAGGGCGTTAGGGACGCCCGGCAGCCACTGAGCGGCCGCGCCCGGCTCGGTCCCGCCCACGCTCCCGTCCAGGTTGTAGTAGGTCTTCGCCCCGCCCTCTGCGGCTTGACTGTAGATCGGGCTGAAATCCGCGGCGACGCACATTCCAACCCTTTGGCTGGCCGCGAAGTCGCTGCCGGCCGGACAATTGAACGGCTGGGGCGTGTAGTCCAGAGGCGTCACGGGACCAAACGGTTGTATGGTGCGCGTCCCCACGGACCCCGATACCGCCGCGTCACCGAGTCCCAGCATCATGGCTACGCCTTCTTCCTCCCGCGCAACAAGTCGAGCGCCACCAGCGCGACCAGGGCCCAGAACCACGGGTTGGCGGGGCAGGACGCGGGCAGGGCGCCGTCGTAGCAGCTCGCCTTCGACCGCCAGCCAATGCACATCATGGGCGTGTCCTCCTCATCCCCCGACCGCGTTAACTCTCGTCCACTCATGATCCACTGCTCGGAACTCCGCCGCCGTAAGCGGGCTGTCGGATTGTCCCAAAGCGTGCAAGTCGGCGTCGCCAGACCCATCCCGCCCTTGCGCCGCCGACTTGAGCGCGTGCCACTGGGTATAGGTGAATCTCAACCCCCTGCGATCCGACTCGGTTCTCGCTTCTTCGCCACCGGCCCATACGGCCAGCCCGGCGATCTCCACATCCGACATCGCCATAAGGACGGCTTGACTCAAGGGGACAGGGTTCCAGGGATTGGCACCGGTCGAGTATGCCGGACCAACACTCTCGACGGGGGGAGTACCAAACCACTGCCGGATCGGTATGTTGGAGCCACCGGCCTTGGCGGTCAGGGCGTTGGGCACGCACTCTCCGGTATAAATCGGTTTCTCGGCCGTGGAATTGGAGTCGCTCAACTGCTGCATGGGCATGGTACCGGACGGACACACGGGAGGAGTGTTCTTCTTCCCGTCCTGGATCATCTTCCAGGCTACGAAAGCGGCCAATCCGATCAACACCCACTGCATACTAATCCCGCCTCCTCATGCCGACCACGCCGTCGAGTAGGGCAACACGGGAGCCCACCCCAGTCCGCTCAACCCCGCCGTCTCCAGCGCCGCCAGGTATGCGGTCACGCTTACCGGGACGCTCGGATCGCCTTGGAACGTCGCCGGATCCGGCTGCGCGACCCCTAATGCCTGTGCGCGATACCAGTTCCATTGGTGGTAGGTGAACCTCATAGCGCGCCGCTCGGCTTCGGCTATGCCGTCCACGCCGCCCGCCGCCGCAGCCGCCGCAACTTGGGCGGCCGGAGCCGCCTGCACCATCGCGCGGGCGGCGGTAAGGGCCTGCGAGTAGGCGTTGCCTACCGCCGCGGCAGTGCCGGGCGACAGCCACGGTACTTGGTCCACGACCGCCTGCACAACGCCGCCTACCGCCGGAGCGCTTACTGGCGTGCGCCGAGCCGCATCCTGAAGCTGTTGCTGGATCAGGGCTTGAGCCCGCAACCTTTCAGCGTCGCTCACGCCGGCGTTAGCCGCGTCGGTGTTGACGGCAGCGGCGGCCGGGCCGGTACCAGTGCCCGTTCCACCCTCGGGCTGTGCAGCCGGAGCGGCAGGCTGCCCCATGTACCAGTCGTACAGGAAGTACGCCCCCGCCGCCAGCAGCGCCCACTTAATGAGTTTGTCGTCCATCACCGCATCCCCTTATACAGGAACCACCACCCGGCGATTACCGCCGCCGCCGCCGTACACGGGTTGGCCGCCACCCAACTCATGACCTGGCAGTAGAGATCCCGCCCCCGTACCGCCCCGTCCGGCTCCATTGCAACTGGAGGCAGCGGCGCCTCCCCCGGTTCCGGAGGCTCGGGCGGGTGCAGCGGCAGCAGCTCGAACACGGCAAGGGGCCCGGCGGGGGGAGGCGCGGGGCGGGCGATATCCGGCCGCTCGATACGCACCGGGTTGAGCGCGTTGTACACGGGACCGGGAGGGTACCCGGACCTGGGCGTCTCGAACTTGTACACGCCTTGAGTATTGGGCGAGTACGGCTCGTAGGCCCGTGCGGCCAGCGGTTCGCTCCAGCCTTTGGATACCAGCGGCATTACTTCTTCAGGAGCATCAGCGCTCCCACCCCCATGGCCGCAATAATCGCCAGCGTCATAGGCTCCAGGCCCAGGATCTTGCCCCCCGCATCGGCCAGGCTGAATCCCCCGCCCGTACCCGCATCCCTCCCCGCCGCCTCTTCCCTGGCCGCCGCTTCCCGCTCCAACGCCTCCCGCAGCAGCCTCTCCAGCGCCGTCTCGGTGACGCTGGGCGCCCTCACCTCGCCCGGCTGCCCCCGCGGCGGCACGCTCTGGTTGGGCTGGTTGGTGATGGACGATGCAACTTGCTGCGGCGTCCACGCCGGCACCACGGGCACGCCGACGCTGGTATCGGGCTGCCGAGCGGCAAGCTGCGGCACACCTGGAGCTGCGGGCACCACAATCGTCCCCCGGTACTGGTCGCAGCTCGACGCAAGCCCAGGGTTCAGCGCGCGGTTGGCCTCGCACACATCCAAGTTGAACGCCTGTATATGCACCTCGTTCAGGGCCATGTTGGCCTGCTGCCGCTGCGCGTTGCGCATCACGCATCCGACGTCGGACGGCGAGCAATCCTCCGCCGGTATCTGCATGAGCGGGGTGCGGGCTCCGGGCTGGTAGGTGTCCCAGTTCACCGTGCCGCCGCCGCCGTTGCCGCCGCCCGAGTCGCCTACGTTCTCCGCCTCGGTGTAGTAGCCGGACGGCCCGTAGTACGCCGTCCACGCCTCGGTGGGCGCGAACACGGCGGGAGCCGTGCGCCAGTCGTATGCCTGCGCCTCCGCTTGCAGCTGCGCCAGCGCCTCCTCCTGAGTCATCACCCCCAGCCCGCGCATACCGGCCAGGGTCTTGACCTTGGGGCGGAAGGCTTCCAGACCGTTCGGGGTGAAGGCTCTGCCCGCCGCGTTGGACTGGAGCATCATGCGGGCCTCACAGTGGAGACGGCATAACTCCTGATTGTTCCATCGGACAGCTTCACGTCGTATTTGTGGAATCCCGACGTTGGCTGCGCCACGATCACACCATGCTTCTTGCCCACCTTAACCGTGTCCCCCATGCGGAAGCCCAGTGCGTACCTTGGCCTCGGATAGTGCTGTGGGTTGGACACACGCTTCACCCTAAACCACCTCGTCCACACCCACCATGCCGCCGCTGCCGCCAGCAGGTAGGTGAGCGCCGGCGTAGGTGGAGGTCCAGCCGGCTTGGGCGGATCGAACCCGTAACCGTACACGGTAATCATTTCTTCCCCCCCATGACCAGGACCGCCACCAGGGCGGCGCCCCCAAGCAACAGCGGCGTTGGGATGCCGGCCACCACAGCGGGCAGCCCTAACGCCGCCCCGGCCGGCGGCATAACCGTCACCGTCCCATCGGCGTTGCGCGTCACCGTCGAACCTTCCACCGGATCCGGTATCACGCCCGTGTCGCTGGCGATCGGGTCGTAGTAGTAGCTCTTCCAGTCCCACTGCCCGCCCGGCTGCCGGTCGCGCACGCACGCCTGGCCTGGGTCCCCCATCGCCGGCGTATCGCAGTACTCGACCACGTAGGCCCAGCCGGCCTTGAAGTTCTCCAGCGCCTGGGCCCGGCTCGACACGGTGCGCGGGCCGGCCATGTACCCGGCCAGGTTCTCTTGCAGCAGCGGCTCGACCTTGTTGACGATCTCGGTTGTGGCCACCCGCTGCTTTGGACCCCTGCGGTTGAACAGCAAGGTCAGGGCCAGGACGACTCCGGCAACCGCGGCTCCGATCACTGGAATGGCCAGCGAGGTGGTGCCGATCGACATGAAGGTTCCACCCGACGATATGGCGCTGGTGGCAAACCCAGTCGCAATCCCGCCGGCCGACATCACACCCGTCTTGAGCGCCGCCTCCACTGGAGAACCCTGCCCTAGCCCGCCCGGACCACGCCCGTTCTCGCTCGCCTGGTGCGGCCCCCGCGCCGCATGATAACGCTGGGAGCCGGACGGAGGAGCAATAACCGTCCAGCCCCCGGTGTACGGCCAAGGGAGGTGCGGCCGTTGGTCCGCCAGGACCCCGACGCCGGTTACCCGTCTTGGGATGGACTGCCGCATGGTGGAGAGTTAGCGCTTCCTACGTGCGGCGGAGCGGCGTTTGTACGCAAGTGGGACGATAGGCCGCTTGCGCCGCTTGGCGGCCTTCTTGGGGAACAGCATCACCTGGATGTCGTTGCCCAGCTTCCGCACCTTAGCCGTTGCCCACTTCACCGGGATCGGGTTGCGCTTGCGCGGGAAGGCCGCCGCCAGCGCCGACCGCGACACGGTTGGCCGCGCCCGCCGCGCGTGCTTGCGCGCCTTGGGCTTAGACTTCCGCCCCGTCGCCTTCTTCTTGCGCTTGGCTGCCGGCCTGCGCTGCGAGTACTGGTCGCCCGCTCTGTCCGGGTCGTAGTCCGACGAACTCCTGATTGGATGGAAGCCGGACGAATCGTAGAACCCGGCCGCCACGTTCTTCACCCTCATCGCCATGTTCTATCTCCTGTTCATCATCATCATGACCACAACCGCCGCCACGACGACCATGATGGTTGTGCTGCTGAATCCCGCCGCCACCTGCGGCGGCTGCCCGGTCACGGTCCCCGGCACCCGGATCTCGGTCGTACTGCCTCCCGGCCCAGTAACCGTCTTGTACGCCGGCGGGCTGTACATCGCGGTAATCAGGTTCATCGTGCCGGCGATCACAGGCGCCAGCGCCCTTGCCAGCGCGTCGCTGCTGCCGCCGGCAAACTGGACCGGCTGGCCGCCTACGCTGTACACCCCCGCGGGCATGTTCGCCACCGGAACCTCGAAGTACGGCTGCACGGTGGCATAGCCGGAGTAGGCGGTTGTCGCGGATGAAGCGTCCTCAACCCAGCTCCCCGTGTACGGGTCGTATCCCCCCAGCCCGGCCCCGCCCTTCTTCGCGCGCCTCGCCAGCAACACCGCGCTGGGCACGCTCCTCGCCGGCGGTTGGACCGGCGTTTGAAGCATCATAGCAGACCTCCAGTGACGTACCTCGCCGCGGCGTACAGCCCAACCGCCGCCAGCCACACGGGTATGGAATTGCGCACCGGCCACTCGGTGCGCTTGCCGTAGTAGTTGGGCGCCTCCCACCCCGGATACTCCCCATGCGACACGTCCAGCGGCACGCGGACTCCGTTGGGGTAGGCGGCTAAGTACACATGGGAGTAGCGGTTTGGGTCGGCGGAGTCGGCGGCCAGGGTCACGAACGACACATTGATTCCCAGATTCATCAGTAGGGCTGCGGCGTACATCGCGTAGTCGTCGCAGTCCCCCGACCGCCGGCAGCCGCCATCCGAACACATAGTTGCCATATCCGCCGGCCGCACCAGCACCTCGACGATGGGGTGGATGTGGTTGGGCTGCATCGGCATGGCCTGCACCTCGTCCCGCACGAAGCTCAGGCCGCGCTTGACGTGCCAGAACACCGCCTTAACCGGATACGGGTCGAGCGCCAAGGCCCGCCGCGCCTCGGCCGCCACCACCGGCGTGCGGTAGTCCGCCAGCACGTACCCCCGCATCATGCCGATCACGGCGGCCACCTGCCCGTCCGGATCTTCGTCCCCGGGCACGGCTGTGGCCTCGTACCGCGCGTTTCCCCAAGCTGGGTGGGAAACCATCATGCACCGATCACGTGTTCATAAAGGTTATGCCTTGCTCAATCTCAAGAGTTCCGTACTCCCGAAATGGCCCGGTTCGGACGCCGTGCCCTTCCCGACGCGGTACCCGAACCGGGCTGCCTCACGCGGGGAACCTCTTCACGAATCGTCTGCTCTCATGCTGGCCCAAGAGTGCCACACTTGACTTTCCGATGGCAAATAGTAATGTAATATGTATAGGTGACTACCCGGAAACCCCGGCAACCCGCGAAAGGAGCAACAAGTGGAGACTACACAAGCGGTTACGGACGCCGCAACAATACCCAAGAAACCTTCCGTCAACAAGGGCGGACGCCCCAGTAAGGCCGCATTGGAGGCCCGGGCACGCGCCAACCGCGACCCATTAGCCTCGATCGAGGGGGATACCTCCCTCGACCAACCCCCGGACTACAAACCGGACGTAACGTCCCGCATCCCCAAGCCTCCCTTCTTCCGCTTTGGAACCGACCAGCCATCGCCTCACAAACCGGAGCACTTTTTCGCCTGGTGGTGTGGCCTCTCGGCTGGAGCCAAGAACGGAAGCATCGCCTACGTCTACCGCAACTACCCGGTCATTCAGATCAAGACTCCCGATTCCAAGTCCCCAACCGGGTTCCGCCCGTCCACCCAGATCGACAAGCGCTCCGGCTCCGACCCGCTCTCCAGCCTGGACGACGTGCTGCACCACTACGGCAGCGGGGACTACACCATCCGGCTCAACCAAGCGAGCCCCAACAAGACCGTGTGCCTGTGTGTAATCAAGGGTCTGCGGGACGAGCAGCATCCCGCGGTGGTAGACCTATCCACCCTCGCCATCGAGGACCCGGTCAACAAACCGTACATAGAGGGGTTGCGTATGCGGGGTATCCGTATCCCGGGCGTCGATCCCATGGAGGACACGATGGACTCAGCCGCAGTGGACCGCTTGGCAAGCACAGTCGAGCGCATGGCGGATCAGAACGCCAGGCTCGCCAACCGGCCGCCCGTCGAAGTAAGACGGGAGGAGCCTAAACCCCAAACTGACGGAATCATCAGCAAGGCTTTCGAGGCCAGCATGGACATGATGAAGAGCGTCAGCAGCGTTCAATCCTCCATGCTGAACGACGCCGTGAAGAAGGTGCAGGAGGTCAACGCAACCGCCACCGACCCTCTGGCGATGCTCGAAAAGCTGGGTGGGGTGCTGAGGTTCCTGGTACCAACCCCCGTTGCGGCGACCGGCCCCAGCCAATCCGACGCGATGCTGACGGCCGCCATGAACCGATCCGACAAGCTGGAAACGCGGATCTTCGAGATGCAGGCCTCTCAACTCACGCTGCTACAGACGCTTCTGGCCAAGGCTCAGGAGGCTCCGGCCGCAACCGCCGCCGCCGCCGCCCAAGCCAAGGCGCCCGCGGCCGCCGGCGCTCCCACCACCCCCCTCGAAATGCTGCGAGAGCTGGTAAAGCTGAAGGACGGCCTGGGCTCACTGACCGGCGAGACCGAACGCGGGGAGAATCCCGCCGCCGCCTCCGGCCCCTGGTGGGCCGCCGCCCTCAACAACCTGCCATCTCTGGCCCAGATGGTCATGGGCATCATGGCGATGTACTCCACCGCCTCCTACAACAACGCGATCGCCAGAGTGGGCGCCGGTCAGCCTACCGCCCCGCCCATGCTGCCGGCCATACCGGCGGCCTCCGCCCCCGAGCCCGTTCCTGGAGACGAAATCCCGTCTCCACCGCCCGGAAGCGGCACGCCTCTACCTACCCCTGGAGACTCAACCATGTCCGCCTACCACTCGTTCCTCGCGCAGCTCGAACGTCCCCTGCGTCTGTCGCTCGAAAACAACGAGACCGGAGACGAGTTCGCCGAGAAGCTGGTGGAGTTCCACGGCCAGATGGCCTACGATCTGCTCCACAACCTCGGCAAGGACCAGCTCGTGCAGATCCTGGCCACCTACCCCCCGATCTGGCAGGTGGTCACCGCCATACCGCAGAAGTTTCAGCAGTTCCTGGACGAGTTCCTGGCTTATGGGAACGCGCCCGAGCCGCCGCCTCCAGCCCAGCCCCGCGCGTCCCATGCGCCAAACCAGCCTTTAGAGTCTAAAGCCCAGGCCGCAGAACCGAGTAGTGCGGATGTCACCGAGCGCATGGACAGATTGCATACCGTGCGGGCGGGAGCGGCGGGAGGGAAGCCGGCGGCGGGCAAGCCGGCCAAGGCTCCCCCTGGACCGGAAGCGCAGTAGGTAGTACACTGGGGCATCATGTATGAGCTGGAGTACTGGTGCCCCGGGAGAGATTGTTGGCTGAGGGTGGAGGGGCCGGACTACGACAACTTCGCCGAGGCGGTTGCCGTGGCCAACCACTACGCCGCGAGCGCGGGGAGGGTTATGCGGGTGGTGGACTGGCAACGGGTGGTGTACCAGACGGGATAGCGGTCTGGATTCTGCGCTTGGCCGCCTCGCAGTAGCCGGGGTTGTTGTCGATGCCTACCACCCAGTCCCAGCCGGCATTTGAGTTGGGGGGTAATAGTCGGGCGGTAGCGGCTGGTGGGCTGGAGTAGCCCCACTACCGCCCGTTTCGCCAGCGGGAGAATGGAAACCGCCGGGCCGTAGCAGCCGCGCCAGGCTGCTATCGACCATTGTACCGCAACCGCGGCGCGTGTCAAGCCCCCAAATCAGCCCAACCCCTCCAGCGCTTCCATCACCCTCTGGAACTTCCGCTTCGGGTTCCTCACCCACGGTATGAGCTTGGTCAGCAGCCACACCTGGGCCTTGGTCCGCTCCCCGTCCCCGTCCGGAGTCGCGTACTCCTCCAGCTCGGCCAGCATCTTCTTCGCCGTCTTGGGGCGGACCAGCTTCACAACCTGGCCCGAGTCGCCCTCCACCGTCTCGCCCTCCTCGGCCCCCTCCGCCAGCCTCCCCCCCCGCCCCGAGGTAACCACCCGCTCGGTCAAGGACTTGAGGGCCTCGCTGCGCTCCTCGCCCTTGGGGATGTCCAGTGCGGTAAGCGCCAGTTCCAGTGGCATCTCGCCGCGGTTGACCCGCTTCTGGGCCATGACCGGCAGCTCCAGTAGCTTCAACCGTTGAGTCACGGTGGATTGGCTCACCCCCATCTTCCGCGAGATGACGGCTTGGCTCATGCCGGCTTCCTTCATCCGCTGGATGGCATACGCCTCGTCGAGCGGCCCCAGCCCTACCCTCTGAGTGTTCTCGACCACGCCGGACACCAAACCAGCGCCTGTGGAGCAAGCCTCGTCCCCAACCACGTAGGGCACGACGATAGCCTGCAACCTGAACGTGGCCTCCGACAGCTTCTCCTCGTTTATGAGTACTGCCGCCTGCCAGCGCCGGTAGCCAAATACTAGATGGTGTGTCCCGTCCGGGAGCTTGGCCACCTTAACCGGCACCTGCTGCCCGTCTTCCAGCATGGACATTGCCAGTCCCACAATACTCTCCCGCGTCGTCTGGAACCGCCTGGTGTTCAGCTCGACGGGCGCCTGGATCTCATACGGGTCCAACAGCACAACCTGGGGGGCCTGCTGGACGTGTGCCCGCTCGGCCGCCTGGTCCTGGGCCTGATCCTCCCGGCCCTCAAAAGGCACCACCGATCCATCGGGCCGAACTGTTACCGGATCGGTGGACTCCCTAAACTGTTCAGGGTCCAACTTATTGCGTCTTGCCATTCCTTGCTCCTTTGTGTTTTGCGTTCTCGTCTTTAGACTCTAAAGCCTACCCGCGGGCCGAAGCCCTTTAGACTCTAAATCCTCCGTCCGCCACGGCAGTACCTTCACCGCCGGCAGACTCCATAGCGCGCGGTAATCGTGCCTGCCTTTAGAGTCTAAAGTACCTGACACCAAGGTACACTATGCCGGCACGGGTTCGTCGTCGTTGCCGCTACCGTCCGCGCCCTCCAGGCCATCCAGGCTTTCCAGCTCGTCTTCCTCCCGCTCCACGCGCTCCGCTTCCTCGTCCTCGGTTTCAAAAGGTGAAACATAACCCTCCTCACCTTCAAAATCGAAGCCGTCCGGAAGGTCCTCAATTGTAGTGGGCTCTTCCCGGTCAGGAAGGTCGAGACGGTAGACGACCGCCCCCAGGCCCATGGCGCCCCGTATCGAGCCGTCGTCGGCCGGGATATCGAGGAAGGCGAAGAGGATGTCGCCGGTGTCCTCGTCGGCCATGATCGCCGGCGTCCCGTACACGCTTGCGTCGGACTCGAAATCGCTATCGCTCACAATCTGGTAGTGATCCACGCCTGCTCTAATTACAGCCATACCTTTGGCCTCCTTTTTGATAGTACTTCAGCTTCTCAACAACTGTTCAGCACATCTTTTGCGCGCAATGGCTCGGGCTTTTCTCATCATCCACCACCCGCGCATCGCGGAGCTGAGGTTTGTTCTCGCATCGGGGGTTACTTCAATTCCCCTCCTTGCCGCGCTCATCCTAGCACGTGCTTCAGGGGTATGAACCATGCCCTTGTGCGCAGCCCCAATCTTTGCGCGTGTCGCAGAGGTCAATGATTTTCCGGTATGCGCACGGCTCATTTTTGCCCTTGCCCCCGGCGTCAACACTTTTCTCCTGTTCGTGGCAATCACATTGGCCAGCACCCCTGGCTCCAGCAGTCTCCGCCTATGGGCGGCACTCATCTTCGCGCGTACCTCTAAGGGGGTAGTTTTGCCTTTATGTGACGCACTCAATTTTGCCCGCGTCTCAGGTGTGGCAACCTTCCCCCTGTGTGCCGCACTATTTCTCTCCCGCGATTCAGGAGTGTGAACAAAGCCCCTATTGGATTCAACCACCAACCTGAAACCAAACCTAAGATGCCTTGACACGGAATTAGTATAAGCCTGCTCCAGGACCGTCAGCATGTCCACAGGGCATCTCTCAAGAACTGAAAACTCGAATGCTCCACATCTGCGCTTGTTCCAGGAGCGCTGCAAATGGCAGTTCCAGTGTCTTCCCTTGGTCAATTTCCAGAAGTGGTTGCGCCACCTCTGGTGCATATTGCCAGAGCTTCCAATGTACACCTTCCCCGTTTCCTTGCATGTGATCGCGTACACGCCGCTCGTCTTCAATCCCAGATCGTTGAAGTTTGGGGGTAGTGGTGCCGCCATGCGATCAGTCTATCCCTTTCGTTAGCGAAGAGTCAACGGCCAGTTTTGCCGCCGCTCTTGCGTAGAGCTGTGTTCTTTGTGGGCTTGTACCCCTCGACCCAAGCCTTTGCGGACTCGGCCGTCAAGAACGAACTGCCTGTCGGATGGTCGATTACGACTGCTGCGAAAAGCTCGTTCACCTTGCGAACCGACGCCAGCAGCCTGTTGCCGGCGTCGAAGAAACCGCACCAGCCGCCTATTTCCACCCCGGCGCACGTTTGTCCGGGGAAAGTGTGCCACGTTCCCTGCATTACTCCGCTCCTTTCATCACCCTAGTCTCTACAGCTTCGAGCGCCAAGTGCCCAGCTCGCTCCAGCCGCTTGGTACATTGCCGGCAGGCGAGCGTCGGACGCCCGCCCGGGTACAACTCCAGCAGCTTCTCTCCAATCGACTTGCCGGGCACACGGATAAGGGGGCGTACCTTACAGCACAGGTCGCAGCGATCATAACCGAGACACCGGCGCTGGAACTCGAAGCTGGTCATAACCACCCCAAGATCACACCCGCCACGATTACCGCAGCCAACACCAAGCCCGCCACGAGCACACGGTCCACCCACAGCGGGCGATAGTACGGCCGTGGGGGCCGCAACTCCCACCTGTGCCCGCACTTGGGGCAGTACCGCAGGCGGGTGTCGTCGTAGTCACGTGGCATCTCCGCTCCCCCCTCCCCGCTCCACCGGCTCCACCCGGTCGGAATCGAACGCCTTGAGCCGCTCCCCCTCCTCGCGGGTTAGGTAGTAGGCCACGGTCGGATCGTGCTTGTGGCCGCCGCGCACCGAGCGCCAGGGCATCTGGAGCCTGCGGGCCTGGCGGTGCATGGCCTTCTGCGTCGCAAGCCAGTCCGGGTCCGCGTCGGCGGACCACGGGTCCACTTCCCGCTCGGTGTTGGAACCAACCGGGCGGGAGCGCCGGTAGACGTACCACCAGCGCCGGCGGACGCCGTAGCGCGCCAAGTTCGGGATCCGGCATACCGGACCCACTTGGACCACGATCCAGTCGTCAGGCATCGCCGGCCTTATCCGCGAGGCGGACGAAGACCTCCGGTTGAAGGGCGCCGGCCATTGCCAGCGGCTCCATTCCCGGCAGACGGCAGCCCAGCTTCTCGGCCAGCGCGTGGAACTCTCTCACCTCCGCCGCCAGTCTGCGCCGGCACCCCAGCATAGCCTTCAGGACTACTTGGTTGGGGTTGGCCGTCCGCGGCGCCCCATCCCAATATCCACGTCCGTAGTCCGAGCAGCACCACCGGCTGCCCGACACATTGAACCGCAGCCCGCCGCACACGAGGGTCCACAGCCAATCGTCCTGCATCCCGCAAGCCCGCCGCGTCTCCAGCCTCCAGGCTCCCGGCACGGTCATGCGCTGCCGCACCACCTTGCCGGCCGCGACGGCCTGGTTGCGGGTCGCGTAGGCGGCCCGCACGTACTTCTCGACACCTGCCTTGGTTTTCATTTTGGCCTCCCGTTCCATCTGTGATCCCCGTCCCCGCTGTGGTTGTCGTCGTCCCACAACGACGCCAGCCACAAGACTACTACGAGCACCGCCAAGCCCCACACCACCCACACCAGCACTGGGTCGGGC
>Ga0315274_10009392_pt1 | contig 14139 bp, 19 predicted proteins | sample YL17G02_20_MG_FD_203700 | JGI IMG/M metagenome (GOLD analysis project Ga0315274, IMG submission 203700) | Sediment microbial communities from Yellowstone Lake, YNP, Wyoming, USA - YL17G02_20 | ecosystem: Environmental > Aquatic > Freshwater > Lake > Sediment | place: USA: Wyoming | collected...
TGTTGAGAAAGAAAGTGGCAGAGCAAATATGCCAAACACCATCGGTCTATCGAAAGGTATAATTGAAATGAACCTTCAAGATGGTTTTCCACTCTTAACAACGAAGAAAATGTACTGGAAAGGCATCGTACATGAACTACTGTGGTTTCTCCGAGGAGAAACAAACATAAAATATCTCGTTGATAATAAAGTAAATATTTGGAATGGTGACGCATATCGTTGGTATTTAGCAAAGCATGATTATCAAGACAATCTCCGGGACGACCAACCATATGATAAAGAAAAGTTCATGGAAGCCGTTAAAGAAGAAGAATTATGTCCTATAAGTTATTATGAATACGGTGACTTAGGTAAAGTCTATGGTTACCAATGGCGTAATCAGAATGGTGTTGACCAAATAAAAGAAGTCCTTGATGGCTTAAAGTCAAATCCATACAGTCGTTATCATATAATTGATGGTTGGAACAAAGCAGACTTCAAAGATATGGCTTTACCACCCTGCCACCTTTTATATCAGTTCATTGTCAGACCACTGAGTTTAAAAGAAAGAATTGCATTACTTACTGTTGATGATGTACAAATTGGTGGTGATATTAATGTTGATGATTATTTAGATAAGGCAGATATTCCTAAATTCTATCTGGATTTGAATATGTATCAGAGAAGTTGCGACACTTTCTTAGGTGTACCATTTAACTTAGCATCAATGAGTTGTCTTTTAAAAATATTCGCAAAAACATGTAATATGTTAGAAGGAATAGCAACTTGGATTGGTGGTGATACACATTTATATGTTAGTCATGTTGAAATAGCAAAGGAACAGATAAAAAGAACACCATTCAATTTACCAAAATTGAATATCAATAAAGAATTAAATTGTCTTGACGACATTCTTGCACTGACTATTGACGATTTCGAATTGGTTGGTTATAAAAGTCATGAGGCAATTAAAGCAGAATTATTTACGGGTTTAAAAAAATAAATATTATGGATAAAAGATTAAAAAATATCGACTTATTTGATGAGTTACAAGAAACATTTGAGGATGTTGCTGCTCAACTTGAATCTGATGAACTTCGCTATGGCGATACTTGGAAAGAAAGAGGATTGGTTTTTAACGGACAATCACAAGAAGAACGTTTTTTCGCTAAGATGCTCGAATATATTACTGATTTTCGTAAGAACGGCACACCGATTGTCTGGACTAAGATTATTGGCGAAGCACATATTGCTTTGGTAAGGGAAAAGAAACTTTTAAAATAACTGCATTGAATGATTATTTTGTACATATTAATAATATTATTAACCGCAATAATAATTTTACTTTCTTTGGCATTATACTGGTTTTCAAAAAAAAGTATGTATATTTCTGATAAAGAAAAAGAATTTATTGTCTTCGTTATTGATGTGTTCAAAGATTATGGTGATGACTTGGGCATACAGTCTAAAGAACAACACGTGAAATTAGTTGAAGAACTTGAAAAAATTAAAAATAAATATTTTAAAAAATAATAAAAATTATGACATGGGGAATTGAATTCAAATCCGACATTTTTTTATCCAGACAATCATATTTATCGAAAAGTGATGTCGAAGATAAAATAAAAGAAATTAGTGATTCTATTAGTGAATGCGAAAGCAAATTAATGATGTATGCAATTGCAACACCAAAAGATATTGTTTCTGCTGAATCTTCGGAAAATATTATCTATTATATTAGTAATGAAATTCGTGAATTAGTTGAAGAACACGAAGAATTAATTATCGAAAGATTTAAGTTAAACCAATATTTGGAATATTTGAACGAAGGTGGAAAAATGATACAAAGCGAATAAAACAAAAAAAGAGGACTATTTGTCCTCTTTTTTATTTCTTTACATAATTACGGAGTTTCATGAACAAGTTGGTCTGCTTCAAGTTGTACGAGTTGTGCTGCAACATTAGTACCTGCTAATGCTACTACAACGCCATACATTGTTATTGCAACTGCTGAAGTTAGCGGATTACCAATTCTTGCCCATATTCTGTAAGTGTCTTGTGTTAATGTAACTGCTGCCATTTCGTTTAATTTTTTAAATAATATTATTTAAATATAAATACTCAAAATTTTACTAAAGTAAATTATTAACGAATATTATTATGGTTGTTCATTAATAATTGATTCTGCAGCTAAATATGCAAGTTGTATTGCTACGCTTTCATCTGTTGGTGTTACATTCGGAACATACCCAATTTTTGCCCATAAATCATAATCATCTTGTGACATGGTTGCAGCCAATACCGTTGTAAAACTTACTTGACTACCATAAGCCGTTCCACCACTATTAGTTGCATATGCACGAACATAATACGTATTATTTGCCAGTAATCCCGTTAATGAACTCACAAATGCTCCCGACCCAGTACCATTTGTTGTTTTACTGTTTGCAATTGTCGGACTTGGACTTGTATTCCATACCACACCACGTGCTGTAATTGTTAATCCGGTGACATTACCGCCACCAGTTGCGGTTGTTGTTGTTATCGATGTTATTACCGATGTACTAATAACTGTTGGAAGTGCCATAATTTTCTATTTTAAATATAATCGTTATTTTAATATAAATACTTAGTTTATTTGAAATCGCCTTTTGTTTCGCTTAAATATGGTATAACGTCTTCCTTAACTGGCACACCAATTACTTTTTTCCAATAAGGTTTAAAACCACCAATAGTTTTATTTGTTTCATCAGCCACATTATTAGCACTTTCGACTTCATAATATCTGTTCTTCATTCCACTCATATTATATTCAATATAATCACCACGGTCAATTTCCACTTGTTTTTCTTCGAGTTCTTTCAAATAAATGCCAAAACTAATGTTTCCCGTATCATCCCTGACAATACCACCGGGATTTGAACCATAATATTCCTGTTTCCCTTCTTCAACATTTAACATTATGCTCAATCGAACAGGTGTCATGAATTTTTTGTCTTTGGTTTTAGCCTGACCATATAACGCATGTACCTTAGTTTCAATAACATTTACCTTATGAAGAATAATTTCTTGCACGTTATCGGTTTTCAAAAAATTTCTACCGTACATAACATCCAAATTAAAAGAATTTTCGGACATAAACAATCCATATCTTTGATTTTCAATGTCAATTATTTGTTTTTTCTTTTTCATTAGTCAATAATTTTAAAACCATCAGGTTCGAGCAAATTCACATCGTTTGTAAATGTTTGATATTGTCTGTCAATTGCATAATCAGGAACATTAGACCTGTCAACACCTGCTTCAACATCCTTTTTTATTCTTTGTTTAGCTATCTCTGGGTCAATATTAAATATTTTTGCAACGGCATCAAATTCTCCCTCAACATGCACTTTCATGTAGTCCATAAGTCCCTTTCTATTCCTTGATGCAATATTGGTGGCATCGAAAATAACATTCTTACCCGCATTTAATGCATCTGCTGCTCTTTTGTTTGCAAGAGCAAAAACTTCATTATTTTTTGTCTGGTCAGATATGTTTCCAGTTAATTCCCTTCTGATTTCATCTGGTGAAACAACCACAGTATTCTGGTCTGTTTGTGACTTAATCCACGTAGATTTACCACTACCTGAAATACCAACAGGAAGTATTAATCTTGGTTTTCTTTGTTGAAAATCGGGATTGAGCCTTTCCATGACTTCAAAAAGTCTTTGCTTACCAGTTTTTTTCATTGTTTCATACATTTTTCCATCATTAGCAAAATGCCATTTTATACTCCAATCTTCTTTTTGAATTTTTCTTGTTAAAAAATTTATAACATCTCTAAATCGACTTTTTTTACTCAGCAAAATTTTATACGATTTCAAAACATTCCAAACACTAAACGGTTGAAATCCCCACTTATATATAACTACTGTTGGATAATCCATCTCATAATTAATAATGTGCATGCCATCAACATTATATTTTCTCTTCACATCATTAACAATATTAATCCATTCTGGAGTGTCTTCAATAGGAGCAAAATCTTTGTCTCTTTTTTCTTCAATTTCCTCATTAATTATATCTACAATCTTTTTCATAATTAAAATATCATATCACTAAAATGCAAATCATCCGCAATGTTATTTAATTTACTATATTGAATAAATTCGGGCGTATATCTTATCTCATCATATAACTCATTCCAATAGGGAGCATATTTTCTGTTTACTCTATTTGCCCACGCTTCACTATTTTTTCTTGATTTATATAGATTCCATGCCTTTTCTCCAATCAGTTTCCACATTAATATTTTATCCATTACTGGTGCTGTTGAGGATAATCTTCTTATTCTTGGACCGGCTTCAACTAATCCAGCAATTTCTTCATTAATTATATCTACAATCTTTTTCATACTTAATCAAGTTTTCTTCCGTTTTGTATATATTTAGTCGCCCAATCTTGAAAATATTTTAACATCTTATTAAAATCTTCTTCATTATATCTACCTATTGGAGAATGATAATCATCATAAAAACTTCTTATTAATTCATATGAAACCATATCTGGAAATTGAGTACTAATTAATTTTTTAGATTTATCAATCAACCAATATGATTTCCATCCACCACCGTGGTCTACTTGAATATCAAGTGATGGGTCAATTTTTTTAATTACCCTTCTCACCATATTTAATCTTGTACCCGATAATGAATCAGCAAATTCTAACAAACCGATTTCTTCTTTTATTATATCTACAATTTTCTTCATATTAAATTGCTATAATTGGGAATGTTGGTGGTTGATATCCACGTTCTTTATTAACATTTTCGGCAATTTCAGCACGGATTTTCACCATGTTTTCCTGACTCAAATACGCCAATTGGTCTTGAAGTATTTTTATAGTCTCTTCTTTCAGTTTAAGACCTTCATCAAGCAAGTGCCTATAATCCATAGTTAATTGCTTTTCAGTAACACCAAGTTCACCAGTATAAAAACCCCTGATTCCACCAATAACTATTTTCACTTTGGCTATGAGGAAATCTCTTATTTGTTGATGTGCAACATCATTCATCTTAGTCCATTCCAATGTTTTTGTTGGCGGGTCTGATGGCAATTTAATTATATCATTATTTTCTTCTAAACACTTATCTCTATCATTAGATAATGTGTCATAATACCAATACCAAACTTTTCTTCCGGAATAATGTTTTCCCCAAGCACCAGCAATTTCATGACGGTCACCAGGAATTGGATAAAGGTGTAGAATTTTCTCACCACTTGCCAAACCAGTTATTCTGTAAGTTAAAATTGATTGCAATACTCTTTGTTTCATTCTCCTATCCTGTGCAGCAAGCAATGTTGAGAATGTTGGTTGAACGTAAGATGCCGGACGACCAAGATATGACCACCCTACCATTCCGGGAGACCAAGCACTCATTGCAAACGGGTCAACAAGTCCACCATCGATTTCCGGTGGTGTTTCCCATAGGACTTCGTTAATTTCTCTGCCTGCAGGTATAAGATAATGTTGTGTATGCGCAGAACACACAATAAAATCACGTTTCAATTCCCATACGTTAGTAGCCGGAGCATTAGTGCCTAATCCAACTTGTTTTGAATAAGCATACGTGAAACTTTCCATGTAGGTATTTGATTTGTTAGTAAATGCTGAGAGAAAATCTCCGGTTTCCTTATTCATACCTTCCAAACTAATCCATTGCTGCTGAATTAACCAAGTGTTAATTAATGCAGAATAATCTTCAACTACCATCTCAAGGTATGAAATCATCATCTCATCGGTGATTTCAAAGGGTCTTAATGGGTATCCTAACTCGTGTTTTACTTTAAGAAATAAATTATTTCTATCAACTGTTGTTATTAATGCCATAATTACGTATATTTGTACTCAATTTCTTATAAATACTTTAATAGAACTATTATGCCTACAATTGAGTACGAAATTAAATTAAATGATTCTGGCAGACCTTGTATTGATTTGCCATCGACTTACGAGCCAATTCCAGAAGATAAATTTTTTGCAATTGAATTAGCAAGATATCTTCTGCAAGAAACATATAGTCGTAGAAGTCCGGAGTTTGATAAAGAAACTGCATGGGCAATGGATATTGCCATTCGTTCACTCGGACAAATTGGTGATGAAATAGCAAAACTTTTATGGCACAGTATGAAAGTTGCCGGAGAAACAACATTGATATACGGGAGATGGCATGTACATGTTGATACGATTGAAGAACGTGATGCTATACCTGAATACGGTATTATTCAAAACGAAAAACTTTATCTTAGAGAAGAGGGTTTGAAAGTTTTTGTGCTTAAAGGTGCTCAGAGATTTGAATTAAAAGGTGGAACAACTAATGATAATTGGGTAAAGTTATTATGAGTTTCAAACCAACCGAAGAACAGGAAAGAATATTTCTTTTCATTAAGAAACGTCCAGAGAATATATTAATTAAAGCACGAGCAGGCACAGGTAAAACAACTACGGCAATCGAATGTGCTAAACTTTTGCCTAAAGATAAGTCAATAACCTTCTTAGCTTTTAATAAGCATATTCAAGAAGAATTAAAAACTAAGTTGCCAGAACATGTAAGATGCTATACCACCTATGGTTTGGGCACTGCCGCAATTAAAAGAAAGTATGGCGACAAAATAACTTTTGACGAGTTTAAGGCAGATAAAATCATACTAAAAAAGTCTAAAAATTGGGACTTGCATGATGAGTTTAAAAGCCAAGAAAAAATTGATTATTATTTGAACTCAATTAAAAAACTTACGAATCTCTGCAGACTTACTCTGACAGTTAAACCAGAATATATCCCGTACATTGCTGACCGTTATGAGATAAATAATTTAGGGAAACCCCAAGACATTAAGCGTGTGTTGAAAGTACTTGATGAAATGTCAACCAATAGGGAAACCTTTGATTTTACGGACATGGTTTACTTACCTGCAATAGATAATAGTATTTGGATGTTCCCGCAGGATTATGTCTTCATTGATGAATGTTTGCCCCATAAAACTTATATATCAACAAGTAAAGGAAAAAAACAAATTGGAGCACTATATAACCTAATTAAAAAAAATATTGAATTACCTGAAGTAATAACATATAATGAAAGTCAAAAATTATTTGAAAATAAAAAAATAAATAGAATTTGGTGTACTGGTGAAAAAGAAGTTTTTAATGTTATATTAAACGGGAAAAGAAAATTAAAATCTACAACAAATCATAAATTCTTAACAACCCAAGGTTGGAAGCAATTGGATGAATTAAAAATTAATGATATTGTTTTGTCTAATTATAATAAACAACCATACCATCAAATACTAAATAATACGCAAAAAAATATTGTAATTGGGTCTAAATTAGGCGATGGAAATATATCAAGAATTTCAAATAATATTTTTAGACTAAGAATAATACACGGTGAAAGTCAAGAAGAATATATAAAATGGAAATCTAATTTTTTTGAGGGAAATTTAAAAGTAATAAAAAACAATGGTTACTCTAATAAAATAGCACATACGTTTACAACCAAAGGATTTTATTTAAATTTAACTGATGATGAAATTATTGAAAACATATCAATACAATCATTAGCAATATCTTGGATGGACGATGGAAATATGGGTAAAAATTGTTTAGCATCAAGATTATATTCAACAGCAAAAAGTTATGTGTTGTCAGAACAACTATTAAAAAAAATAGAAGAAAAGTGGCAAATTACGTCAAAAATAGAAACCGGGAAAAGTTCCACAACCAAAAAAGACTATTATTGGTTATCATTTAATAAAGAAAACACACAAAAGATTTCAAAATTATTATGCTCGTATATTCACCCATCTATGAATTATAAACTATGTATTGAGGATAGAAATAAATTTGATGAAGCAGTATGGAAAAACGAAAGAAATAATAATGGTTGTATGGTTGTAACTAAAGAATATTCATATTATGGAAAAGAAAAAACATATGACATGGAAGTTGAAGACAATCATAATTTTATTGTGACTTCATCTGGCATGTCTAAACGTAATGCTGAAAATTATGGTATTATAACACATAATTGCCAAGACGTAAATAGATGCCAAATTCGTATGATTGAAAAGGTTTTAAAACATGATAGAAAAACTGGTAAGATTTTAGGTAGATTATTTGCTTTTGGAGATTTTTTTCAAGGAATTTATGGTTTTAACGCAGCTGATGAAAAATCATATGAATGGTTTGAAAAGTTTCCGAATACCAAAGTGTTACCACTAACAGTATCATTTAGATGTGCCAAAAATGTTATTGTTGAAGCAAACCGTCTTGTTCCGGATATCAAAGCATTGAATGATGCACCTGATGGTATCGTAAGGGAAGGTGATGTACTTACGGAAGCCGAAAGCGGAGATTTTATTCTCTGTCGAACCACAATGCCGTTGGTTAAATTATTTTTTCAGTTTCTCATACAAAATAAAAAGGCAATTATTAAAGGTTCGGACATTGGAGTACATCTGATTGAATTAATTGGAAAAATAAATAACCTTAAAGAATTAATTGAGTTCTGGGAAGACGAATTAATTGCTTTTTCCAGTACATTAAAAAGTAGTGGTGTTTTAAATCCTAAAGAACACAGCGGATATGTTGCACTCGAAGATAAGGTATCAACACTGGTATTTTTAGCGAAATTATCAAATAGTGTTGAAGACCTTAAAATGAAAATAACTACCATTTTTACCGATGAAATTCAAGGTATTGTATTAAGTACGGTTCATAAAGTTAAAGGTTTAGAAGCAAACCGAGTATTTATAGTACGTCCGGACTTATTACCGATGACAACAGTTAGAGGTTGGCAACAAATTCAGGAAACAAATTTAGAGTATGTTGCCATTACAAGAGCAAAGACGGAATTAATTTATGATAATAATTGGAGCGATGAATAAGATTGATGATTTAATTTCCCGGCATTGGAAATGGGTAAAAAATAAGATTGATAAAGATGGCATTAAATATTCCGATAAATATCCAAAAAAAGAACATGAAAAATTCATAAGAAAATGGATTGACAACATGGGATTTGAAGATATTGAAATAAGACTATTATATGTCATGAAATACAATAAATTATTGCATGTGGTATGAATAAAAAATACGTAGAAGTTGGTACAAAATTACCAAAGAACTTGGATAATGTAATTGGTGATGAAGTTAAGCATGGTGACGATGTTATTGGCGAAGTTACCGCCTATGACAAAGAAACTGGTGAAGCAACCCTAAAAATAAAAGCTGTAATTTGGAAAAAAATTGCGAGTGAAGATAAAGGAATATTAAAAGAGATAAGCAATGAAGAAAAATGAAAAACCAAAAAACATCGGTTTGGAACAACTCCGAGCAAAAAAACAAGAAACAATAAATCGTTGGGAAAAATTAGGACTTCTGGAAGGATTAGAACCAGGACTTAAAGAAAATGTTGCAAAACTTTTTGAAGCACAGGAGAAATTCATAATTAAAGAAGACCCATCACAAATTGTTGATGATTAATATATTAAAGATATGGAATGGCAAGTAAAAATCGAAGGCAATCCAAAGCAAAGAATTTTGGTTAACTTTGACCCGCAAGAGGAACAGATAATTTTTAAAGGACAGTATAGGACTTCAGTAAAAGACTGGACAATTAATGGTGGTAGTCACAACGAGTGGGTTGACTTTAGTACGGAAACATACTCAATGAACATTGACTTAGAAACAATTCAAGAATTATTGCTAAAAGTCTACAATGTAATGAATGAAAGAATCGTGATTCACGAAGACCTTACAAAAAGTTTTGGTATTATTAAAACTATTGAAATTCAAAAACTAAATTAGCGTCTACCACCACTATTTCCACCAAGAGAACCACCACTATTAGCAGATGAAGTCTGATTTGTATTTATTTTATTTAGTGCTTCAATAGAAGAATTTAACGAACCAATAGATGTGTTTATTCTACCGAGTTCTACATAAAATAATCTATTTTGTTCTTTTTGGTCATTAAATATAACACTATAATGCACTTCAGTTGCATTTACTTTGGGTACAACAACGAGTTGATAAAAACCAAAAAATAATATTAATATTGAGCCAATAAACCCAAAAAAAGTTTTCATTGTAAAAATTATTTGAGTGCTTGAATTTATCTGTTTTACAGTTGGTTCATCTTCCTCTTGACTATTATCAACCATCATTACCTTTTTCGCCATTTTCTTTATTATATTATACTGATTTTATATTATTTAGTTATTTGTTTTGAAAATATTCAGAACTTTTCCAATTAATTTTAAAACTAATTGATTCGTCACTTGTTTCATACCAATATATTAATGTTGGACTAATATCCACAATAGCAGAAAATCCATCCGGAAACTGTTCACGAGTCACTTCGACATCATTAATATATACTTTTGCATTAAATATCCACGTTTTTACATTTTTATTATTATATTTCGATTTACTGGTTAACATTAATTCAAATCTGTATTTTGGTAATACAGAAACGGTCTTTTGTTTTTGCTCAAAATCGGCATGTGTTAATATTTTTTGTTTCGTAATATATGACGAAATTATTATTTCGTTGGGCGATACATTCTCATTATATGATTTTGAATATGCCGCTTCCTGTTTCCACGTGCCCATGCTTGTGCGTACTTTTGTAGTATCATATGTTTGTGCAAAAATACTCACAAATCCAAATAATAATAAGAGCATAAATAACGATTTCCTCATCATACTAACTTTACTACCATAAATACGTATATAAAACAAAAAGGGGTCGATTTCGACCCCCTTTTTTTATTCTATTTGGTTATAAGATTACCTTAAGTCACCAATTCCGAAAGTTACTAAACCATCGCAGTAAATTCTACCATAGTAACGGTTAAGTACCATTTTCTTTGCATAACGTGTCATGATACCACGGATAGGTGTGAAATCAAATGGGTTATACATTACAGGAGTAAGTTGCATAGGCACATAAGGTGCGTAGATGTAACCTGTTTCCAAGATACTTGTTCCTTTATGACCGATAAGCACTGTGTTAGCAGGTGAATAAGGGTCACGATATACTAAGTAGCGTCCGCTAAGTGTACCGATTTTTTCGATACCCATGTTATACTTATCCTGTTCTGGAGAAGCATTACTTACATGGAAATACTCAAGGTCATCGAATACTGCACTTACTTCAGGAGATACAACAATCCAAGAAGCACCACCACGAAGGGTTGCTTTGTGAATTTGAGCAGAAATCTGGTTGATTTTGGTAACCAATGTCTGATTCCAGTCTTTTTGTGTTCCGTAATAAGCGGTTGATTGTCTACGAAGACCATTATAGTCCCAACGTGATGTCCAAGATGCACCTCTACGAAGGTCACGAAGGATTTCACGGTCAATTTCAGCAGCCATTTGCTCAGAAAGCAATGCTGTTAATTCAGCTTCAGCGTCAATATTATGGAAAGCACTAACGTCCTGTGCAAGTTCAGGTGTCCATTGTGCACGCATTTTACGTGTTTCAACAGATACAGTAACTTGGTCGAGTTGGAAAGTAACTTCAGCCATACGTGAATCTTCTTCCATGTCAGAGTAAACTCTGTATTGGAATCCGAAAGTAACGCCAGTTGATGATGCACTAAGTGCTTTGTAACCATCAACACCTGCATATGATAAGTCAACAATAACTTCCAATTGTCCGAGTTTATTGACAATTGCTTGTCCGTATTTCTGAACTTTTACGTTGAAAGGTAATGAGTCACCAGCAGGCTGACTTTCAGTTGCGAAAGCAGCAGGAGCATTAAATGCTCTGTTTGAATAAAGTTTCAAACTTGCAAGAAATGATTCTGTGTCCATAGGTACGCCTGTAGGACCAACTAATTTACCTTCAAATGTAGTACTGAAACCAGCAATCTGAAGAGTAATTTTAGTTTGTTGACCCAATGCAAGTAATGCTGCGTATGTGAATGGAGTCTGAGTTGTTGTACCTGTTATAAAGGTTATTTCACCTTTTGAGCGGTCAAACAATGATGTACCTTCTTGGTCGTATTCCGTTGCATAGAATGCATCGTATAATGAACGACTTTCGAATTGTGTTCTTGCTGAAAGAACAGTAGTTGCTGCATTTTGATATGCGCCATCAGGAGATGTGTTAGCAAACTGAGCAGCGTTAACTTGAACTCTCTCACTTGCTTTTGGATTGATGTAGTACAATTTACCAATCGGTAAGTTTAATGCCTGTACAGACACGATGTCATTTGCTAAAAGTTTAGCAAATACTCTACGGATAACTGGGAATGCAACGGTTTCAAACTGACCACTGTTATATGATTCTGTTGACTCGTTAATCATGTGTGATAACTGGTTTTCGAAAAGCTGTGCGCAGTTCTCTTTCACGTTACCATCAAGACCTTCAAGAAGTCCGATTTTTTCCCAACGATTTGTAGTAATTTCTCTTTGTTCACGGAGTTGTTTCAAACCAATGTTGCCAACTTCCGCACTTTCTAATAAAAATCCCATTTTTTATAATGTTTTTATTTTTACTTAATTATTTTTTTACCTCTGTTTTCAACATATTCAATTAAATATTTCATTTTATTGATATGCTTGTCATCTTTGTATGCGGTTACCTCATCAAGTTTTTGCTTTGAAGAAGGTTGTATCGAGGTTGTTACTTTTTCTTCAACGCTTTCAGTAAGAGTCTTACGGCTTTCCTTCATTTCTGTTAAGAAAGTCTTGTACTTTTTCTGTGAATCGGAAATACTATCAACTTTTTTAAATTCGTTGATAATTTTAATTTTATCGTCTTGAGTTAAGGCAAGTTCTTCATTTACAAATAGGTTGTTGACATGCGCCAAATTTGTATTGAATACAGCCATCTCTTTTAATTGATTGCGATATTTGTCAAGTGCAATTTTGTAGTTTTCGAGTAATTTCGAAACACTTACTTTATACTCTTTGGTTTCATTTAACTTTTTGGTTAATCCTTTATTTTCAGCGATTAAACCATTAAGTTTTTTCTTAGATTCTCTAAGAGTATATTCAGGTGCTTGGTCTTGTTCGCCTTTGCTCAAATAGTCTTTATTGCCCGGTAGTTGTCTACCTGCCATTTGCCTACGTGAACTATAAGCCAAACCATGTGCCTCTTCAACAGGTTCTTCATCCATACTGCCTAATACGTCATTAACGTCTTTGTCAGATATAGGTTCTTCATCGATTAAACTACTATCGTAGTCACCTGCATGCATTTTATCAAGCGGAAAATTACCATTATGCATTTCATAAACGGGTTTTTCGTCAATCATTGCTGTAGTAGGACCACCAGGGTTTACAGAGTTTGCACCCTGTCCACCATTGTTTTTCTGTTCTTGAACACCACCTAAAGATGCAATCATCTCATCAAGTTGTTTTCTCATTTCAACAAGTTGGTCTACCGGATTATTTCCTTTGCCTGACGATGCCTGAACACCATCAAGTTCTTCACCGAGTCCCTGCATATCTGAAATTTCTCTTTCGATATCTTCCATAGTAAGGATTTGGTCATTACCATCTGCACTTCCAATAGCATTATCAACGCTATCGGTATCAAGTCCAGCTAAATCAAATTCTTCATTTTCTCTTAAATTTGGCATTGGTTTACCCGAAGTCGGACCTTTAATTTTTTCATTGAAGGCTTTGCCTTTTGCAGCTTCGCCACCTTTACCGATGTTTGGAGTTTTTGCCTCAACATCGCCAACGAAATCTTTTTCACGTTCTTCCTCAAGCATGTCTTTGCCTTTTCCAGCAACTTTTTCCTTAAATGGGTCTGGTTTGCCGGGAGTTTTATTGATAGTTACATCTTCTGCTACTGTTTTCTGTGCAACCTTTGCTTTTTCGCTAAATGGTTTACCAGGTCCTGCAGCTTCTACGACCTTTTTGGTCTCTTCTTTTTGATTCTTCATATCAGATTCTTTATTTGATTCAGGTTCATCTGATTTCTCAGACTCTTCGTCATTGTCCAATTTTTTGTAGGACTCTTTTATTGACTTTTTATTTTTATTTATTTCTTCTTTTAATAGGTTGTTGAATTTCTCTGGAAATTCTTCCGCTAATTTCTTCTTAGCATTAGCATCCGCTGCTTCCATGATTTCATTATAATCAGTTAAAGCCTC
>Ga0315274_10009393_pt1 | contig 14137 bp, 9 predicted proteins | sample YL17G02_20_MG_FD_203700 | JGI IMG/M metagenome (GOLD analysis project Ga0315274, IMG submission 203700) | Sediment microbial communities from Yellowstone Lake, YNP, Wyoming, USA - YL17G02_20 | ecosystem: Environmental > Aquatic > Freshwater > Lake > Sediment | place: USA: Wyoming | collected...
TGCTTCGTGAAACTCCTGCCTTCTTTGCCACATCACAAATGGTAGCCATCGGACGCTGTGCCCTTGAAGCCAATTAACCGCGTTTCCCGACTTCCCTCGTCCATCATGAGTTGATCCGGATCATGATTGTGGGATCGTTCACACATTTTATTCTATCACGCGATCTCCCTTTTGTCAAGCAAAAAATCGCCTTGACACACCCCTCCCTTTCCGAATAGCATACAAGGGAAACGCAGGAATATGGTATCGTGACCACAAAGTAGATGCTACGTCTGCGTTCGGCGTCTCACCGCGGAGGGCGAGGTGAACGTCTTTGAGCTTGGCCACCCTCACGGGGCAGATCGCAGATGCTGCAGGTTGAGCGACTGGAGACCGCAAAGGTGGGTTATGAGAGTCCGGTTCCATCCTAAGGCGATGATGCCAGCAGTTGCCTTGCTGATGCTGTTCGCCACACTCCTCATCCCAGACTGCACAAAACGCGAGAGCGGCGAACGCGTCGTGCTCAAATACCGCGCAGGACATTCGATGGCGACACTGAACGGTCGCCGGTCTGAGCTATTTCTCGTGAATGAGTTCGGGAGACTGCACCCGGACATTGAGGTCATATACGAGGTTTCGCCGGCAAACGTCGAAGAGATTGGTGGTAAACTTCTCGTAGAGTTCGCCACCGGCGACGCCCCGGACGTAAGCGAGAGTGTCAGAGCATTGATCGACAAAGGGCTGGCGTTGAATCTCACACCGTTTATTGCGCGCGACCGCCAAGAGATGGGGTTCGACGATTTCTACAAGCTGTCGCTGGAGTTCAGCACGTTGCGCGGGGACGTTTATGGTTTGCCTGCCTACGGCATGCTGGTGGTGGTACTCTTTTATAACAAGGACGTATTCGAAGAAGTCGGCGTGGCGTATCCTGACGAGTCATGGACGTGGAATACGTTCGTTAATGCAGCAAAAAAACTCACGCTCGACAGAAACGGTGATGGGCACACGGATGTCTATGGTTGCAACATGTTTATCAACTCGGTTTCCGGTCAAGGTCCGGTGATGTGGTCGTACGGCGGCGATTACCTGAACGATGACCTGACAAAAGTAACCGTGAACAGTCCTGGATGCATCAAAGCGTTTCAGCTACTACACGATCTCAGATGGAAATATAACGTGCTGCCACGGTTGAGTGAAGGTCGCGAGGGGACACCTGCCGTGATGATGTTTTCGAGCGGCGCGTTCGCCATGGACGTGAATCACGCTCACTTGATTCGCTTTCTGCGAAGCGCCGGCGGTAACATGCGTTGGGACGTGGCTCCCGTTCCCAAAGGTCCTAAAGGTCGAGCGACACGGTTCGCAACGTTCGACCTGTCCATTTCGAACACGACGAAGCATCCTGAAGAAGCGTGGAAGTTGCTCAAGTTTCTTTCCAGCCCGTTTGCGATGCGCACGCGACTCAAAATGGGTGCGGCTGACTATACGCCGTCAAGGCGGTCGGTTGCCCAATCGCCAGACTATCTCTCGATCAACCCGCCAGACCACCCCGAGGTATTCATTCGAGCTCTCGATTATGCGCGGCTCGATAAGTGCGGGTTCTTCATTGAAGGTGGCGAGATATACCGGGCTATACAGACGCAACTCGATCTCGTCTGGCTTAACAAAACGTCTGTCGAGGAAGCAGTGCGGCTCGCTGAGGCGGACGCGGTCGAAATTCTGGACCGCTACCTGGCTGGGAAACAACAGGCATCACAACAACCGTGAGACACAAACCTTCAAGTCGGATGAGGCGGATGGAAAACCTTGCGGGCTACCTGTTCATATCGCCCTGGATAATCGGGTTCCTGCTGTTTGGGCTGTTTCCGTTCCTCTCGAGTTTCCTGCTCAGCTTTTGCCGGTGGGACATCATCACGCCGACTCAGTTTGTCGGGCTCGACAACTACGCAAGGATACTTGTTCGCGAGGGAATTGACTCCCGACTCTTCAGAAAGTCGCTCACTAACACAGTATATTACTCCTCGCTGGCAGTACCTCTGGGAATGATCGGCGGAATATCCATCGCCTTGTTACTGAACAAGCCGCAGCGTATTATGCGGGTGTTCCGCACGATCTATTACCTGCCAGCAGTGACATCGGGCGTTGCAGTTGCGTTACTCTGGGCATGGCTGTTCAACGCCGATTTCGGTCTGATAAACAGCTTCCTGCGCAAGTTCGGGATCATTGGACCAGCATGGTTGGAGAGCCAGGAATGGGCGATCCCTGCGCTCGTCATCATGGGTTTGTGGGGAGTCGGCGGGAGCATGGTGATCTATCTTGCAGGATTGCAGTCCATACCAAAACATCTGTACGAGGTCGCCGATATTGACGGAGCGTCCGGGTTCCGGAAATTGATTCACGTTACCCTGCCCATGCTTTCGCCAACGATTTTCTTCACGCTGATAGGCGGGATCATTGCTTCATTCCAGGTGTTCGTACCGGCATACGTTATGACCCGCGGCGGTCCCGGCAACGCAACGTTGTTCTACGTGCTGAATCTGTACTTCAACGCGTTTGAGTACTTTCGCATGGGGCACGCGTGCGCACTGGCATGGATACTGTTTGTGATCATCCTTGTTCTGACACTCATCCAGTTCAAACTGGCAAAACGATGGGTCTATTACGCAGGGGAACTCAGGACATGACCTCACTGAGGACTCTCGTCGCGAGACGGTTTGGCATGATCGCGTATGTCCTCGTGCTCATCGGCGGTGCGGTACTATTCTTGTTGCCGTTCCTCTGGATGGTTTCCACATCGCTGAAAGAGCCGGGGCAGACACACGTCTTTCCGCCGCAGTTGATCCCGCATCCGCCACGATGGCGTAACTATCTGGAAGCTTGGACGGCGCTCCCGTTCAACCTCTATCTGCGAAACACCCTCATCATCACGGGGTTGAGCATAGTTGGTCAGACGATTACCGCGTCGTTAGTCGCCTTTGGCTTTGCCCGGTTACGGTTCTGGGGTCGAAACGTCCTGTTCATCTGCGTGCTGGCTACCATGATGGTGCCTGCACAGGTCACCATGGTCCCGATGTTCTTGGTTTTCAAGGCGCTCGGTTGGGTTGATACGTTTCTGCCGCTGATCGTCCCTGGGTTCTGCGGAGGAAGCGCGCTGTTCATCTTTCTGCTCCGGCAATACATCATGACCATACCCCACGAGCTCGACGACGCAGCCAAGATAGATGGATGTGGTTGGTTCGGGATATATTCGCGTATCATCATGCCGCAGATCAAACCGGCGCTCAGTTGCGTTGCGATTTTCTCGTTCATGTCCCACTGGAACGATTTCATGGGACCGCTGATCTATTTGAACAGCGAGACGAAAAAGACCTTATCGCTCGGTCTGCGCATTTTGCAGCAGTCCATGGTGTATACGGAGATGCACTACCTGATGGCTGCCTCGATCTTGACGCTGCTGCCCTGCCTGGCGATATTCTTTTTCGCCCAGCGATATTTCATCTCAGGAGTCGCCCTCACCGGTATCAAAGAGTAGGGGCTGGTTTCAAACCCGCCCGCGAATATCGTGCAAGGGCGAACCTCGTGTTTGCTCAAGCGCGAACCCGCAGAGCAGCCGCCCAACAAAATGCCGGTGGGGACACCGGCGCTCCCAGAAGTTCTCATCTGGGGGCGCAACTACCCCTCTTGAACGGGAGCCCGCGAGGGGTTCCCCTACATTACGCGAGGTCGCATTCAGTAATAGTATTCTCTCATATTGATATAGTCCGCCCACATGCGCATGTTTGGACGAAGGAGGAACTCTTTTGCGCGCGATTCCCAGAACCCTTCCGATGTGAAACCTTGGTAGATTGGATATTGCTTCATCGCCTCGAACACTGCCTGGAACCGTTTCTCGCGTGCTCCGGTCAAACGTCCCATCCCCTTGACAGTCTTGCACGCGTCATCAACTTTCTTGACAGCCCGGGCATAGTCGTCAACCATCGCAAGGATGGTGAGCCCATCCCGTATGCGCCTGAGCTCGCTCGATGCACAACGCGCTCCAACCTCCTGGAAGGCATCTCTGGCGGCAATGAGGTCTTTCCGCCGACGTTTATGCCAGTATCGTTCGATATTCTCGATAGCACCAGCGATCGTCCGTTTCTGCTTCGCGTTAGACGTGAGAAATGCCGCTGCTTCATCAACGAGCTGCTCGCGCGTGAGATCGGGGTTCCACGATTTGCGCATGTAGAAGAAATCGCACAGGAACCGACCGGGCGGCGCTAACCTGTACCCGGAGACGCCCATGACCGGCAGCGCTTTGGTATACTCGAATTCGTCAATGATGGCATCCAGAAACGGTCGTGGAAAGATGCTCAACCTATCTACCATGCCATTCTCGACATCCATCATGAACATGAGATTGATGGTCGGACGTCCATACCCCTCTGCGGCAACTTTGAGGCTCTCGATCTGCCCGGGTCTGTCTGCAACGCCGGGCCATGCTGCCATGTTCCTCATCTGGTTCATGCTGAGATCGAGAAAGATGACGTCGTCCGGCATCTCGCGGAACACCTTCGGTTGTATCCTTGCGATGTCCTTCACCGGACCCGGCGGAATGGGAAGCACACCCTGCCATCCTGCGATAAAACCAAGGAACCAGTTCCAGAATATGATCTGCCCGTCGGGATTCTTGCGCCTGAACGCTCTGCGGACCTCTTTGACAGCGTCAACAAATACCGCTCCCATGTCTGATGAACACTGATCGCACAGACACCAGCCGGTGGGTTCAGCAACGATAAGCTCGAATCCGTCCAGCCCGTCGAGATAGTCAATGATCGCCTTCTGATACTTCATGATCTCGCGTTTCGCCTTCGACCAGCACAGGAATTGACCGAAGTACGCGCGGAGCCCCACAGCACGCCACTCCGGATGTTCCCAGAACGCGCGAGCCGGCGCTTGGTTGTAACAGTTCATGAGACTGACTTTCATGCCGTGCTCGTGTGCATATGCGATCACTTGCCTGAAAACGTCGAATCGCCATTGATTCTGATACGTCTCGGGCATGTCGGGATGATACATGTACGGGCTCAAGATCGAAAGATAGTTGATATTGAACTGGCGAACGAAATCTATGTACTGTTTCCAGTCCTCGAACGTCCACATATCCGGGGTCATCTTAGTCAACCCTATGAGGAACGATGCAACAGCCATCCGACGTTGCGACCATCGGGGTGTCTCCATCAAGTCCCACGTTTCTGCGAACGGGTTCTTCATTTGCCGGGTCCGACTCGCCATCATCAAACCGTACATGCCGTTGGCGGCACCCGCGTCCGTATTTGCCGCAATTGTTATCTTGTTACGAGCAGAACTGCGGATCGCATACCCTTCGTCACCCGCTTGCGGCACGGATCTCTTTCGGATCTTAACTTCGACAATTGCACGGTCAGGGACCTTCCCGAGAGATGTTAGGTACTCTCTGAGGCGCGCAGCCGCGTGTTTCACCTGACTGTGAGCACGCTGTGGCACGCGCACAAATGATAAGGCGCTCATATCTGTTTCTTCCCTCCGCCTCGCTACATCGAACGTTCACACGTGAGACGACATCTGCGGAGAACATAGCAAATCCGGTGTCTGGTCTGCAACCACAGATCTGCACTTGACTGCCATTCCCGGCAGTGTTATGTTACGACGCGATGCATAGAGATTGCGACAGAATAGCAGCAGAACGACATTCACAAAGGGATGAATACCGAGGCGTTGTTACGTGAGGATAGTTTTGCCGTCACTGCAGGGGCACAAGGTATGAACAGGAAAACAACCTCGTTAAACCGGAGAGATTTCGTAAGACGTTTAGCAGGAAGCGCGGCTGCCATAACACTCTCAGGATGCGCCACTGACGAGGTTCGCAGACGCATCAGCGAGCACCGCAAGCCGCCAAACTTTATCATAATCCTGACCGATGATCTGGGGTATAACGACCTCGGTTGTTTCGGGTCGCCGCTTATCAGGACGCCAAACACAGACAGGATGGCAGCCGAAGGAATGAAGTTCACGGACTTCTATGCTGCAGCGCCCGTGTGCACGCCGTCGCGGGCAGCTCTGATGACCGGGTGTTACGCGCAACGAGTGAGTTTGGCGTCGCCGCAACTGGTGTTAGGACCGCGATCAACCATCGGGCTCAACCCGAACGAGATAACGATCGCAGAACTGTTGAAAACGCGCGGGTACGCAACCGCGTGTATTGGCAAATGGCATCTCGGTCATCTCCCGCCGTTTCTGCCGACACGACAGGGGTTCGATTACTATTTCGGCATACCGTACAGTAACAATCAGATCCCGACAGTACTCATGCGAAACGAAGACGTTATCGAGGATCCCGCTGTCCAGGAAACGCTGACACAACGGTACACCGACGAATCGCTCGAGTTCATCGCCGCAAACCAGGACAAACCGTTCTTCCTGTATCTCGCTCACGCGATGCCCCATATCCCTCTTCACGTCTCGGAGCGGTTCAAGGGGAAGTCCACGCGTGGTCTGTACGGCGACGTGGTTGAGTGCATTGATTGGAGCACAGGAGAGATCCTCAATACGCTCAAGACGCTCGGCATAGATAACAACACGCTCGTCATCTTCACCTCCGATAACGGACCGTGGCTGGCAATGGGCGAAGAGGGAGGTTCAGCAACACCGTTGCGCGCGGGTAAGGCAACGACATACGAGGGTGGCATGCGAGTTCCATGCGTTATGCGCTGGTCAGAAACGATTCCAGCAGGCAAGGTCAGTTCGGAAGTCGCTGCGATGATGGATTTTCTTCCGACGTTCGCGAAGCTCGCAGGGGTCAAACCGCCGACCGACCGGATCATTGACGGGAAAGATATTTCGGCGCTCATGTTCGGTGTTCGTGGCGCGAAAAGTCCTCATGATGCGTTCTTCTATTACTTCATGGATCACCTCGAAGCAGTCCGCAGCGGTAGATGGAAGCTCATGTTTGAACGAATACGCAGACTCGAGTTCCCATACAGTAACATAGATAATCCAAATGAGAAGGCTCCGGAGGCACTCTATGATCTGATAACCGATATAGGCGAACAGCATAACGTTATCGCTGAGCATCCGGATGTTGCTGAACGATTGCGAGCGCTGGCGGAAAAGATGCGCGACGACCTTGGCGATTTGCCGCTACCCCTGTTCGATTCCAGCATACGGCGTGAAGGCAAAAACCGGCGCCCACCAGGCAAAGCGACCCAATGAAAGGATGCGTTCGATGAGAAGACAAGCCATCGAGTTGTGCAGTTTATCTATCTTCATGGCGGCGATCTTGATCGCGCTCAGCTTTTCAACATTCGCGGCGGACTGCGCAAACGCACCGCCACGGGAGGTATGGGACCTCAACGCCATCAAGACCATGCCGCTCAATGTTGAGGCCTTGTCGGAGATGCGCACCCGGACTGACGGAAAAGAATACATCGAACGCGAGATTCTGTACACCAGCCAGATCACAAACGGCAAGCCGGTTCGGGCGCTGGCATACGTGACTATCCCCGTGGGAGCCGATAAGCCTTTGCCAGCCCTAGTGAGCATGAGGGGATTCTGGGGACCGTCGCACAAAGGCAACTCCGTCAATTACGCGCGCGAATATGGCGTGGTGTCGCTTGGGGTACAGATTCCTGAGGGACAGACACGAGCGGTCTGGCCGGACGGTTTCACCGAGATCGCAGACCACGAAAAGGACTTCGAGAAATCGTATTTCTACTTGCTAGCTATGGCAGCGATGCGAGGCGTTTCTTACCTTCAATCACTTCCAGAAGTGAACGCGGAACGGATCGGGATCACGGGCGTCTCCCGAGGAGGTATGGCGGCCCTGATCGCTAACGGTGTTGACGACAGGATCCGGATGGCACTCGCCGTCTCGGCAACAGGGTTGTCGCCGGAAACGGTTGCCCGCGTCAAGGCGTCTCTTGAGAAGAATCGCGAAAGCGTTTTGCTGATGAAAAGCAGCCTCGCCTTCAACCCGCTGGACTACGCACGGACACAGCATGGCGCCACGTTCTTGATAATAGGAACACAGGATCAGGTGTTTCCGTACACCGACGCCGTCCAAACGTTTGCCGCCGTCCGGGGCGAGAAACGGCTTGAGCTTGTCTTCGACTGGGGTCATGGTGCCTACATCTCCGACCCGGTGGCGGAGGCGGAATTCGGTGAGAATGCCGAAAGGAAGATGGCACGTATCAAGCTCGATACGAAAGCGTGGATTGACCAATGGCTGTTCGACCAGAATTCGCTGCCTGCAAGTCCCACAGTCGAGATGAAAGCCGACGGAGATGCTTGCACGTTTGTTGCCCGAATTCAGCCGGAAGACGTTACCAAAACCATGCTCGTGTACAGCACAGACGGTGCAAAGACGTTCAAGAAGGTGCGGTTGGCAGGTGACGGAGATCGGCGAACCGCCACGGTCAAAATACCGGCCGACCAGCAGAAAATGATGACCTTCTACGTCGAAGTGGAGTATGCCGCTAAACGCTTTCTCTCATCACTACCTGTTCTCTCCGAGAAGTTCGAAGAAAAGGACTGAGCCTTGTCCGTGACCCTTTGTCGTCAGCACTGCCGGTGTTTCTGAAATGACCGGAAAGCGTATCACCGTGTCTTCGATTGATAGAGACCGCTATGGTGGTTGGCGGAAGATTCGGTTCGACGCGACAGGTTTCTTCCGCCTGGAACGCTCCGACCGATGGTGGTTTGTCACTCCGGAAGGGAACGCATTCCTATCGTGGGGGCTAAACCACGTCCACCCGCAGTTCATCCTCCAGGACTACAATATCGAGACATGGAAGAACCTGCTGAGTGTCACCAACGTTCGTGACAACCATTTCGCTCGTGCGTTCAGAGACCGTGTGATGAGCGATCTTACGGCGTTCGGCATGAACACGCTCGGTCCTCATTCGCCCATAGGATTCCATACGGCACCTCCTTGTCCGTACGTTGAACCGCTACGGTTCGTCAAGATAGACCATTGGGCACTACCGCAGGACGAAGATTTCTATGATGTGTTCTCGCCCGAATTCGAATCACACTGTGATCGCCTCGCGGAACGAATTGCTGCACCGAGAAAAGACGATCCTTTGTTGATAGGATATGTCATGACCGACTGTCCGATCTACACGGAGCAGGACGCGGTAGCGCACGGCAACAACATCTATGGGCGCGAACGACACGCCTTACCCACATGGCCGCGAGTGTTACGGAACCGTGATGCCGACAGTCCAGGCAAGAGAGCATACGTAGACCTGATGAGAGACACCTATCAGGGCGATATTAAAGCGTTCAACACCACGTACGGCACGCGATTCCCTTCTTTCGACGCGCTCGCGGGTGCAACCTGCTGGCGACGGGAGATTGACAGCGCAAACGAGAACGAACTCAGAGACAACCGTGCGCTTCTCCTCAACGTTATTGACCGGTACTATACGGTTGCCGTCAAGGCGATCAAGAAACATGATCCTAACCACATGGTGTTCGGCGACATCGTCAACGGGAATACCGACCCACAGGACGACATCATCGCGTTGATAGGAAAACATATGGCACTGTTGGCGTACCAGTTTTACGGCTATTTCCTAGAACAGCAGCCGTGGCTGAACCGATGGAGCAGAATCACTGGGAAACCGCTGTTCAACGCGGATTCGGCGTGCGCGGTTCCTCACGACCGCATGCCCGATCCCTTCGGACCGCATTGCAGCTCGCAGGAAGAACAAGCTGAGCGGTTTCGCGAGTTCGCGCATAACGCGTTTGCCCGAGCCGATTTTATCGGGTGGAACTGGTGCGGCTGGGTGGATTTATGGGAGTCAAGCTATCCGGGAAAACAACATTCGGGAATCCAGGACGCGTTCGGCAATCACTACGTTCTATTGAGGAGAGCGATGGCTGAGTTCGCTGGACGGATGTATCAGATCGCTGCAAAAGGCAGAACTGGCGCTACCTTAATCTAACCGAATACCTTGCTTCTCGAACCACGTCTTGAGGTCTTCCATCTCCGCGTCGAGCACTTCCTTGTCATAGTTCTCTTCCATTTTCCGCGCCTGCTCAGCCAGTTCGGGGCGGCGCTGAACAAGCTCGTTCATTGCTATTTCAAACTCGTCGCTCATGGCTCTCAGGTCGTCGAGATCCAGTTGCAGCCCCAGAATACTCGCCAGCTTCCTCGTGGCAGCCTCGATGCATTTGACATTCCTGCCCTCGACATAGGCGGGTATTTCCGCCACAAGTGTGACCATTCCGATTGATTTCTCCCGTGCAAGCACCGTCAGGTAGGTGATGATGCTTGCCGGTCCTTCGTAGTTGCTTGGTTCGATACTGTAGTTCTGTAAGAGCAGCTTCAGGTTGTCCTCAGAAACGGAACCGTGGAATCGAGGGTCCCTGGTGTGCGGTACAAGCCCCGCCACGCTACCCACAAAGTAGATCATCGTGACGTTGAACTCTGAAGCTAAAGACAGGATGCACTCGGCATATTCTTTCCACCTCAAGTTCGGTTCCTTGCCCGTGAAAAGCACCAGCTTGTGTTCTTCGGAACAGAAGAACTTGTTGGTTGGCTCTTGATAGCGGGTTATCAGCCCGTTCTCTATCTTAGTATCCGGTCTGAAAAGCGCTGAGATCTCCATAGAACCAGGGAAATTGTAAATGTAGAAATCTGCCGGATCGATCTCGGCGAGTTCTTGTGCGGCAAGCTTCTTGACGAGGTATTCCACTGTCCCCGTGGACGTGTCGCCGCCATCCATCCAGCCAGAGAACGCGAGTACCATGCGGGCATTGCGCAATTTGGGTTGCCGATAAACCATCAGCGGAGAATACTGCATCCCATCACCTTCGACCGAGTCCTTGCGGGAGGGTTTTCGAGCCGTCGCCATTAGGAATCTCCATCCCCCAGGGTACCACAGACAATCCCGTTCTGCAAACGGGCTGCGTTTGTCCCCATCTGTCCCGCCCGCACACCGTCCGACCCGGCTCAGCCAGTCAGGAGAAGGGTACCGCTGCGCGCATCGGAGTCAATCCGCGGATTGGCACCCCAGCCAATTCCAAGTGCAGGAAAACCGTTCTCGTTGGTGCGTGCCAGAACGATGTCGAACCCGATGCACTCGCCGGACTTGAGCGTGGGCACCCTCGACGCGACCTTTTCTCCAAATGCTTTCCACGGGAGTTGCACCCTGATCTCAACGATCCCATCGTGCTCAGATGAAGTCACATGGACCTGTGCAGTGTCCACTGAGCCGCGGACCCTCTGAGCTTCAGCTCTGCCCGTGTTATCAAGCATGGTACGCAACATGAAGACGTCTCGCTGAAATCCGGGCGCTAATCCATATTCCCGCGCGCGAAGATCGAAGACCATGTCCATGTACCACAGCACGTTTCCATTGGGCGTCTTATCCAATTCCGGAGACGAATCCCGAACCTGCGCGTACAACAGAAACTCATCCGCAGAGTGTCCAGCCCATGCGTTCACCGAAAAGCGAGTGCCCCACTCATTCGCGCAGAACAGAACCTGCTCTTTGTCGGCAACGCGCAGCGGGTCAAGTGCAGCAGAACGCGCCATCAGATCGTCAATAGATTTCGCTCTGTAACAGTTCCCGAACGCAAACCTGAACGTCTCCGTGCGGCGCCCTTTGGCATCCTCGATATCAGCGCTGACCTGAAGTCTTGATGGGTGCGGCCGAGCGATTTCCAGCACAAGCGTTTCGGTGCAGCGATGAAACGGTTTGTCTACGGTCAGTTTAAACTGTGTTGGGAAAAGACAGAAACCATCTCCTCCAGAGAGGCTCACCGTTGCCGTACCCGGCTGGTCGCTCAGGTTGTGAAAACCAGCGCGCATCTCGAACCCTTGCCGCGTCTGTCGAACCACACTCAGGTCGAAAGCCATCGTGCCATACGCACTATCAAACCGCTGAGCCGCTTCGCGGATCTGGACGCGGATCGGGATGTTCTGTGGGCATTTCGGTTCGCACTTACCGCACGCGATACAGTGGATAGCCTTACCGGCAAGATGGTTGTAATGCGCTTGACCGACTTGTTTCAGCCCATACACGCGGTCCTGGTTCACCGCAAGGAATATCTGAGGTATCTCAACTCCTGACTCGCATGGCATGCAGTAGTTACATCCGGTGCAATAGAGGTCGGACAACCCTTTCATTCGCTGAAGCACGAGGTCAACTCGCTGCCGCTCCTCTTTCGTGAGCGGTTCTCGCCGACTTGCGACAGCGCAGTTCTCTTCGACCTGCTCCATCGTGCTCATCCCGGATATCGCCATGGTAACGTTCGGATTAGATAATACGAACCGTAACGCCACCTCGGCATTCGACCGCGCTTCCGGCAGCATCTCGCGGATCTGCTCGGATACGCCAGCAAGTCGCCCTCCCCCTACAGGTCCCATCACGATCACGCCGATGTCACGGTTGGCGAGCTCCTCGAGCGCCGGTTCCAGCGTCCGGTCAAGCAGGTTGTACTGGAGCGTTACCGCAGAGAATTCCTCGGTAGCGGCTATCTTTCGGAGCGCCTCCGCCGTGTCGTGGAACGAACAGCAGATATGGCGAATCAACCCTTGATCGCGCGCTTTCTTCATCCATGACAGAATCCCGTGCGGACCCTTCGCGTACTTTTCCCACGTATCCCAGTTGATGCCATGGATATTGTAGATGTCTATATACTCGACGTCGAGCCGCTCCAGAGAATCCTCCAGATGGTTCCACCATGCGCGTTCGCTCTTGCCCCGGTAATGATTCTTCGTCGAAACATAGACTCGATCACGCCACCCTTTCAACGCTTCGCCCACTACCGGCTGGCTCTGAAAGTTGCAGTACCCTACCGCTGTGTCAATGTAATTCACTCCGAGCTCAAATGCGCGATGGATCATCCTGACCGATTCTTCCCGGTTGGGATTGCCATCTGAACCTGAAGGGAGCCTCATCGCACCAAAACCCAATCGAGATACTTCTATGCCCGTTCTACCTAACCGCTTATGAACCATTACTCGCATTCTCCCGACTTTTGTGACCAACTCTAAATGAGGTACACTTGCAACCCCAGCGGTGATGATGATATGAAAGCCTATAGAGATATGTCAATGCGCGACTGCACTGAGTCCATTGATCTTGCTCACACAATTGCATCGAGCCGCTCAAACAGTCCGGGCACGCGCGAGCACGGTGCATGTCGCTCGAAGCGCTCGCACATGGCTCGCGTATGGTATAATCTCGCTCGATGTCTGGGATAGACGGTTGGCGCATTTACAGGAGAGCCTCATGAAACTACGACAATCATTGACCGGTAGTGCCGAAGTGCTCTTTGAATACTCGAAGACTGTTCCCGTAATAGACACGCACGAACATGTGCCGCGATCGGAGCGGGACTACAATAAGCACACTATCAAGTTTGGCGATTTGTTCAACCCGTATGTGTCGAACGATCTGGCTTCTGCAGGGATGCCGTTCCCCAAAGGTGCGACTCCGGCGTTTTTCTGCATAGAAGATGACTGGGATGCATTTGAACCGTACTGGAACGCGGTCAAACATGGCAGTTATGCCCGCGCCCTGCGGATCGCGTTGCAGGCGTTTTACGGTACGGACGACTTTACCCGAGCGAACTATCGTGACATCGTCAAACAGATTAACGAAAACAACAAACCGGGAATCTATAAGCGAGTTTTCCGAGATGCGTGCAGCATTGAGAGAGCCATCGTGTGCGCAGGCGACCTCCCGAGTTCCGACGATCCGATTCTCGTAGGCAACATCACTTCACCTTCTATGATGGTCGGATCCAAGAAGGCGATTGACGCGATGGCGGAAGAGGTCGGCGTCTCGAAGATCACATCGCTTGATGAGCTCATAGAAGTGTCCGACCGCTGGATGGAGATCCAGGTGTCTAAAGGAGCCATAGAATTCAAAAGCGGTGCTGCGCCAGTGGAACGACCAGACCGAGCTGAGGCGGAACAAGCGTTCGCACGACTTGTAGCCGAGACGGAACTTCCTAGAGACGAGGCATTAGCACTCGGCATATATGTGCGCGAGGCAAACGCGCGGAAAGCGGCCGAACTTGACGTGCCCATCGCGCTGCATACCGGTGTCTGGCACGATTACCGCACGGTTGATGTCACCGATCTCATCGGGTTCATCCAACGCAACCCGAGCACGCGGATGGATATCTA
>Ga0315274_10009397_pt1 | contig 14134 bp, 15 predicted proteins | sample YL17G02_20_MG_FD_203700 | JGI IMG/M metagenome (GOLD analysis project Ga0315274, IMG submission 203700) | Sediment microbial communities from Yellowstone Lake, YNP, Wyoming, USA - YL17G02_20 | ecosystem: Environmental > Aquatic > Freshwater > Lake > Sediment | place: USA: Wyoming | collected...
AATGCCCGTTTCGTCACACGATGTCTCGATGCCGAGCACTCGGGTCACTGCGGCTTCTCCGCGCGCTGCTTCAACAACTCCGAGACGTGTACCAGCGCGATGCCGTTACGATCGAGTTGCGTGAGCATCTGCGTGAGCACCGGCACCGTGACGCGGCGGAAATGACAGATCCCGATCGCGTTGCCGCGCTCCTTTGCGACCGCGATGAGATGATTGAACTGCCCGATAATGTAGTCCTGATTCTGTTCGTTATCGAGGAAGACGTCGCGCATCGCCGTGGGAATGCCGAGCTTCTTTGCCGTCTCATAGGCTCGTGATTGTGCGGTCGTCCGGCTGTCGATGAAGAACAATTTGCGCTCTTTAACGACCTCCAGGAAGATCTTGATCGCCTCCGAATTCGCCGTAAAGACCGACCCGATATGATTATTTACGCCGACGGCCTGCGGGATCTCTGCGAGGGCATCGCGGGTCTTCTCGATGATCTCGTCGCGAGACATCTTTGTCGTAAGTCGTCCGGCCATGTTCGCAGGCTCCATGGGCATGTGGAGCATGACCTCGAAACTGAGTTCGGCGGCTCTGCGGGCCGTGTCCTGGGCGGCCGGCGTATACGGAAGCACCGCGATGGTCAGGTTAGGGTTCAACGCAAGCACTCTGTCCGTGATGATTCCCCCGTACCCACCGTCATCCACGATGATCGCCACCTTCGGCATGCCTTCCCCCGGAAACTTGATGCCCGTGAGTTTGCGCCCAAGTTCCATATCCTCAAGTCCGCTCGAATCAAGCGGAAGCTCCTCGAGATCAGGCGCGGCCAACCCGTTGCCGCCATTGCCGCGCAGGGACGGCCACTCCATCAGAGATACCTCGCCTTCGGACTCTGCCGGCGGGGGTTCCTGGCGCTGGAAGACCATCTCGACGCAAGGCTTGCCGGCATGCGAGACGGAAAGAGCCGTTGTGCCCTGCACGCCCAGTTGAGCCGTGACACGCGCATCAGGCACGGTCAAGGCATTCCGGATGATCGTCTCGAGTTCATCCAGTCCCATTGACGGAGGCAAAGGGGCTTCTATACGCGTGAAGTTCCAGACGGTCTGCTCATCCTGCCTCTTCTCGGAAGGGGATCGTTTTATGGATTCCGCGGGAATCCCCTGTGTTTGCAGGATTACGCTTGCTTCGTCCGCCAGTTGGTTGGAGGTAGCCGTCAGATCCGTCACGGGTCTTTCAGTAAGAGAGACTGAAAGAAACGGGTGATCGAGAAGAGAGAAGGCCAGGTCCTGCTTCAGATCCTGTGCCTGCGTTTCAGCCACGGAGACGCCCCGGGCAGTCATCTCCCGTTTGAAGGGTTCCGCTGCGCCTGCAATGGGAACACCCGCAAGCAGCTCAACCGTCAAACTCGATGCCCGCCATGAAGCCTTCGGATCCTGCTGCAAAGTCGGTTCGGCGCGAACGATCTTGTCTCGCGGCACTCCCAAGTTGAGCAAGAGCTGCTCGGCCACGTCGGTAAGTGCGAGTGTGTGCGCGCGCAGATCGACCGGACGCGACTCCAAATATCCCGTTACCAGCTTCACACAGACGCCGCCCGCGACGGCAAACACGACAAGCCCGAGAAACACGCGGAGCCATGGATTGGGCCTGCGACGTGCCGCCGCCCGATCTCCCGTCTGTCCCTGTTCTTCACTCATCAGAAGTCCACCCATTCAACCTTGCCGACGTCACATCCTAGAAAGCGCCGCCCGACCGCAGCGAAACTTAACGGCGAATCGCTAACAAGAAAATGATAGCGCGGCGGCCTCGTGTCGCCTACCGTCATATCCATGCCGTCGAGCACCTCCGCGACAACTTCCGCCGTAGCTTCGGCGCTGTCCACGAGGGTGACGCCGGGACCCATAATGCCTGAGATAACGTGACGCAGCAATGGGTAGTGCGTGCATCCCATCACGAGCGTATCGACGCCCTGCTCGCGCATTTCGGCCAGATAGACCCGCGCGACTTCTTGTACGACGTTGCCGTCCGTCCATCCCTCTTCGACAAACGGCACAAAAAGAGGACATGCCTTGCAGAACACCTGGGCTTCCGGCTCGATAGCCCGGATTGCCAACGGATAGGCTTCGCTGTCGATCGTGCCTGTCGTTCCAATTACGCCGATCTTTTTGTTCCGTGTCTTGCGCGCGGCCACGGCCGCGCCAGGTTCGATCACGCCGATTACGGGCACATCCAGATCCTCTTGCAGCGCCTCCAATGCGCAAGAACTGGCCGTGTTGCATGCGACAACCAGGATCTTGATCCCGCGCTCGACCAGGATCCCCGCGCAGCCCCGCGCATAACGGATGACGGTGTCCGCCGACTTGGTTCCATACGGGACGCGCGCAGTGTCGCCAAGATACAGGATCGACTCGGACGGAAGCCGTTCCGCGATTCGCCGAAACACGGTCAGACCGCCGACTCCCGAGTCAAAGATGCCGATGGCTTCGTTGTGTCCATGTTGGACAGCCATTTCGATTTACTCCTGCACCCGAGCGACCCATTCCGGATTCGGGCCCACGGGCAACGACACGTCAACATGGGCCGGGAACGCCTCCCGAGGCGGGGCGCCCTCGATCAGGAATCGGACCGTATTCACCGCAGCGCTCTGCGCGTTTCCGGAACCTGCTTGAAGCGCCGGCTGCGTCAGCGTGTTGACGATGCCGTATACCATCAATCCTTCCAGCGACGCGCTTCGCACACGTTTGAGTTCCGACTCGAGCTCCATCGACAAATCCACCACCAGCTCGCCTTGGTCAAGCAGATACATGCCACGAATCTTGGTCGAAGATGGAAGGATCGGCGTCAAGGGCTCGCGGGGACCGCGGATAAGCGTCTCGAGGGCCTTGTGGCAGTTCTCGACCGTCGAGTCCGCGAAATCAATGCGGCCCAGTTCCGGTGCGAGTTGCCGTCCGTCGGCGCTTGCGAAGAACAACGTGATGTCTTTCGTAGCGGCTGCGTCCATGCCGGAAATCGGCGGCGGAATCGCCCCGGGCGCCGTCTTCTTGACGGAAGCAAGCGGGTCCTGCCCCTGCCGCACCATCTCGACGGCAAGGAGTATTACGCAGAACACCAGCACCAGCGTGTGGAAAGCCCATACACTGAGGAGCACGCGACGCACCGCCGAGCGGCGCCGAGCGGCGCGGACGGCCGCCTTCCCAGGTCCCAAGGTTTCGATCGCCGGCGTCATGAAGGCCCCTTGCCTTTCCCGCCGCCCTCGAGATACCTCTTGATCCCGGCGGCAATCCCCTGCGCGAGTTTGTCCTGATATGCGTCCGTTTGCAGCAGCGTTTCTTCAGCAGGATTAGTCAAGAAGCCAACCTCGATTAGAAGACCGCACATGGGCAGATCGGAAAGCACCGCGCAGGGCATCGAATGCATGCCGCGATTCTTGGATCGCGTCTGCTCGGCCAGCGCCTCAGCAACGGCCCCGGCGACTTCGAGGCTTCGCGCCGCATAGGCATTTCCGGAACGGGTCTGCGCCGATGACGACGCGTTGCCCGACTCTTGCCCACGTGAATCGTCGGCATTGCAGCAAAAGATCTCGAATCCGTTGGCCGCCTGTGAGAGGCTCGCGCCGCAATGGAGGCTGACGATCAAGTCTCCTTTGCCGGCGTTGGCAAACGTGACTCGCTCATGCCGTGTCAGCTCTTGGTCCTTTTCGCGTGTCATGGTAACCGTGAGATCACCGCCTGCCTGGAGCGCCTTTTGCAGTTTCTGCGCCAGCGCGAGCGTCAGCGCGCTTTCCTTTGCGCCCGCCGAACCCTGACACCCGGTATCCGCGCCTCCATGTCCAGGATCAAGAATTATGACTTGAATCGGCCGATCGACGGGACGTTGCGGGCCCGAGGAAGGCGCAGCAGGCGCGGACAACCGCACGGGAGCCTCTGGAGCAACGACCTGTGTCGACGGCTCCTCGGGCTTTTGCTCAGGTGGTTGAGCAGGGGTCCTGTCTGGTCGGATATCCAGGAAGAAGGCCTTGTCAAAGAACGAAACCACATCGCTGAAAGCGATTAGCGCTTCGTCCGCGGCCTCAAGAATCGGATAGTTCAGTGTAAAATCGCCCAGTGAGGAGCTTACCTCGCGCGAATTGAGCCGGAGCCACGCCGTCTTTGCGGCCAGATCCACTTGTACGCGCCCAGGCGCAACCGTGCACCCGCCGCCCACCTGCTTCACCAACGCGGAAAGAGGTATGTAAGGGATTCCCTGCTTATCGACGACCTCGACGTCCGCAACGCGCAGCTCATCTTGAATGCGCACGGAAAAACCGACTACTTCCGCGCAAGCGCCCAACGGGAGGCCAAACCACGCCATCGCACCGAGACACATCGTCAACGCAGCAGTCTGAACGGGACGGGATCCAGGGCGTGTCTCTTTGAGCTTCCTGTGTTCAATCATTCGCAGCCAGCCAATCGCCTTCTTGTTCGAGACGTCCGTGTGACGGCGCCGAAGAGACGCCCCTGGGCGGGAAGGACGGGTGTATCGAACAAAAAGGTCGAACCACTCGCAACGGCATTACGGCTTGGCCCCATCAGGTTCGACGCTTTTCTTCCAATGCCCGTCGGGCTTGCAGGAGCTCTCCGACCTGGACCTGTTTTTTCTGTCCGATCTTGATCTTGCCCTGCGCCTGGGCCACCTGTGCGTTCAATTCTTCGAGGCAAGCCTGGCAAAGTTTCTTGCTCATACTGATGGCGGGGGCGCCGCACCGGCCGCATTTCACCTGCTCCATGAGGCTGACACTGGCGATCAAACCCTCCTCGAGCATGCGCAAGACGCACTCGATGCTCACCTGCGCTTCCTCCGCCACTTGCTCCGCGTTCAGATTCGGAGTCCGATCCAGTAAGCCCCGGATCTTGTCGAAATCGGCGTCTTCGGCGCTCTGACAATGGACGCACACGGCGGCGCAAGTCTTGTCAAAGAGTTTCTTACACCGCGGACACGTTGTTAACGCCATACCAGGTCCTCCTTGCTTACTCCACGGGGGAACCGCCGGCCGTTTCCCAATCGTACGAGATGGACCGCCGGTCGATGTCAAGGTTCCCAATCACGTTTGCTTTCAACACCAAGTCACCCGTGGAAACGTTTATGCCCGCAATGATCGACCGTATCGGGATGCCTTTGTCGTCGCGGAGCGCCGTTCTCCGCGAACAATATGTCACCCGGATCCACGTCCGATCCTTCGTCGGCTGTTCCAAGCTCGGATGTCCGCCATCTAACCCGGCCGGCTCGATCTTGGCATCGCCCGCGAACACATACTGATCTTCAATACCCTCCGGCCGCAACCGGTTCCCTTCCACCTTCCGGTCGCTGACCCGCTTAACAAGCGCGGCGTGGGCTTCCTGCCGCGCGGCCGCACTGCCCGTCTCGAGTTGCACGCGCATCAGCCGCTGCTGCATCCAGCAGGTCATGTCCACGATCTCGTCCCACGCGCCTTGCTGAAACGCTGCCGCATAGCGCAGAGCCACGGGATTGCCCGCGACAGGCCCTGACTCGGACACGGAACTGGCCGGGTTGGAAGTCAGCATCGGAGCCTTCTCAGGCCGCGGCGCCGCTCCCATACCACTCTCTGACTTGGACGGCGCGGTCCACAGCCAGAAACCCACTCCGGCCATGACTCCCAACGCCGCGGTCAATATCCACCGGGACGGCTTCAAGGAAACGCCCCACGAAAAGCCCGTGGCGTTCTTGTGATGCCAATCTGCCACGTAACCATCGTAGCAGAGGTCCCAAGAATGCGTCAACCTAGATTCGGCAATTGGGGCCAACTGAACTTGTCCAAGTAATGGACGGAATGGACGTTGTGGACAGAATGGACACAGCCTCCCAGGTGAATCTTTTCGGTGTCCATGTCGTCCACAAAGTCCATGCCGTCCACCATTCGGAGAAACCGCCCCTACTTTTAAAACACCCTCTAAGACTTCATTCGGGTTTCGGGAACGAGGCGGGGACATTCCAGAAGTGATTCAGGGGGCCATGACCTTGGCCTAGCTCGAAACTCTGGCGAATCGCTTCGGTCAGGTAGGCTTTGGCCTGCCGCACGGCCTCCGAGACGGCGAGACCCCTTCCAAGGTGCGCGGCAATGGCCGCAGAATAAGTGCAACCCGTGCCGTGGGTGTTCTTGGTCGGAATGCGCGGCGCGGAGAACTCCCAAAGCGCCGTGCCGTCGAAAAGGTAGTCCGTGGCCTCGTCGCCCTCGAGGTGACCGCCTTTGATGAGAACGTGCCGGGCGCCGAGGTCATGAATGCGGCGCGCCGCCTCTTCGATATCTCTCCTGTCGATCACTCTCATCCCGGTGAGGACTTCCGTCTCGGGGATATTCGGCGTAACGAGAAACGAGATCGGCAAGATCCCTCGGATGAGGGCGCCGCGGGCGCTCTCCCGCAAGAGCGGGTCGCCGCTCTTAGCCACCATGACAGGATCCACGACCAGGCGCCCGATGCCGTTCGCGGTAACCCGGTCCGCGACCGCCTCGATGATTCCTTCATTCGAGAGCATACCCGTCTTGGCGGCATCGATGCCGATGTCGCGCGCCACGGCGTCGATCTGCTCCGCGACAAGCGTCGGCTCCAGCTCCTGCACGGCCGTGACGCCCACCGTGTTTTGTGCGGTCACACAGGTAATCGCCGCCATCCCATACACGCGAAGGGCCGTGAAGGTTTTCAAGTCGGCCTCAATCCCGGCCCCGCCTCCGGAATCACTCCCCGCGATCGTCAGAATCCGCGGAACGCTCTCCTTCATATCCACGCCTCTCGACCTCACACTTCGCACTTCGCACTCATTCACTCAGCATTCCGGCAATACACGCTGCCGCGAAACACGTCAACGTGCCCGCGATCAACGACTTGATGCCAAGCTGGGCAATCTCCGAGCGCCGCTCCGGGATCATCGCGGTCAGCCCGCCCAGCAGGATCCCGAGGCTGCCGGGGTTCGCGAAGCCGCACAACGCGTAAGTGGCGATCGTGACCGACCGCGGGCTCAACGCCCCGGAGGCAATAAGCGGCTTGAAATCCGCATACGCCAGGAATTCATTCAACACCGTCTTCTTCCCCAGCAGTTGCGCGACCGCGCCCACGTCGTGCCACGGCACGCCCATCAGAAACGCGAACGGATAGAAGAACCAGCCCATCACGTGCGCGAACGTGTATCCGGTAACGCCTTTGACGGCCAAGTCGACCAGGTAGATCAAACCGATGAACGCTATCAGCATCGCACCGACGTTCAAGGCGAGGTGGAGACCGTCCGAGGCGCCGCGCGCCGCCGCGTCCACGACGTTGTGGCTGTCCACCGGGACGACGATGCGCGTCGTGCCGTCGGTGCGCGGCTTCCCGGTCTCCGGCACCATCAGTTTCGACATGAGCAGCGCCGACGGAGCGCACATCAGCGACGCGGCGAGAAGGTGGCCCGGCTCCGCGCCGAACGAGGCGTAGGCCACCATGACGCTCGTCGCGATAGTCCCCATGAACGTCGTCATGATGACGAACAGTTCCGAGCGCGTCATGTCGCCAAGATAGCCGCGCGACGCGGGCAGAGACTCGATGCCGAGAAACACCTGCAAAGCCGCGGCGAATGTCTCCGCGCCGGACGTGCCCATCGTCCGCCGCATGATGTATGCCATGCCGTTCACGGCCGCCTGAATGATCCGCAGGTGCTGCAACACCGCCGCCAGCGACGAAACGAAGATGATCACGGGCAGTACCTGGAACGCCACGATCGCGCCGACCTCATAGTTCTCCGGAAGATTGCCGAAAACGAACTTCGCGCCCTCTTTCGTTGCGTTTGTAAGGACATCGAACGAGGCGTTCACCGACTCGAAAAACGTCCGGCCGAACCCTGTTCTAAGAATCAGCACGGCGAGCAGAAACTGCAGCCCAAGCCCCCAGATAACGGGCCGCAAACGGACCTTGCGCGGGTTCTCGGACAGGCCCCAGGCCAGCCCAAGCATTACGGCAAGACCCAACGCGCTCGTCATCCGCAGCACCGCCGTACTCCCCATGCGCGCTTCCTCCTCGATCCCTGGCCACTAAGTCCGAGCCCGTGCGAGACCGTCGATCCACGAAAGGAACTGTGCAAGGCCCTCGCACGTGCGCGCGGAGGTGGTGAACACGGCTATATTGGGCTGTTGCGTTATGGCGTCGCGCTTCATCCGTTCGACGTTGCACTCGAGGTGCGGCAGCAGATCGACCTTCGTTATTACAAGCCCCGTTGACACGCACATCGCCTTCGGGTACTTCGCCGGTTTGTCGTCGCCCTCGGTAACGGAGACGACCGCCACTTTGATGTCTTCACCGATCTCGAAGCTGGCGGGACAGACGAGGTTTCCTACGTTCTCGATGAACAGCAGGCTGACGCCGTCGAGCGGGAACCGCGCAAGGGCGTCGCGGATCATGCCCGCGTCGAGGTGGCACGCGCCCACGGTGTTGATCTGATACGCGCGCAGGCCGGCCCGCTCGACGCGTTGCTTGTCCTCGTCGGTCTGCAAATCGCCTTCGATAACCGCGGCGCGTCCTCGAACGCTGGGGGCAAGCGCCTCGATCAGACTGGTTTTCCCCGATCCCGGGGAACCGATCAAGTTGACTACAAAAACGCCGCGTTGGCGAAAAACCCTTCGCAGTTCCTCGGCGATCTCGGAACCTTTGGCCTTGACCTTTTCCTCAAGCTTCACCGTCTGGCTCATTGAACTCTATCTCCTCGATGATGAGATCCGCGCCGGCGACAACGCTCCCACTCTCACCGCACCGCGGACAACGCGGCTCAAGCGCCGAGGCGATGTGGCTGCGCCCGCACCGCGCGCATTCCAGCTCGAGCGGCGTCTCGATGATCTCTATCTTGGCGCCGTCCATCACGCTGCCGGCGGATATGGCCTCAAGGCAAAACGCGAGACTGGCGTTCTCAATACTGAGCATCTCTCCGGCCGAAAGCCGCACCCGCGTCACCCTGGACGCCGGGAAGCTCCGCGCCTCTTCCTCGATACGCTCAAGAATCTGTGTGGCGAACGAAAGCTCGTGCATTCCCAAGTCTCATGAGTTGCAGTTTGACGGGGAGGGCGAGGCTCCCGCCGAGCCGTGCAAGTTCCGGCCAGGACTTCGGCTCGGCGGGAGCCTCGCCCTCCCCGCAATACGCAAGTGATTCAAAGAACCCGAGACCCGGCACAATGGAAAGTGTACGCGATGAGAGCTTGAGTCGCAAATGAGGCGCACAAATACGACGGGCGGCACGGTGTTGTTCCGTGCCGCCCGCAGATCGCGATGCCGAAACGCTAGAACTTCAGAATAGCCCAGAGGAAAACGTAATCCGCATCCTCATCGTCGATGCCGCCGTTCATCATGGTCCCGTAATAGCTCACGAAAGCGCCGTCGCGCAGTCCTTGTCCCGTGAACAGGTGGCCGTAGTACAGCAAGAGGGTCAGCTCTTTACTGTAGGCGTACCGCAAGATGGTGTCGATCGAGAAACCAAGATTGTGGTCCGACTTCGTCGTCAGGTAACTCAGACCGGGATGAATGGGACGGCGGCCCGAGGGGTATGTCAAGGAGCGATCAACCTCTTCATACTCGGGCCAATCGAAGGTCTTGTCGACGAACGTGTTGTATGCACGGACGGTCCAAGCCAGCTTGTCCGTCGGGTTCATACTCACGCCGCCGCCGACTTGCCAATAATTCGACATGTCGGCATTGTCATTGATGACGGGGCAATAGTTGATATCGGAGAACAGACGGTTAAACGAAACGCTGGCCGTGGGTGCTGTCGCGAAACCATTCAAGAAGTCGTCGTGACTGACGCTGCGGTTGTCCTGACCCTCGAACCAGTTGGCCGCAACGTAGGGCCGGATCTTCCACTTGGTTTTCGTCGTGAATCCCAGCGTGCCTTCCATGCCCCAGTTGTCGTATTTGGCGTCAGTGTCGCCAAAGGAGCCGCTGCCGCCCGCAACGATGTACGACCAGTCCTTCTGGAACAGGTTCCCGAGCGTCCCCGCATCGCCAAACTGGTACGCGACCTGCATGTTGTAGTCCCACGCGTCGCACTTGCCCTGGAACTGGAAACCGACTGTGTGGAACGCCGTCACGGGATAGTCGTCCAGCTTCAAGTACTCACCGCCGGCATCAAACGCCGTGTCCTTTAGGCTTCTCGCATCGCGCAGGAACATCCAGTAGAGCGACAGGTTCGCCGCCTCTGAGAAGGCATACGTGCCATAGATGCCGTAGAAATCAGTGTCGCCGTCTGATTCAAGGGGACTGATATCCCGGAGTTTCATCCACCACGCGTCGACGGTCAGTTTGTCAATCCCGGTGTACGTGGCGCGAATGCCGTCGAACGCGTACCGGTTGGTCGGCGAGGTCTTGCCCCCGATCAGGAAACAGTTCAGGTCTTTCCCAAACTGCATGACTTGGCGTCCGATACGCAACCGGAGGGGCTGATCGAATACCTTGTTAACCTCGATGTAGGACTGAAGGATCTCCAGGTCGTTCGATGTGTCAGCCCGCGCATCGACTCCTGTGAGATAGTTCGAGCGGATGTCCTCGCCCCAGTTGTCGAAGCTGTAGAACTCGACCACGGCATTGACATTGTCCGTGAAATCGGCGCTGATCTTCAGCGAGGTTGCCTGTTCTACCCATGCCCAGTCGTTGCCTTCGTGCTGATAGCGAAACATGGAATACACGCCGTACGGATCCGTGAGACCCAGCCGGGCAGTCTCCTGCCCGACGACGCGTCCCGGTATCCACTCGCCCGGTATCCGCAGATGAGGCTGCGGGCCCGGTTTCGTTATGCCGCTTTCAAAGGCATTGTGATACCATCGCCCCCGGATCTCGATCTGCATTCCAACGGTGACATTTTGCAGGTCCGCGTAAGCCATGCCTGCGACTAACACGGCCAGCAACGTAGAGACAGCAATTCTTCGCATTTCTAGTCCTCCATTCCGCGTAGCCATTTGATTCCTTTCAAACACATCCGTCCGGAAAGCGCGGATGTCTCTGACAAAGAATTCGCTCCCATCACTACGTCATTGCGGCTTGATCGCCTTGGGTCGGACGTGACAGCCTTGACCCCGCTGCCGCATTCCGCCTTTTTCGTGCTCCCCAAACTCCCGGAATGATCTCCTACTGTATAGCCTTCCGCTTGAGGCAATTTGCATGATAATGTCACTATTGCGCGTTGTCAAGTCCTTTCTCTCAGCCTACAGTCTCCAGCCTACAGCCTCTTTTTGGTTCGATGGTCGATGACCCGCCGAGCCTTTCCCGCGGACCTCTCAAGGGTCTGCGGGGCCACAAGCTCGACGATTGCGCGAATCCCGGTAATCGATTGTATCTTGCGATCGATGGCATCATGCAGTGCCTGCATCTGGCTCATCTTGTCGGAGAAGTCCTCGGGGCGGACCTCGACTTTCACGGAAATCTGGTCCAACACCCCTGGACGATCGACTTCGATTAGATAGTGCGGTGCGGCGCCTTCCACCTGCAAGAGCGCCTCCTCGATTTGCGATGGGAAGACGTTTACACCGCGTATGATCAGCATGTCGTCGGTCCGCCCGGAAACGCGGCTCATCCGGACGGTTGTCCGTCCGCACGGGCAGGCGCACGGATCCAGGGCGGCAATGTCGCGCGTGCGGTATCTCAAGAGCGGCATGGCCTCTTTCGTCAACGTCGTGAACACAAGTTCACCATATTCGCAGTCCTCCACCGGCTCAAGCGTATCGGGATCGATGCACTCGACGATAAAGTGGTCCTCCTGTATGTGCATACCGTCGCGCGCGGCGCATTCCCCGCTCACACCCGGACCGATGACCTCGCTAAGTCCGTAATTGTTGAAGGCGAATATGCCGAGTTCCGCCTCGATCTGACCGCGCATGTCCTCCGTCCACATTTCTCCGCCGAAATGACCGAACTTGAGATTCAGCGACCGCGGGTCCTTGCCTTCCGACCGCGCCACTTCCGCGATGTTCAGGGCATAGCTCGGCGTGCACACGAGCACGTCGGACTGGAGGTCTTCAAGCAGCATGACTTGCCGCGGCGTGTTTCCCGAAGCCACCGGCAGAACGGCCGCGCCGACCTTCTCAACGCCGTAGTGCAGGCCGAATCCGCCCGTGAAAAGGCCGTATCCAAACGCAATGTGAACCGTGTGCTCAGGCCGGAGGCCGCCCGCCACGAGGAACCGCGCGCACAAGTTCGCCCAAAGATCGAGATCGGCCCGTGTATAGGCCACAAATGTCGGTTTGCCGGTGGTTCCTGACGAGCCGTGAAATCGAACCACCTTCTCGCGCGGCACCGCAAGGAATCCCAGCGGATAGTGATCCCGCAAGGCCGCCTTGGTCGTAAAGGGGAGCCGGCGGAGGTCATCCAGTGAGCGAAAACTTTCGGGACGGATTTTCTCTCTCGCGAAGGCCTCTTTGTAGAACGGCACATGCGCGACGCGCGCTACGATATCGCGAAGCCGCTGCAATTGAAGCGATTTCAACTCCTCGCGCGGACGTGTTTCAGCGGAATCCCAAATGCGGTTTTCGATAGCGAACTGGGTCATTGGCCTTACCGTCTACGGCCTTGCCTCAAGCTTCCGCACGTTCGTAAAGCTCGACGCCGCCAATGACGTTGATCGCGTGCGAACGCAGCACGTCCACGGCCGCATCCGGATTGTCAAACCGGAAGACGATGACGGCCCGGTCGCCGCTGCGGAACGTGAAGGCGTACATGTACTCGATGTTGATGCCGCCTTCTTCCAACACCCCCAGGACCCGCGCAAGACCGCCGGGCCTGTCCTCAACCTCGATGGCCACCACCTCGGTCATCTTCACGACGCACCCGGCCTTCTCAAGCACGGCCTTGGCCTGCTGCCAGTCGCGGACGATCAACCGCAGGATGCCGAACTGCTGCGTGTCGGCAAGCGACAGCGTCAGAATGTTGATGCCGGCCGAGGCCAGCGCCTTGCAGGGCTCGCTCAAACGCCCCGGCTTGTTCTCAAGGAATAACGAAAGTTGATGGATCTTCATGTCAACTCCTCCCCTTCTTCTGCGCTATCAACGGCCAGAAATCTTGTCTTCTCAAGAGGATCTTCTCTGCAGGGTGCAGCTCTTTCTTATCGGTATGAATTGGCGTGTCCAAGGGTGCTCCCCTTCCCTTTCAGGGCTTCAAACACAGAACCTCACTTTGCGGCATCAACTTTGCGCATACTCGCCGGAGCGTTAGAAACCGTCGCACCATCGCTTGAGATTTTTGATGGCCGCGCCCATGGCCACGACTTTATCGGGGTTGACACCGCGGTGCGGATCCTCATTTGAGATCGCCTTGACGATGCGGTCGACGGTGGGCATGCAGGTCATGCAGCCGGCGAGGATTTCGCCGTTGGTACTGAGCATCTCGAGACTGTCAGCCACCTTCGCCTGGGCGATCATTCGAATATCCTCTTCAGGTCGTCGAAAGCATTTGCCACCCCTTCCTTGACCTTTTCCCAGCGGTCGGCGCTTGCCGATTTCATCTCGTCGAGCTTGATGGCGGCCGCGTCAAGCTTCGTCTTCGCTTCTGCGAGCTTCGTATCGAGGTCCGTCTTGGCTTGCCCCTCGGCCTTGGCGGCGCGGTCCTTCAACTCTGCGTACTTCGCGTTGAACTGGTCCAACTGCTTCTGCATCGCGATGGTGTATTCGTCCCACTTCGCCTTGGCGGCCTCGGCTGTCGTATTCCCCGCGCTGTTGGGCTCCTGTTTCGCGACGGAGATTCTCAGCTCGGCCACGGCGTCGGCGCCCGTCGTCGGGTGTCCGGTTACTCTTACCGTGAAGTCGCCTAGCGCAGCGTCGCCCGCGGCTTTGAGGGTGAATTCCGTGTTCGTGTCGCCGTGCTTGATAACGGGGCGGGCGGGATCGGAAGTCACTCCCGCGGGCAAGTCGCCGATCTTAAGCGAAACGTCTTCGCTGAAGTTTTTCCCCCGGTTGATCCCGACGGATACGGTCTTGGTCTCTCCTTGGTTTAGTTTTGTCGCAGACATAACCAAGCTGAACGTGCCCTCGGTCTGACCGAGCATGGGTTTATTGGGGGGCGGGCTGGAAGCGCCGGGGCCGCCCGAAGTCCCCTGACCGCACCCCATTAAGGTTATCAACACCCCAAACAAGATAGCGGCGAAAAAGCTTTTCATGTCGAGT
>Ga0315274_10009398_pt1 | contig 14134 bp, 12 predicted proteins | sample YL17G02_20_MG_FD_203700 | JGI IMG/M metagenome (GOLD analysis project Ga0315274, IMG submission 203700) | Sediment microbial communities from Yellowstone Lake, YNP, Wyoming, USA - YL17G02_20 | ecosystem: Environmental > Aquatic > Freshwater > Lake > Sediment | place: USA: Wyoming | collected...
TCCGCCCCGCCACGTAGTCCATGGCAAAGAAATGCTGCCCCTCCCGGAACCCGACCTCGTGAATGGCCACGATGTTCGGATGTTGCAGACTGGCCGCCGCCGCGGCTTCGGTGCGAAACCGCTGCACCTGCTCCGGTTGGGCCAACGGCCCGAACAACAGCATCTTCAGGGCGACGAGACGGTCCAGGTTCACCTGCCGCGCTTGATAGACGACGCCCATTCCGCCGCGGCCGATTTCCTCCAGCAGTTCGTAGTCGCCAAAGGAGCGGGGAAAGGCCGATTCGAGCGCGGCCTGCGAGCGCGGAAGCGCGGCCTGACCAGGTTCGCCCGGCCGGGTGGCGCCTCCGTCCAGCCCTCCTTCCAGGAGGCAGCCTGGACAGAGCAGTTCGGTGCCGACGCCGGTCAACTCCGCCCCACATTTCCCGCACACGCGCTTGGTGTCCATCGGTGGCCCTTCGCTTCGAGCTTCGCTCTCACCCATTCCTAGGACATAATGGGTAGAAGGTTACAGTTTCCCATGAACCGCACCCCTCACCCCATCCCTCTCCCCATCGGATGGGGAGAGGGTGTCCGGAGGACCGGAGAGGGGAAACCGGGAAGGTTCATGGTCCCTGAGCCGGTCCAAACGGAGCAGGCGAATCGGTTCATGTCAGCGCCGAATCACGCTAATCAAATACCGCAGCTCTTCGTCGACGTCCTGGCCGGTAGCCACCGTGTGGGCCACCTCTTCGCGCAGCAGCTCGCGATAACGCCGGCGCAGCCGATGCACGGCCACCTTCAGGGCGCCTTCGCTCATGCCTAGACGACCGGCCACTTCCGCGTAGCCCGCCCCGCTGCTTTCTCCCCACAGAAAGTCTCTCAATTGGGCCAAGAGCGCTTCCTTGCCGGCGGCCGACAGCTCGTCAGCGAGGCGCGCCAACGCCTTTTCCAAGAGCGTCAGCGCCCATCGCCGGTCATAGACCTTCTCCGGCGTGAGCGGATCGGCCGGCTCCGACTGGTAGCGTTCTTCGGCCGTCTGACTGTCCCAGGAAATGAGGGTTTGCCCGCCGCCGCGCTTCAACCGTCCCGCCTGGCGCCGTTGCTCGGACAGAAAGTTCTTCAGGCAAGCCAGGAGAAAGTTCCGAAACCGGCCCAGCGCCGGATCCGCCCGCCCGAAGTATTCCTTCGCCAGAAGCCGCACGAAGAACTCCTGGGTCAGATCCTCCGCTTCGTGGGCCTCGTGCCCCTGCCGCCGGACAAAGGCGTAAAGGGGATACCAATACGTGCGGCACAGTCGCTCCAGCGCCTGGGCGGACGCTGGGGTGCTTCCCTCCCCCGCCGCGAGCACCACGCTCCAGTGAGTGGTGGCGAACAATCCCGCTCGCGCCTCAACATCCTCGGCCGGGCCATCACTGGGAGTCATGCGGCGACTGTAACTACGGAGCGGGGATTTGCACGCTCAAGATGGGAATGGCTTTTGCCGAGGCCGAAGTGAGCCACCAGGGTTTGGCCGCCCCAGGCCGTGCCGCCTGCGTCGATGAGCTGGAGCTGGCACGTCGCCGGCCCGGAGGATGCACGTACCGGAGGGAAACAGCGGTGTCGCGTCGTCTGGGTCGAAAACGAGTTTGCCACCTGGGCGCGCGCCGGTTAGATTCTCCCGCGTTCGACCATTATGAAGACCTTCTGCTTCCCTCACATTCCCGTTTGTCGAGTCCTCCTGCTCGCATCCTTTCTCATCGTCTCGGCCAGCGCCCCGATCCGCGGCGCCGATCGACCGAGCCGGGTCCGGCTCTTCAATGGCAAAGACCTCACCGGTTGGCGCAAACCCGCCGGCGATTGGATGGCCGTCAAAGGCGTGTCGCTGGACGCCGCGGACGCGAAGAAGTTCGCGATCGAGAAGGGCGAAGGCGTCTTGTTGAACGGCGCGAAAGGCCAGACAGTGAACCTGCTCAGCGAACCCGAGCACGGAGACATCGAGGCGCACCTCGAGTTCGTCATCCCGAAAGGATCGAACTCCGGCATCTACTTCCAGGGCCGGTACGAGATCCAGGTCTATGACAGCTTCGGCGTCGCGAAGGACAAGTATCCCGGCATCGAGTGTGGCGGCATCTATCCGCGCTGGACCGAGAAGCAGGGCGAGTTCGAGGGCCACTCGCCGCGGGTGAACGCCAGCAAAGCGCCCGGCGAATGGCAGAGCTTCGACGTCATCTTCCGAGCGCCGCGATTTGACGCCGCCGGCAAGAAGGTGCGCAACGCCTGCTTCGTCAAAGTTACGCACAACGGCAAGGTGATCCACGAGAACATCGAGCTGACCGGGCCGACGCGCGCCGCGCAGTGGGAGAACGACGAGAAGGCGACCGGGCCGTTGATGCTGCAAGGGGACCACGGTCCCGTGGCGTACCGGAATCTCCAGCTCAAACCCATCAACTTGAAGTAGGTCGTGCATCTTGCCTGACCCCTCATCGGTCGGTTCCGACTCAAGGTTTCTGCCTCGTCTGATCCGTCGCTGCTTCCGGCCCGCCGCTTCCGTGAAGTTCCGGCAGCCGCAGCGCCACGAGCGCGGCCGGCACAAACAGGAACCCGGTGAAGAACAGGACGGTCCGGAAATCCCCGCCGCCGGTGAGCGCGCCGCTGAAGATCGTGCCCAGCGCGGCGGCGATGCGGCCGATGTTGTAGCTGAAGCCGGCGCCGGTCGTCCGGAGCAGCGTCGGAAAGAGCGGCGGCAGGTACATCGTGAACAGTCCGAAGACCCCCGAGGAGAAGCCCACGCACGGGATCCAGCGCAGCATCGAGAGGTGGTCCCGGGGCACGCCATAGGTGCCGAGCATGGCGGCAAAGAACGCCAGACACATCACGGCCACGGCGCGGCGGTAGCCAAGGACTCGCGCCAGCCAGCCGGCGAAGAAATTGCCGAGGATGGATACCGAGATCACGATGAAGAAGGCCGTGCTGACGAGCTGCTCCTTTTTCTCGACCGGCCAATCGGCGATGGACGGCAGGTTTCGCATGTGCTGGCTGTTCCAGAACATGAACGCCCACCACGCCGTCAGCGAACACGCGCAGACCGCGATGGTCAGCAGCGTGGTCCGCCGCACGCCGCCCCGGAAGAGATCGGCCACGCCCGGTTCGCGGTCTCTCACCTTCGCCTTCGCGCGCCGCCACTCGTCCGGCTCGGGCACGCGGCGGCGAATCCAATAGACGATGAGCGCCGGCAGAATGCCGACCAGGAACACGTAGCGCGGGTTGAAGTCCGCCTTCATCACCGTCGCCAGAAGAAAGACGGTCAGGCAGGCGAGCAGCACGCCGAGGTTGACGCCGGTCTGGAGGACGGCGGCGATCCAGGGCCGCCACCGCCTGGGCCAGGTCTCCGAGAGCAGCGACGACCCCACCGCCCATTCGCCGCCGATGCCGAGCGCGGCGACGAACCGGAAGATGAGCAACTGCCACCAGGTCTGGGCCACGCACGAAAGCCCGGTGAACAGCGCGTAGGTCAGGATGGTCAACGCCAGCGCCCGGCTGCGCCCGAGCCGGTCGCCGAGCCGGCCGAAGAACCCGCCGCCCAGCGCCCAGCCGACCAGAAACGCCGCTTGGATCCACGAGCTCTTTTCTTTCACGAGCGCGTCGGCGGGGCTGGAAACCGCAAGCAGTTGGGCGACGAACGGCGCGGCGACCAGCGTGTAGAGGTGCATGTCGAGCCCGTCGAACAGCCAGCCCAGCCAGGCGGCGAGGCCCGATTTCCATTGTTGAGGCGAGAGCTCGCGCAAGCGGGTGATCTCCGAACCCTCGGCGGAGGCGGGTTCCGGAGAGGGAGGCGGAGCGGGTTCGGGATGCACGCCGGTCTTGTAGAACATCTCCGCCTTCGCCGCCAGCTTTTCGGCATGGGCCGGCTTTGCGGCTTTACACGCCGCGCCAGTCTTCTTACCTTCACCGCGAAGCGGGGACCCGATGGAATGACAAACCCGTTCAATCAAGCCGCCGAGTTTGAGGTGGACGCCTCGCCGCTCACCGCGGCACAGACTGAGACGACGAGTTCTGAGGCGCTTTTCTGGCAGGAGCGCGCCCTGGCGGCCGAGCAGCGCGCCGCCCAGGCCACCCGGGTGATCCGGGCCGGGCTCACGCCGCATCTGGCGCGGCTGATGAAAGACCAGCTCGTCTGGACGCTCCGGACGCAGCGCAACCAGATGGTGTCCGCCCAAGGCAGCGCCGCCACCCTGATGGGGGAGATGGAACAGCGGCTGGAGCAGATCCAGGTGGACTTCGAGTCACGGGTGGGAACTTACGAACAGCGGATCGCCGAACTGGAGCGGGCATTGGCCACCCGGACGGAAGTCAACCGGGAGCTGATCGCCTGCCGGATTGAGATGACGCGCAAGGCATTGCACGGCGTCGCGCTCCGACACCCCAATTCTCCCTTCGCCGCCAAATGGCTGCTCCCGGCATCCATCGGCCCCGCCGCCGCGCCGGGCCAGCCGGGCCGACTCTCGTTCCGGGATATCATGTCCCGGCGCGTGCTGGCTGACAGCGGCTAGACGGCGGCGGACATCTGCTCGGACTTGAGCGCCCGCTCATAGCAGTCCAGCGCTTCCTGGAATCGCTGCAGCCGGTTGCACACCGCGCCCTTGTAAAGGTAAGCCAGGGTGGACGAGCCATCCACCGCCAGGGCTTGGTCGTAGCTCTCGATGGCCTGCTCCATCCGTTGGAGTCGCTCGAGGGCCAGGCCTTTCTTCACGAACGCTTCGGCGTTCTGTGGCGCCACGGCGATTGCTTCCTCGAAACACGCGAGGGCGTCCTGGGCTTGCCCGAGGTTGAGCAGCGCCTGCCCTTTGCCCAGCAACAGCGTAAACTCGGAGGGAGGCCGGGCCAGCGCGCTGGCCGAAGCTCCGGCCGAAGTGGCTTTGGCGTGCTTGGCTTCCACCGCGGAGGCGATCAACTTGAGCGCGCTGCCGTCGTCCGCCGGCAGCGCCTGGACGCCACCGTCAGCGCCGTTGCCCTCGTGCGTGGCTTGCGTCACCGTCCCGAGGCACTCCAATTCCCGGATGCGATCCTCGAGGCGTTTCACCGCCTCCTGGAAACGCGCGGTGGCCTCCCCGACCTGCGCCGGCGACACCGCGGGAGCGTCGCCCGGACCGATCGCGGGGCGTTCGGGCGGCGCCGGCAAGGCGTGGCTGATGCCCGGGAGCGTCATCGCCACTTCGGAGAAGCGGTTGACGGCCCGGGCGAGAACGACCGCAGCGACGATGATCCCGAGAAAGCCCAGCCCGGCCAGGACACCCGAGAAGGTGAGGAACGTGCGATGGGAATTCCGCAGGGCCTCCAGTTCGCGTTGCTGGCTTTCGGCAAGCGAACGTTCCATCGCCGCCAGGCGCCCGGCCACGGCCGCATCCACCTTCTGCGAAAGCGCCTCGGAGTCCCGCGCGGTCTGTTCCAGCAATTCCTTCGAGGAGGCGGTGAGTTGTTGGCGCAAATCTTCAATCGCCTGACGAAGCGTTTCCGTATCGGGCTGAGTGGGCGCGTTGGTGGGCCCCGTGAGGATCGGCGACAGCGGGTCGGCGCCGTCCATTCCGGCGGATTCTGCGGCTGGCGTTGGCCGGCCCAGCGCCCACACGCCGGCCAGCAGTGCCACAACAACTCCGATTCGTGATCTTCCGCCGATGCGCAGTCTCATAGACTCAGGGTTCTGGGTCGTCACCGTAGGAAATCGGAACGCGGAAGCAAGAGCAAAATCCCTGGCAAAATCCCCGGCCCTGCCTGAAAGCCTTGCACTTGCCCCAGCGGTTCTCTTAAATCGCCGCGTGCCATCCAAGGTCATCACGGTGGCGAACCAGAAAGGCGGCGTGGGCAAGACCACCACCGCCGTCAATCTGGCGGCCTGCCTCGCGGCGGTGGGGCAGCGGGTGCTCTTCATCGACATCGATCCCCAGGCCAACGCAACCAGCGGGTTGGGCGTCGAGAAGCGCGCCGGGGCGAGCGCCTACCGCCCCTTGCTGGGGGAAGGTTTGCTGGCCGATCAGATTCGTCCGACGGCCTACGAACGGCTCGAGATCATCCCCAGCGAAGTCGATCTGTGCGGCGCGGAGATCGAGCTTTCCCGGCTCGACGATCACCTGCATCGGCTGCGCAACGCCCTTGCCCCGGTGCGCGCGGCGGATCGTCACGAGTTGATCCTGATCGATTGTCCGCCCTCGCTGGGCATCCTGACGCTCAACGCCTTCGCCGCGGCGGATTGCCTGATCGTGCCGCTCCAGTGCGAGTACTACGCGCTGGAGGGTGTGGCCATGCTCAATCGCCTCCTCCAGCAACTCCGCGACTCCGGGGCGAACCCGCAACTCGAATTGCTGGGCATCCTGATGACCATGTTCGACGGCCGCACCAAACTCTCCCAACAGGTCCTCTCGGAAGTGCGCGAGCACTTCGGCGCGCTCGTGTTCGACGTGGTCATCCCGCGCACGACCCGTCTGGCGGAGGCCCCGAGCTACGGCCAGCCGATCATCTACTACGACAAATACAGCGCCGGGGCGGCCGCCTACGAAGTGTTTGCCCAGGAAGTGCTGGCGCGACTGAAGCGTTGAATGGCCGGCCCGCCGCGGACATCTGCACGTCAGAGACTGTTTGAAATCGGTAGGGCAAATCGTCCCGATGAGCCGTCTTCGGTAGATCCGTCTCGGAAATCGGCTCGGTAGGGACACCTCGTACCCTACCGAGTGCGCAATCTTCAAACAGGCTCTTAGGCGCTGGAAAGCAGCGCCGACCTGGTACACCATTGGCCCGCGAATGAACATGCTGAATCGTTTCTCTCAAAAACGGCGTCTCGCACCCTTGGCCGCGAGCTTGGGCCTCTCGGTCGTGTCTGCGCTTGCCGCCCGCGCCACCGACTGGCCGCAGTACCGGGGGCCAAGCCATGAGGGCAAGACGTCCGAAAGCCCTGCCCCGTGGCCCGCCTCCGGACCCAAGGTCCTCTGGAAGGTGCCCACGCCCACCGGATTCAGTTCGTTCACCGTGAGCGGCGGCAAGGCCTTCACGGTGGTCAAACGCGATGTGGACGGGGCCGATCGCGAGGTGTGTATCGCCCTGGACGCGATCACCGGCCGGGAGCTGTGGGCGGCGCCGGTGGGCATCGCCAAGTACCAAAGCGGTGGGGACGACGGCAAGAGCCCGAACAAGGGAGGCGACGGTCCGCGCTCGACCCCGTCCGTGGCGGGCAATCTGGTTTACGTTTTCAATGCGCAACTCCGCCTCGCCGCCCTCGACGCGGCCACCGGCAAGGAAGTCTGGGCCAAGGACCTGGTGAAGGAATTCAAGGGCGCGAACATCGGCTGGCAGAACGCCGCCTCGCCCCTCATTGACGGCGAGCTCGTGTTCGTGGCCGGGGGCGGACCGGGCGAGTCGTTGCTGGCGTTCCGGGCCAAGGACGGGGCCCTGGCCTGGAAGGGCGGCAGCGAGAAGATCACCCACGCCACGCCGGTGACAGCCACGATCGCGGGCGTGCGGCAGGTCATCTTTTTCGTGCAAAGCGGCCTGGTCGCCGTGGCGGCGGATTCGGGCAAGGAACTCTGGCGCTACGCGTTCCCCTACAAGGTTTCCACCGCCGCCTCGCCGGTGGTGGGCGGTGACATCGTCTATTGCTCGGCGGGGTACGGCATCGGCTCTGCGGCGGTGAAGATTGCCAGGACCGGCGACGCTTTCACCGCGACGGAGTTGTGGAGGCTCAAAGGTGACCAGCCCGTGGCGAACCATTGGAGCACGCCGATCTACCACGAAGGATTCCTCTACGGCATGTTCGGCTTCAAAGAATTCGGCGAGTGCCCGCTGAAATGCGTGGAGCTGGCGACCGGCAAGGTGCAGTGGGAGCGGAAAGGGTTCGGCCCCGGCAACGTCATCCTCGCCGGCAACCGGCTGGTCGCCCTCAGCGACACCGGCGAACTCGTGCTGGTGGAGGCCAAGCCCGCCGCCTACACCGAGGCCGCACGGGCCAGGGTGCTCGAGGGCAAGTGCTGGAGCACGCCGATCCTCAGCGGCGGCCGCGTCTATGCCCGCAGCACGAAGGAAGGTGTTTGTCTGGACCTGGCCGGCCAATCGGCTGCCCGCTGAAGCCCTGAACCGCAGCAGCCGACGTGAGGAGGCTCTGTTCAATTCCGAGTTCCGAGTTCCGAATTCAAGTGAGCCTCCTCACGTCGGCTGCTACGAGGTTCCCGCGAAAATGGGTAGGGCGCGTGTGTCCCCACCGCGCCGTCGGGCAATACCCGCACCCAAGACGGCGGACTGAGGACAGATCCCGCCCTACCCGGAGAGCCCATTTGCATAGGAGGTGGTATCCCTCACAGGGACGGGGGATTAATGGGGACGGGGCGTTTGACTCGGCGAGCGCCAGGGTGAAGCGGTAGGCGTCACAGCACACCAGTTACTGGTGCTCTTGGCCGTCGGGCTGTTCGGATTCATCCGAACAACTGCGCCGGGTTGGTGGCGCAGCCCAGATTCCGGCCCCCTTCGTAAGCCGTTTGCCAATGGCCGCCGCTCCAGCGCCGCAGACGATACAGCGTGGCGAAGATGAAGTCCGGCGCCGCGCCGCCCTGCCCGCCCACCAGTTCCGCGCCCCGGCGGACGTTGTCGATCATCCACGCCGGAAGCGACAGATGATACGGGTTCCGCTTCACCTCCTCGACGTGGAACGTCAGCGCCGTGATCAGGTGGGCGACCTGCTCCTCACCGAGTTCAACCATCAGGTTCGGCGACGGGTTCTGGCCCCAGAACTCGGTTTCCACGGTGGTGCAGGCGAAGTCCGCCGGCAGCGTCTTGAGCGCGTCCACGACCAGCCAATGCGTGCCGACATGCGTGCTGTTCCAATCCAGATCGTGAGGGAAGAAAATGGCGCGCGGCCGATGCTCGGTGAGAATGCCGGCGATGATGTCCACGCAGCGCTTCCAATGCGCCGGGTCCTGCGCCCGCGTCTTGGGATTGATCCGCTCCAATCCGTTCGGCGCGGTCTGCCGCAGCCCGAAACCGATGTAGTCACAGCAGTGCTGGAGTTCCTGGAGGCGTCCGGCCTGCCGGGCCGGGTTGCTGCCCTGCGTGACTGCCACGTTGATCACGTTCCACTGCGCCTCACGCACCAGGCGCAGCGCCAATCCGCCGACGACGACCTCATCGTCCGGATGCGGAGAGAAGATCAGGACCTTGGGCGCGTCCGGGGCCGGTTGCGGGCGGGGCGGCTTGGCGAAGGTGCCGAGGGGGTAGCTCCGGCCCTCGCGGGCAAACCGGGCGTATTCGGAGACGAAATGGAGATAGGGGTTCATGGGATTATGGGAGTCTTGGCAAGCTGGCCGCCGCCACCGCCTGGCCCACGCGCTTGCTCTTCTCGTCCGGCAGGTGGAGTGACAGCGCCGACGCCAACTCCGCAAACTCGGTCCGCAACACTTCCGTCGCCTTCGACACAATCACCTCGCCGCCCTCGCCCGTGGTCACGCGACCCAGGACCAGCAGGTGGCGGTAGTCGTACATCGTTGCGTATTGGGCGACGGCGTAACCGAGATAGACGCCAATCGTCTCGTAAATCTTCCGTGCCCGCGCGTCGCCCTGCGCCATCAGGGCCTGGACGTGCTTGAGCTTCTCCGGCAAGCCGAGCTTGGGATCCACCTCGATACCTGCGGGCGCGAGGAGACGCCCAACGGCCTGCTGCGAGAAATACTGCACGCCGCAACCGAGGTCGCCCGACCACTCGTCCGCTGGGGCGCGCGGGTTGAAGTCCACCGGCGCAAACGCGAGCTCATTGAGCCAGCCGGTGATGCAACCGTGCCGGTCGAGGAAACCGGCGGCCTGGCTGGAACCCAGGGCCACGCCGAGCACCCCGTCCTCCTTGAGCGACATCGCGCCTGCCAACGCCGTGACGTCGCCGTCGTTCGCCACTTCCAGCGGCACGCCCCATTCCTTCTGCAAGTTGAGGAAGAGCGGTTTCACCTGGTCGGCGAAGATCGCGGACGGCACCGCGCGGAAGAGCGAGGCCACCATCACCCGGTTGTCAATGTAGATGCCGGCCGAGCTGCCGCCGATGGCGTCCACGCGCGGGAGGTGCTGGGCCGCGAGCTTCAATCCTTCGTTGATCTTCCGGTAGTGCCAGTCGGGGTCGGGCTGATTCTTCGGGTCCCACGGGATTTCGGTGGTGAACACCGGCTCGCCGTCGCGCACGGCCGCGAGTTTGTAGTCGCTGGCCCCCAGATCGAACCCGATGCGGCAGCCATCCAGGTGCCCGCCGAGCGCCACGGACGATTCGCGGGCAGCGGGCACCTGGGCGAGGTCCACCGCCTCGACGATGAACGGCCGTTCGTAAACCCGCTCGAGCAGTTCTACGTCAAAGGCGCGTGCGCCTTGCGGCGAATAGGTGGCCGCGAGGAAGCCCCCGATTTCGCGCGGACCGCCCACGGTGAGCTTCCATCCGCCGATCTGCCAGAGCAGGAACTTGACGAGGCGTTCCACGTAACGGCGCGTGGCGTCATCCAGGTTGGTGCCGGGTGCGGCGATCTCCGTCTGGAAGACCGAGGTGTGCCCGTCGTTGCGCTCGAGGGCCAGGGCGAGCGGCACGCCCCGCTTCGAGTCAGCGACCGCGCGGGCGTAAGCGCGCTGGCCGAGCGCGATGGGACGGAAGTGGGAATCCAGCGGCGGCACGACCGCCGGCTTCACCAACAGAACCTCAGCGGACTCAGGCACGGCCCCGACGATAGAAACAGAAGCCGACCTCCCGCAACCCCTTTTGCGCTGCCGGACTGCAAAGTTGGAGGTGAACTCAAGACTGCGCGGTCAATCGGCGGGTGGCCTTCGCCTCCTGGGAGCGCCGGCATCCCTGCCGGCGTATGGCCGCGCTGAATTCGTGAACTGGCCAATGCCAAGAAGTGAGCCGTTTCCGTTTCCGAAGTGATCCGCTTCCCGGTCACAGCAGGCCGCCAGCGTAGTACGTACACTTCGTCGTCCCCGTCGCGTCCACCAGGTTGATCAGCCGGATCAAGACCGCCCCCCCGTCACGCCCGAGGTCAGACCGCTTACCAACAGCCGGAACTGACACATTCTTCGCCAAATCTGTGTCAATGTTTGGGACTGACCCCTTGCTGCCGCTGCCGGGCAGGATGAGTAGCGATCCTTCCAGCGGGTCGATGGCTCCCAGTAGCATGGCGATCCCGCCAACGATTATGAGAATACGTGACCAGAGCTTAGGTGCGTTCATACCGGGGTTGCGCTTCTTCGCTTGAGGCAGCGTGTCAAGGGGGTCGTTTTCGTGGCTACACAGTACTCCTGTATCGGCTGAGGGTGTCAATCGAGAAAACTCACCACAGCATCCGTGCATCCGTGCAGTCGATGAACGCCAGAAAGCGGTCATCTATCGCTCTGCCGCAGGGCCGTGCGATCACCCCGTCGCATCGACACCGTCCTGGTTGGCCCACTGGAGGGCGGAGGTCCAGGCGGCGCTGGGCGGCAACAACTTAAGCACTGTCCACGGTGGACAGTTCGGTTGCCGCTTCGCCACTTGGCTTCTTGGGTTAAGGGGGGTTTAGACAGCACACCTCCCCAAAGGAACCGCCTACTGCAACAAAACGACGCGGTAGAAGCGTTGCGCATCCTGCCCGATACTGACAGACGCCGACGTCCTCCCGCTGGTCGCAACGACACTGCTTCCGATATCGGTCCAGCTAACATGAAAATCGATCTAACCGGAGCGACCGGATTCCAGCCGAACTCCAGCCTCAAGTCAACCGGCCGGTCACCGTGACCGACGCCAACGGCGTCACGATCACCAGCACGTTCGATGACCTGGGCCGGCTGCGCACGCGGACCTACCCCGACACCGGCGTCGAGCGCTTCGGCTACACGGTCAAGGGCTTGGTCGCCTACACCAACCAGATCAGCAAGGTGACGCTTTACGACTACGACGCCGCCTTGCGCAAGGTGGCGGAGACCAACGCCAACCTGGAAGTCGTTCGTTACCAATACAAACCGTCGGGCGATCTGTGGAAGCTCACCGACGGCAAGAGTCAGGTGACGACCTGGCTTTACGACCAGTATGGCCGAGTGACGAACAAGGTGGACCAGGCGAGTGTCGAGATCCTGCGCTACGCCTACGACGCCAACAGCCGGCTGACCAATCGCTGGAGCAAAGCCAAGCTGAACACGAAATACAAGTACGACGCCGTCGGCAACCTGACCAACGTGGACTACAACGTCAGCCCGGACATCCGGTTGGCCTACGACGCCCTGAACCGGTTGACCAACATGGTGGACGCGGCAGGGACGACCGCCTATAAGTACTACGCCGGCGGCCTGCTGTGGACCGAGGACGGTCCGTGGGCCAGTGACACCGTGACGAACTACTACAACACGGCGCGAATGCGGAGCGGGTTGGGCTTGGCGCAACCGACAGGCGCTTGGACCAACGGGTTCACCTATGATGGCGGCCATCGCCTGGCCACAGTGATCTCGCCGGCCGGCACGTTCACCTACACCTACAAAGGCCCGGGCAATCTGGTGACGAACCTCGCCCTGCCGAACACGTCGCAGATCACGAACGCCTTCGACTCGGTCGGGCGGCTGACCAGCACCCGCCTGCTGACTTCTACCTCCTTGGTCCTAAATGCCCACGCGTACATCTACAACCTCGCCAGCCAGCGGACGAACCAGGCCCGGACCGACGCCAGCACGGTGACCTACGCCTACGACAACATCGGTCAGTTGAAGAGCGCCGTCGGCTCGGGCGGCCAATCGACCGAGAACCTCGGCTACCTCTACGACACCGCCTGGAATCTCAATGAACGGACGAACAACGGCACGCCGACGACGTTCGCGGTGAACGTGAAGAACGAGCTGACCAGCGGACCGAACGGGACCTGCAGCTACGACTACAACGGCAACTTGTCGAGCGAGAGCAGCGGCCCGGTGCGGACGTTCACCTATGACGACGAGAACCAGTTGACCGCGGTGGTGTGGGGTACCGGGAGTTACCGGACAGAGTTCACGTACGATGGGCGCGGCCGAATGCGCAAACGGCTGGAGAAGTACTACAGCGGCGGCCAGTGGACGGCGACCAGCACGAACTACTACGTGTACGACGGGATGCGCGTGATCCAGGAGCGGAACTCGAGCAACGTCCCGGCGGTGGGCTACACGCGGGGGAACGACCTGTCCGGGGGGCGCATCTGCGATCTCTTCACGAAAGTGCTGGACTACCCGCTGCCTCCGCGGTAAAGCGGAGGGATGGAAGACACCTTGGTCTGTCAAGGCCGCACGCTGACTCGCGCGCAGCGAGAGAAGTTGCGGGTGTGGATCGACGCCCACCCGGACTGGAGCCGCAAACGGTTGGCGCGGGAGTTGTGCCGGCAGTGGGACTGGCGCGATGAGCGCGGGCGCCTGAAGGATTTCGCCGCCCGCAGTCTCTTGCTCAAGCTGGCCGCCCGCGGCTTGGTTTCGTTGCCGCCGTTGCGCGTCTGTTTCCGGCGCGTGCGCCGTGCGCCCACCCGACCGCCGGAGGTGGCGGGGGAACCGCCGCTGGTGGTCGGCCCGTTGCCGGGGCTCCAACCCATCCGGGTGGAAGCGGTCGCACCCGGCACGACCTCGGCCCGGCGCTGGGCGTGGTATCTGGCCGCTCACCATTACTTGGGCTGGCACGTCATCGGCGAGAACCTGGGGTATCTGGCCACCGATGTCCAAGGCCGCGATCTGGCCTGCCTGCTCTTTGGCGCGCCGGCTTGGCAGTGCGCCCCCCGGGATCGCGCGCTGGACTGGAGCGTCGCCGAACGCCGCACCCGGCTGGGCCGTTGGGCCAACAACACGCGCTTTCTCATCCTGCCCTGGGTGCGCGTGCCGCACTTGGCCAGCCACCTGTTGGGGCAGGTGGCCCGCCGCATCGCCGAGGACTGGCAGGCCAAATACGGCCACGGGTTGGAAGGATTGGAGACCTTTGTCGAGCACCCGCGCTTTGCCGGCACCTGCTATCGGGCGGCCAACTGGCAGTGCGTGGGCCAGACCACCGGCCGCTCCCGTCAGGATCGCGACCACACGCTGCGCGTGCCGGTCAAACGCGTTTACCTCTACCGCTTGCGCCCATGAACCCGCTGCTGGAACTGGAAACGAGCGTCCTGGACGAAGGCCGGGAATGGACGCGCCAACAACTGCAAGTGCG
>Ga0315274_10009402_pt1 | contig 14129 bp, 15 predicted proteins | sample YL17G02_20_MG_FD_203700 | JGI IMG/M metagenome (GOLD analysis project Ga0315274, IMG submission 203700) | Sediment microbial communities from Yellowstone Lake, YNP, Wyoming, USA - YL17G02_20 | ecosystem: Environmental > Aquatic > Freshwater > Lake > Sediment | place: USA: Wyoming | collected...
CTAACAGTCAATGAGTACCAACCTTTTTCAGGCATAAATACAGATAGAAATCCCTATTTATTACTTGACCGGTCAATCATCGAAAAAATATACTTACATAGCGGAGAATCTATACTTTATATTACTGCAAAAAAATTATCAAATCCTTCCACGTCTATATCCCTATTTTATATTCTATATTTTTTATAATAATAATACTCAGCATTGTCTTTCATTTGATGTATTGTTTTTCCAGGATTGCCGACTACAACAGAATATGGTTTACAGGAGCGCACAACAACCGCACCTGCACCAATAATGCTGTGATGCCCGATATCTACATCCCCTATTATTATTGAATGAGGTCCAATAGCAACGTAATCGCCTATTCGTGGTGTTTTACCCTTGCTCGTTCCAATGGTGACGTTCTGCCCCACCGCAACATATTCTCCCAATATTACTGGTTTTGCCATGACAACACCAATAGCACCGTGGCTGAAAATTGTGCTAAATGGGATTTTACATTGAATGTCACTCTTAAATATAATAACGGAAAATATAATAATTCCGTTTACAATAAATCTTCCGATTCTGGTAAGTAGAAAGTTATTTCCATTATCAAGTTGGAAATTTGATATTTTATATGTTTTCATATTATTTCATCCCCACGATTAAACCTTCAACGTCTATATCCCCAGTATTGTTAGCATTTTTAATCCTCTTAATTACCCTGCCTGGGTTTCCAATAACAACGGAGTAAGGCGGAATTTCGTGTAAAACAACCGAACCTGCACCAATAAATCGAAAAATCCCGAGACTGACACATTGATTTTTTCCCATAAATGATAAATCAATGAAAGACTATTTAAATTTTTTATTCACATTGAATTTACTTAGTGTAAATTCCAATTCTCATTGTAGATATATGAATTACGCAAAGAACAAACGTTTTATTTCATCTTTTGAAATCGGTTTGACATCCCGTGATGAATATCGACCTATCGTACAAGGTCGTGCATTTGGATAGTCTGACACTACGTAGCTGATATTGGGCATTTCCAGCTGTGGGGGAATAATTAACATATCATCAGTTTCAAACGCTACTGCGGATTCTGATTCAGTCATTAGCTCCTCGTACATTTTCTCTCCAGATCGCAGTCCAATAACTCTCTTTGCTATTGACTCTTTTTTATAGTGGTATTTTTCAGCATATGTTTCAATAATAACATCGACAAGATCACCAAGTCTGACAACAGGCATTTTCAGGATGAAGACTTCACCACCTTTTGCCAGCAGGGTTGCTTTGAATACCAACTCAATGGCACCAGAAATTAACATCATGAATCGTGTCATTTCTGGATTTGTAATCGTGATTGGTTTTTTTTGTCGAATCTGTTCTTCGAAAAGGGGAATGACAGATCCTCGTGAAAATGAAACATTCCCGAATCTCACTGAAGAGAAAATCGTTGGTTTGGCTCCTTTACCTTCGTTGGCATCGATGATGAGTTTCTCTGCAAGGAGTTTTGTTGCCCCCATAGTGTTTACAGGGTTAACTGCCTTATCAGTGCTAATGCTGATGACTTGATGAACACCTGATGCGAGCGCTGCTTCGATAACGTTCTTTGTCCCCAGAACATTTGTCTTAATTGCTTCAAAAGGGTTATATTCACAGAGGGGGACATGCTTTAGAGCAGCTGCATGATACACGATATCGATATCTTCCATGGCGAGCAGGATTCTGTCTTTATCACGGATGTCCCCAATCAGAAATCGCCTGTCAACGATTTCATGCATCATTTTTACTTCGGCGTCATCGGCATCATTTATCATATGGAATGTGGCGTTCTCATCGTTGCTGAAGATTCTTACGACCTGTGGTTTATATTTTAACACGCTTCGTACTATTTCGCTACCGATGCAGCCAGTTCCCCCCGTCACGAGTATTTTTTTATTCTTAAATATATTTTCCAGTGCTTTTTCCATGATGTCACCCTAAACATTTTTTATACTATCGACTATGTAGTTTATTTCTTTATTTTTTAAAGATGGATATATTGGTAATGTGAGTACTTTTTTAGATATTTCTTCAGTTGTAGGTAAATCACCTAGCTTACAATTGAATGTTTTTCTAAAGTACTTTTTTAGATGGAGTGGTTCGAAATACACCTTTGTCATGATGCCTTTCTTGATAAGGGAGTCTTGGATGGCGTCCCGTTTTTTTTGAGAGTCCACTTGTATCGTATACATCTGATACACATGGAAATGGTTTTTTGGTTCATATGGGGTTTCTATGGTTGGTATTTTCAATAATTCTTTAGTGAAATACGCCGCTTTTTTTCGTCTTATTTCTATTATCTTATTTATTTTCTTAAACTGTGATAAGATTAGTGCTGAGCATATCGTAGGCATGCGATAGTTATAGCCGACGTCTACGTATTCTAGTTCTTTAGTTGTGGAAAAATAATTTTCTTTGGTTTCCATCCGGCCATGTGAACGAATCAGTTTTAATTTTTCATAGATGTTTTTTTTGTCAGTGACAATCATACCGCCTTCTCCTGCGGTGATGATTTTATTCTGGCAGAAACTAAACATGGATGAGTCACCAAACGTCCCAACCATTTTTCCATTGATTTTTGATCCAAGGGACTCTGCTGCGTCTTCCACAAGTGTGAGGTTATGATCCTGCGCTATATCTCGTATCGCTTTTATCTCTTTACAGGGACCACCACCGTAATGCACCGAGATAATTGCTTTTGTTTTCTCTGTTATTTTTTCTTTTATATCCTCAGGGTCCAATCCATATGTTTGGTCTTCGATTTCAGCGAAAATGGGTTTTCCCCCAGCAAGCACAACCGTATTAGCTGTCGCAATGAACGTAAACGATGGCACGATTACCTCCCCACAACTGATATCATGTGCGAGTAAATCAGCGTGTAGTGCTGATGTTCCTGAGTTAAACGATAATGCGTATTTTGTACCAACAAAAGAAGCTAATTTTTTTTCCAATTGTTCAATCTCAGGCCCTGATGACCAATACGTACCTCTCCGTAAAACTTTTGAAACGGCTTCGACATCGTCTTCTTCCCAATATATCTTAAATAAAGGTATTTTCCACTTCATCGTTTTTTCGTCTCCATGATTTTTGCTGGTACTCCACAGGCTATGACGTTATCAGGTATATCGGTGTTTACAAAACTATGAGCACCGATGACCGTGTTTTTTCCGATTGTGACACCGGGCATGACCGTTGAATGGGTACCGATTCGTACGTTTTCTTTAATCGTGACTTTCCCTTTTTTATCGTCGATCGTGGAAATAGAATAAATAGAGCAGTGGGATCCGATTTGAACGTTTTTTCCGATGATGACACCATATTTTGCGTTGATGTATGTAAATGCACCAATATCTACATATTTACCCAATTTCAAGTTTTCATGATGCTGGCACATCCAATTCCATAGAGTCATATGTTTTTTATCAAATTCAGGATTTTTCCAATTTTTAAAACGTTCCATGAAGCATCACCTATATACAAAATTCCCTAATAAGTTTATATGCCTCAGCATATTCAACACCGGCTTCTAAACCTCGTTTTCTCGCTAAAGCTTCTATCCCCTTGAGAGAACGAGGATGCGGATATGATCGTAATTCGCTTTCATACGCTTTCATTGCTTCTAATTTTATTGCAAAAGTATCAGTAATATCAACATATACGGTTGGGGCAAACGACTCCGACAGCCCACCCCATTCAATTGTAGAGAAGACTTCATAGGATAAGATTTTCTTAACCTTATAATTCTGTGGACGTAACGCCACTAATGATGTTTCACAAACAATCCGGTGGTCTTTATTTAAATCCCCCCTATGAGGAATATACACAATTTCGGGTTTAACCGTCTTGATGATTTTTGATATAGCATCATTGAGTTCTTTTTGCGGAATGGTATCTAATTTTACGGTTGGATAATCTAAAAAAAATGTGTTGTGAATTCCTAGAATCTTGTTTGATTTTGCTATTTCTTTCGGTCTGTTTTTTAAAAACTCTTCAGACCAATCAGGTGTATATGCTTTTGTAACGATGCAGAGAAATATCGCATCGTTTTTTTCCTTATATTTTGCAATTGTCCCCCCACATCCCAAGACTTCATCGTCTGGATGAGGCGCGATTATAAGTATGTTCATACTCATTCCCACTTCAGTAAGCTAATTTTTTTTGCATTAATTCTTTATCTATTTTTGTTTTCATTAAAATCTGGATAATCCTTTTACTTGCGTTCCCATCACCGTAAGGATTTTTACTTTTTTGTACTTTTGCTTTAAAATTTTTATCATACAATGATTTTTTCATAGCCGCTGTTATTTCTTCCCTATTATAATTTACATCTATAACATTATCGGTCCGTTCTCTCCCTTGTTGTCGTATACCAATATTTACCACTGGGAGATGAAATGAAGAAGCTTCTATGATTCCACTACTTGAATTACCGATCATAACATTTGAAATCTTCATCAAACTCAGATATTCCTTATGACTGATGCTTTTCACTGTTTTGATAAATGGATACTTTTCGTAATCTTTAATCGTTTGAATGATACTTCGTCCACCAGCATCTGCATTGGGATAAATTACCACCGATTGATACTTCGATTCAATGAGAGATTCCAATGTCTCTCTAATCTCGGTTTCGGCACTATCAGCACTTATACTCGTCGGATGTTGTACCACCAAAATAATAGGCGAATGTAGATCGAGATTGAATTTTTTAGCGATAGTTTCTCCAGGGATTTTTTCCTCGTTTATAATTGAGTCTATTGCCGGGGAACCAACCACATGAACCCGCCATGGTTTTTCACCCATTTTAATAATTCTCTTTGCATGATTTTCAGTAGCAGTGAGATGAATATGAGCAAAATTTGTGATCGCATGTCGAATAGAATCATCGATATTACTCCCAATTGCTGAATCACCTCCAAAAAGGTGTGCGACAGGTATTGTTAGATAGGCAGACGCGATAGCTGCTGCGAACGCTTCACTGCGATCACCACATACCAAGGTGATATCTGGTTTGATTGTTTGAATTGCTTGTGTCAACCCTATTATTCCGATACCTAGTGATTTTGCCATCGCTTCTTTTTTGTCACTACTTAACAGCATATCTACCTTGGAATCTATGGTAAAGCCATCTTTTTCTATGTCTTTTATTGTGTACCCAAACTCATAGGAAAGATGCATCCCTGTTACTATGAGCGACAGCTCCAATTGAGGATGGTTTTTTATACTCTGGAGCACTGGTCGCAGAATACCATATTCTGCTCTAGTTCCAGTGACAACTGTGATTTTTCTCATGAAGTCTCCATCAATAAAATATTTAATTTTCTATTTTTAATCTCTATTTTTCTAAATGATATTTTTTCACGACATCCTGATACCAAATAGGTTTCATTGATTGATATGGTTTCCCTGTAAAAAATTTAATTCCTCGATACCGCAAGAAATCACGGAAATCTTCAGAGTATCTAGTGATTGCTCCAGTTATTTCTTTTTTCTCGCAATCAAAGATTGTTACAGTATTATGATATGAAAATTTTATTTTTACATCATCGATTATTTCGACGGTCGCATCAAAAGGTTTTTCTTTTAATAGATCGTGGTACTCGTTAATAACATCGTTTAAAATATTTCTTTTCTCCTGTATGGATAATTTCCTTGGGAAAATATTTTCTTTGATTATTTTTACGGGTACACCAGCTGCAAAACATCCATCAGGAAGGTCGGTATTTACAATCGACGAATTACCAATGACGATATGCGAGCCGATATTAATTCCAGGCATCACCGTCGTTCCTGCTGTGATCCACACGTGAGATCCGATTTTTACAGGTTTTTTTGTATATGGGTATCCATCAAAGACGTTCATAGAAGACGCATGGGTCCATATACTAACGTACTGTCCTATGTTGACGTCATCTCCTATCTCGAGATAATCATTGCAATTTAATCGAGCATTCTGAAGTATTAAATTTTCATTTCCAATTTTTATTCTCGCATTTCCTGCTGTTAATGATCCTTCGATCATACAGCCATTAATGAAATTATTTTTTCCTATGATACATTCTTTGCAATGTATTGTTGTTGCGCCCATTATAACTGTTCCCTCCCCGATAGAGAGTGAGTCACATAAGATTTCACAATCTTCTGATATTACGACGTTATCGTCGATGTTTTTATGGTTGACAAATATCTTCTTTTTCGTTATTCTAACACCTTCCAAGTAATATGTTCGTCTTTCTTTATATCTTTTTTAGCTGTTCTTCCGATGACATCTTCATAGCACTTCCCGTTCAGTCCAGTTCCAGGTCTTTTCATCGCCAGCATCCCTCGTTGTATCACTCGTCCTTTTGGAATATCTATTAGTGCGACAATGCTCTTTCGAGCAATGGTAATTATTTCTTTTTCAGAGTGTTGAGGTTTTTTTTCTTCGGAACCTAGTGCTATTTCAGTATCTCGAATTGCACTTACCATTTCTGTTAATTCATCGGGTTCAAGCGATGCTTTATGATCCGGCCCTGGGAGGCCTCTATCGAGAGTGAAATGTTTCTCTATCACACAGGCGCCCAGTGCGACTGCCACAATGGGAACTATGGTGCCGAGGGTATGGTCCGAATATCCGACAAGGCATCCGAGGTTCTGTCGCATCGTCCTCATTGCTCGGAGATTTACTTCATCTAATGGGCAAGGGTAGTTCGTGGTACAATGAAGAGCGATCACCTGTTGGTTATGATGGTGTTTTATCGCTTGAATTGCGTCGCGTATTTCCTGAAGCGTTGATGCGCCAGTTCCGAGAATCAGGGGTTTCCCTTTTTTTGCTGCATGGACTAATGATGGGATATTTGTGATATCTCCTGAACCAAATTTATAGGCGGGGACCAGATTTTCTAGAAAATCAATAGCATCGAACGAGTGGGGAGTCGCTAAAAAAATAATGCCTTTCCCATCGCAGTATTTTTTGAGGAATGTAAAATTTTTATAATTAATTTCCAGTTGGTGAAGCAAATCAATTTGCGATATTTTTTTTCCGATGTTCTGAGTTGCATACTTTGGTAGATTAGTATTCCTTGTGGTAACATTCTCTGCTTTGAATATCTGGAATTTTACTGCATCGACACCGGCATCCACTGCGACGTCAACAAGTTTTTTTGCGATCTGTATTTTTCCATTATGGTTCACTCCTGCTTCTGCAATGATAAAGCATGGTTGTTTTTCACCAATGAGTTTATCCCCAATTCGTATTGTTTTCATAGTTTTTCCTAATCGATATTACCTACAAAATGGGAACGATTGGTTTTCCTTCCAGATACTTCTTCACATCATTGTCTTGGATGGCTTGTTTGCACACTTTTAGCGAATCATCAAATGCTTCCATGGTTTTCTCGATATCTTTATCGTGAAGTGAAAATGATGTAAAGATGGTCCATGTGAACAAAATTCCTCGTTTCACCATTTCTTGCATACCTAATGATTTTAATTCAATCGCTGTGATTTTGTCACTTGCTTTATAGGAGAGATTCAATCGTGGTGGTAATCCAATACATTGGATATACTCTTGGAGTTCGTGTTCGTTTATGAGTTTATTAAAATCGTTCTTGAGTTTTTTTCCGATATCCCATAAGTAGTCTGGAACTTTTTTTTCGTGGAGCTCGGTAACATTTGCGATTGCAGCAGCAAGTGACAAACATTCCCCACCGAAGGTAGTAGAAATAAATATGTGTTCGTGTACCTTATCAAAAATTTCAGCTCTGCCTGTGACTGCAGATATGGGCATCCCATTGGACATGCCTTTCCCGAATGTGGCTAAATCTGGAACAATATTGAAATACTCTTGAGCTCCCCCCAGGGAGAATCTGAAACCGGTGACAACCTCATCGAAAATTATCAGCGCACCATACTTATGGGCTAGCTCCTTTAACTTCGGGAGGAAATTATCTTTCGGTTCTTCGAATTCTATTACTTCTGTGATGACTGCGGCAATACTCTCTCCATGTTGTTCAAAGAGCATTTTGTACGACTCGAGGTCATTGTATTTTCCAGTGAATACATAGTCCTGTAATACCTTTGGTATTCCTAAATTATGTGTTGAATTGGCTAGACACCAATCATGCCACCCATGATATTCTCCTCTAATAACTTTTTCTCTCCCGGTGTAAGCACGAGCAAGCCGTATTGCAGCGGTTGTTGCAGAAGACCCGGTTTTTTCAAATCGCATCATTTCGGCGCAAGGAATGTGTTCAACCAATAATTCTGCTAATTCTACTTCTTTGGGATGCACGAGAGAAAAATTAGTCCCCTCATCTAGTTGTTTTTTAATTGCATTATTTACTGCAGGATAGCCATATCCTAAAATGAGCGTCCCCACAGCCATCCCATAGTCAATATATTCTGTTCCATCCACATCCCAAACATGACAACCTTTCCCACGCTGCAAATATATAGGTGAGACTCCTTGTACATTAATTTTTGTTCCTTTGCTGTAAAGTTGTGTCCCATCCATAATTACTTTGGTAGCTCGTGCATAATATTCATTTGATCTCTTGAGGCTGCGTTTTAATACTTTCATAATAGTTTACTCCTGCATATCCTTTATTTGTTAAGAACCTGCAATCCATATTTTTTTAAATATGTTTCTCTCCTGAGTGGATGCATTCTTTAGTTGTATTTCCTGAACACTGGTTTAATTGATGGTCCCTCTATATATTTCTTAATATCTCCAGAGAGCGCTTTCTTATATACCTCAAGGGTGGTCCGGAGTGCATTCAGTGTGATTTCAAGTTCTGTTTTTTTATGCGCATATGAATTCGTTATCCAAGGAAATAATATTTTTTGTTTGATCATTTCTTGGAGGAAAAGAGTGCGGAACTCAGCAGAATTGTTTCCTTTTGAGTCTTTGGTGACAAAGTTTAATCGGCCAGGGAATCCATCGAAATAAAACGCGTCACGAACCCCTAGATCCTCAGCGATGTTGTTTCCTTGTTTCATCAACTGTTCGTTATATTTCCAGAGATAAGCAAGCACATCATGTTTACGATAAAAGTCTATGGTCGCCATCATCGCACCAAGACCAGACATGGTCGCACCAAACGTCGTGGAAATCAAAAAAACACGCTCCTGCTTTTTTCTAATCCCCCCAAGATCCATGACATCTCGTATCCCTAGTAGTGCATCAACTGCATATCCATTCGCGATCCCTTTCCCAACGGTCACCATATCGGGGAGAAAATCATAGCGCTTGTATGTAGCAAAATCAACACGGAAACAGCAGGACACCTCATCTGAGATAAGTAACGCACCGTTCTTATGCGTGAGTTCCTCAACTTCTTGTAAGAAACCTTTGTTCGGCTCGATATGCGTCGTTGGCTCGGTTATCACACATGCGATCTCATCTTTATAATCCTGAAAAACCTTCTTTAAAGAGTCGATATCATTGAACCGAAAATTTTTTGTTAACTGTGAAATCTCCTCAGGTACACCACGGTTCATGACTGTATCACCAATGAACCAGTCATCATACGAAAAAAAAGGATGATCGGCACATCGCACAACAAACTTTCTCCCAGTATATGCTCGTGCGAGTTTCACAGCCGCAGTCGTAACGGTTGATCCGTTTGTTGCAAACTTCACCATATGCATGCCAGGGAACAACGAAAGAAGTTGTTCTGCTGCCGTAAGCTCAGTCATCGATGCTTTGGTCAGATTATTGCCTTTCTTGATTTCCTCAATAGCTGCAGCATCAATTTCTTCTTGTGCGTATCCAATAGTAATGGACCGCAGCCCCATTCCGTAATCAAGGTATCGATTCCCATCAGAACCCCAGACGTACGCACCTTTCCCTTTTTCAAGGACCGCTGGAGCATTCTCAGGGAATTGATCATCTCCTCTGCTGTAGGTATGAGCACCACCAGGGATTAACGAATGGATTTTCTCCTTCAATTGTTTATCAACAATCACTTTTTTCTCCCACTCCTTAGTGTTATATGGATGTTTTTATCTGAGCTTCTTTCAGATGATTCAAGCACTGTTAAAATCTTTAGGTCATCTTCTAAAGAGTAAACGTATTTTTCTTTTCCTTTGACGGCATTAATGAAGTTTTTCATCTCCTCGATGTACATGTTTTCTTTCGCCACGTATCCTTTTTCCTTGAAGCCTCTTTTTTCTTTGAACACAACCCATTGTTTCTTCTTGATATCATAAAGTCGTACAACATCCTCAAGCCAGTTCCACTCGATGGTTCCTTTATCTCCAACAACCCTGAGTATTCGGGTTGGTGTCCGTGAAATTACCTCGACGAGGAGATGACCAAGCACCCCGTTTTCGAATTCAAAAATAACCTGATAGACATCATCGATGTCGACTGGTAGATTCGAGGTTTTACCTTTTAAACAAGAAACTATTTTCACATCCCCAAAAATCCAGGTGATCCATTCCATTTCAAAGGGAACCATTTCCCTAGTCGCAGAGGTTTGACGTTGTCCAACGTAGAACTTCGAGATAGACTCCCAGGGATGCCAATCTGGAAGATACTGACCCATATGATACGTCAATGTTGAAACCGTACCGATTTTTCCCTCATCAACTAATTTTTTAATGGTTCTGATAGATTCATTAAAACGAAATGTCGCAGATGGTGCAGCAACAATTTTCTTTTTTTTACATAGCGCAATAAGCTCTTCGAGGTGATCGGTCAGCACACCTGCCTCGCAGAAGAAATGCAGGTTGTTTTTCGCTGCTAGTAACTCATATTCGATATGGTGATTCGGTGGCGTAGAGATAACCAACGCATCAGGTTTTTCTTTTAATGCCTTGTTTATGTCATCGTATGCCTTAATTTTATATTTCTCCTGGCTTTCCTGTATCCTGTCTTTTCTTGCATCAAAACCGATGATATCGTTTTCTCCGAGGTACTGAAGATTACGTATCCTTCTTTTTCCCATCGACCCCAATCCAACAATAAGAAATTTCATTTTTATCACCTGTGCGTTTTAAGTTTGATATTTTTTTGTGTTTCTATCCTTTTCATATATTTTTCTTGTAAAATACTGTTTATCATGATGATTTGAGGATTCTTCTTCAACAACGTTATAATCTCTTGCAAGGTAAAAACCTCTCCAGGCCTATACAATCTAGCAAAAATTTCTTTAAAAAACTGAAAATCCTCTGGATAATCAAGTGTCATCCGGATATCTGGGTATCTAAAATCATCTTCTGGTTCCAATATAACAACCTTAAACAAACCTGTTTCTGTGAAATATCCGCCCCATACCTCAGCTACTCCTTCTTTTAATTCCCAGACTTTTTTTAATGCTTCAAATTTAATCCCGTGCGCAGTAATCCCCAAAGGTAAACTGCGGTAAGTAACATAATCCGCATTTGTCTCTTTTAATGTCTGTATTATATTGTCAATATAATGAGGGTCACAAAATATATCATCACCATCAACAACGATGACTTTATCAACCTTAGAATATAATGCAGCATGATAATATCTATCGATTTTATCCTCTTCACTACCCCGAAAGTAATCAATTTTATTTTTCTTTGCTATCTCGATTAATACTTTATCCTCAGGATTCACTGTAGTACAGAGCACTATTTTATCGGCGAGCTTAGCTAGTTTTAATCGATCGATTAAATGCTCAATCACGGGTTTTCCATTTATCTCGAGCAATGCTTTTCTTGGGAGTCTCGTAGAACTTATCCTTACTGTCAAAAAAATTACAGTCGTCATTTTTATCACATCACAGCATCCCAGGTTATTCCCTCATCTTTTTTTATATCACGTTTTGCCATCTGTCCTATTAGACGTTTGCTTTCTTTAGGAGATATTCCGATATCTGATCTTTTAAACACGATCATCTCTTTTTTAATAACCTCCTTAGCTTTAATTGGTATACGTGCTACTGTTTTCTTTCTTGAGACTTCACGATATTTTATCTCTGCAGGAGAAAGTGGTTTTACTATCGACGATCCAAGTGCAGACTCAGCCATCCGAACATATTCTACTAATGTCTTGAATTCTTTTGGATTTAGAGCTGCCTCGAAATCTTCCCCTTTTTTTCCCCGGTCATAGGTTATATGTTTTTCAATTGCATTTGCCCCAAGAGCCACAGCAAGTATTGGTGTAATCAACGCAAAGTCAAGGTCTGCATCTACATGATCTGCAATACCAACAGGAAGTGAAAAACGTTGTTTTAATGCGTGTATCAACCTGATATTAGTATCAGCAATTGTCGTTGGATATGCTTGAATGCCATGTAATAAGATGATCTGATTGTTACCTGTATCCTTAATTAGACGTATGACTTCTTCCATTTCTTCTAAGGTTGAACCCCCTATTCTCAGGATGATGGGCTTCTTTCGTTTTGCAATCTCAACAATCATATCCTGCTCCTCAAAACAGGATGATGCAATAACATGCATATCAATATTAAACTTGTCTGAGAATTTTACACTCTGCATATCATTGCACATTACACAATTAAGAAGTTTACGATTCTTCGCATAAGTAAATAACTCTTTCCAGTCATCTCCCCGAAGGTTGATTTTTTCCAGATATTCATAGATACTAGGTCCGGTTTTTCCTGTGGAGACGGTTTGCCCGCTTTTAGCTTTGTAATCTTTTGTCATATAATTCTCTAGCGATGTAATATGCATGCTAATGGCATCTCCGCCACCATCGGCAACTGCATCAATGATTTTCTTTGCGTTTTCAACAGAACCGTCATGGCTCCACGCCATCTCGCCGATGATAAACGTCGGATAGTTATTCCCAATCTTCTTCTGAGCTAGTGTGATCTCCATCATTTAGCATTCACCTCATATATTCTTTCATTACATTTTTTTTTCTTTTGCTCATATCTTCGATCAAATCGCAAACTCTCTCTGTCGATTTTCCGTCTTGGATATATGCATATTTGTAAATGAATGTATCGCGATTTTTTGCGAGCTCGTGCCGTGCTTGCTCATTTTCCAAGAGTTCTTTTATAGTGTCCCTTAGTTCTTGTTCTGTTCGTGTACGTATAGCTGCGCCCTCTGATGCGTAATCCACAGGGGGTTTTTCCATAAACTGGCATAGAATAATTAATGGTTTCTTTAAAATCATCGCCTCGAGACCGGTTGTAGAAAAACAAAGGATTACTATATCAGAAACATATAATATCTGATGAATGTCAAAATCTCGTATTACCACACATGTTCTTCCCATCTCTCGTGCGATGGATTCGTACAATAATATGTCTCGTTCTGCTGGGTGAACCTTAATTACAAACTGTACCTCCGGGAAATTTTTCATAACTCTGCAGACGACTCTAGCGTGCATTCTATTTTTTTCAGGAGAGAGATTCTCGCTTGCAAATACGACAATCTTTCTGTTTAAATCTAGACTTAGATTACGGCAAATCGGTTCCTTACTGAAAAATTTATCAGCTTTTACTAATCTGTCGTATACAGGAGAGCCAGTAACAACTAATTTATCTGAAGGAGCGATACCTGTCTTCATAATAATATCTTTGGCAATCTGACCAGTGACTGCCATCTTATCAACCATAAACTCGCCCGATTCATATTGGTATCCGACAATTCCGATTTGTAGTCGTAATGAGGGAATCCTGAGTCTTCTACCGAGAAGGATGAGTGCTCTTTCAAGCAATGGACCATCCGTCATAACTATGATTCTATCCGGTTTCCTCATGATAAGATATCCTAGAATATATGACAGTAAATATGTAGTAATTGCAACATGTTGGTTCCTTTTCTTTTTTTGTTTTTTAATTTTATCTTCTAATGTTGTGTCGTGTTTTTTCAAAGTATTAATTTTCTTTTCTATTCGAATTAATGTTTCACCAACAGTCTCAAATCTCAAGGTTTTTGTTCTCCATCCGCGTTGCTGTAGTTCTTCAATTACTGGTTTTACTACATAATAATGATTATTCCGAGAACAAAGAATTACTGCGGTGTTTTCGCATTGTTTTTTTCTATTATTGAGGCTGTCTAACAATTCATCCCTCGCGGATTTTTTTTAATAAACTTTGAACAGAATTTTAAAACACTGTCGGTAACTGATGACAAAGTTACTCCAGCATGTTTCATCTTTCCTAAA
>Ga0315274_10009403_pt1 | contig 14128 bp, 10 predicted proteins | sample YL17G02_20_MG_FD_203700 | JGI IMG/M metagenome (GOLD analysis project Ga0315274, IMG submission 203700) | Sediment microbial communities from Yellowstone Lake, YNP, Wyoming, USA - YL17G02_20 | ecosystem: Environmental > Aquatic > Freshwater > Lake > Sediment | place: USA: Wyoming | collected...
CTGACATCAAGGGCATCTACTATGCCAATGACACCATGGCCCTGGGTGGAATGGAAGCGGTGGAATCTGCTGGTCTGGGCGGCAAGATCATCCTGATCGGCACCGATGCAGTTCCTGAAGCGCAGAAGGCCGTAAAAGATGGTCGCTTGACCGGAACCGTTGCACAATATCCCTTTGAGTTTGCTGCTATATGTGTTGAGAACGTCATCAAGTTGCTGGAAGGTCGTCCGATCGCCAGCGATATTGAGTCGCCCATCAAGCTGCTGCTGAAAGCAGATATCAAGTAAAAGTTAACTGATCAGATAATTGATGTGAGCCTCGAAATCATTCGAGGCTCACAAATTATTAAGAAATGCAAGTCTTTTTTCAATAATAAATCCTTCCAGTATACATAACAATAATTGACATTAGAGAAATAACAATATGCTTGGGCAGATCGTATGAAAAACGGAATTAAGATCGGCGCTTCATTGTCCTGCGCTAACCAAAGAAATCTTGAAAAAGCTATCCGGGAACTCGAACAAGCGGGGGTGGATTACATCCATTTTGATGTAATGGATGGGCATTTTGTGCCTAACTTTGCCCTCAACTTGGATATTCTCAAGATGGTCAAAGACCTAACTTTAATGCCAATTAATGTTCATTTGATGATTGACAACCCCGAAGTGTATATTCCTATCTTCGCCAGGGTAGGTTGTAATATCTTATCCTTTCACCAGGAAGCTACACCTCACGTTCAGCGCGAATTAGCCCGAATTCGGGATCTGGGAATGAAAGCTGGTTTGGCATTAAATCCAGCCACCTCCCTGAGTGGATTAGACTATGTTTTTCCAGACCTGGACGCCATCCTTATTATGACCGTCAATCCAGGTTTTGCAGGACAAAAACTAATCCCTGCCACAATAAAAAAGATAAATAAATTACGGAAGGTTTTAGACGAGGAAGGCAGTAAGGCAGAGATTGAGGTAGATGGCAATGTGAGCTTTGAGAATATCCCTACCTTGGTCAATGCCGGCGCTACCATGCTTGTAGGTGGGACATCATCAATATTTGTTAAAGATATGCAGATCGCTGAAGCCGTGCAGATGATTATTGATTTAATTCCTTAAAACAATCCCTGTAACCAATGGTGAAGAAAAATGAAAATAGCCATAGGAAGTGACCACATCGGGTTTGATCTAAAGAATGGTCTTATCGAATTCCTTGGTGAGCGCCGCATCGAGCTTTTTGATTTTGGCACATATGACACACAGAGGACCGATTACCCTCTTTTCGCGGAGAAAGTGGCTCATGCAGTTGTTGATGAAGGGTTTGATCTTGGAATATTAATTTGTGGTACCGGAATTGGAATGTCGATCGCCGCAAATAAAATTCCGGGCATAAGAGCGGCTGCATGCAGTGATCCCTATTCTGCACGCCTGGCAAGAAACCATAACAATGCAAATATTCTAGCCATGGGCGCTTTGGTGGTTGGAGCAGGTCTGGCGAGATTTATCGTAAATGAGTGGATAAGTTCTGAATATGAAGGTGGTCGACACCAAAAAAGAATTGATATGATAAATTCGCTGGATAAATGTAAGTAATAAGAATCTGTGAAACCCGCATTTATTTTATTATCACCCCTTTTTCAATCTTGAGCATATTAGTATACCTTCCGCAATTTCTCGTCCCCAAAAAAACACTATTTTATGAAAGTCTTATCAATAGAGGAAAAGAAGTTGGCATTAATAGCTTGCATAAGAATGCTATTAGCCCATTTGAATGCGATGGTCAAAAATAATGAGTTTTGGAGATATGAAACCACCATGTTATCATTTACATTTATCACAGTTGTTGCGAGGCGCGCTTAATAATGTTTTTAATGAAATATTCTCACAACCAAAAAACCGCCGATTTTTTATTACCATTAATCCGCGGTGCCTGCCCTGAGCCTTCGAAGAGGGCGTGAGGGTGGCAATCCCCTCACCCACCACCGAAAATTGGCTTACCGGGGTGTTATAATCCTCAACGCCCCTGACCATTCCGGTGGGCTGGCTCACCGCGCCACTGAATTGCACCAATGGATGATAAAATACTCAGAATAAGGGATTGACCATGATACTGACCATAACTCCCAACACCGCCATCGCCTGGACCATCCTGGTCCAGCATTTCGTTTGGAATGAAACCCTGCGCGCTTCCCAGAATGTTTGGGGGATGGGCGGTAAACCCGCCAATGCCTCCTGGGTTCTGGGCGAATTGGGAGTTTCCTCCAGAGCCATGGGTTTTTCGGCGGGAATCAGCGGTAAAAAAATGGAAGAGCTTCTGAACCTGAAAGGTGTAAAAACCGACTTTGTCCAGGTGGAGGGTGAAACGCGCATGGATGTGCATGTCATTGATGAACAAAACCACGGGCAGTCTACGCTTGTGGTGGATACCCTGCTGGTCAAACCTGCGCATATCAAAGAGTTATTGAAAAAATATGAAGCCGCCCTGGAGAAAGCCAGTACGGTCATCACTGGCGGCAGCCTGCCCAGATCCCTGGAAAAGAACATCCTGGTGGATCTGGTGCGCATGGCACGCGAACGCGATATCCCGGTGGCGCTGGATACCTCCGGCAAATACCTCCTGCCAGCCCTCGAAGCGCATCCCAATGTGATCAAACCCAATCGCATGGAACTTTCCACCATTGCCGGTAAACCGGTCATCACCGTGGACGATGCCTATCGCGCGGCACATGACATCTTAACCAAATATGGCACGGAAGTGATCGTCACTCTCGGGGCTGCTGATGCCCTGGCGGTGCTTAAAGACCGTTCCTACCTCATCCCCATGCCCAAAGTCGATAAAGTGGTCAGCACAGCCGGCGCCGGCGATGGCATCCTGGCTGGCATTGGTTACGCCCTGGCTCAGCGCAAACCCATGGAAGAAGGCCTCAAACTGGGCTTTGCTGCCGCTGGAGCCATCATCATGACCCTCGGCACCGCCGATTGCCATAAAGCTGATGTGGAAAAACTGCTGCCCACCATTCAGCTCATTCCATATAAAAAATAATTTCGAAAAGTCTTACAATTCAGGCGGCATCCGCACGCCGCTGTCTCCTCCCCTTAATGCTTTTCAGGGGGATCGCGTAGCATTCCGTAGGAAAGTTGGGTGGGAGTTTTCCTAACCTGTCATCCTAGCATCGCTCCAGTCCGTGTCCCGCGGGCGCTATCTAAGAATATAAGATAAGTAGGTCACTCTTTGCGAATCATCCCGTAGGGATTCCTGGGTGATAGTTATTGATTAAGTCAGCATCCGTGCCGCCGTTTCCTCTCACCCCCACGCGTGTAGGAAAATTTTATATTTTATTGCATTAATAATTAGCCCTACCCATCCGACTACCAATTCCCTCTTTAATCCCCTTCCTTCCCTTCTTTTTTATCCACATCCTCAGTGTATCCGCAGTCCGGGCAAACATAACGGATGTGGCCCAGGCTCTCATAAAAATCCATATAATCGTACCCGCATTGGGGACATTCCTTCTCACTCGCGTTCACCTCTGCCCTCCTCTCACTAGATTATTATTATATAACTTTCAATTCAAAGGATTGAATAGAAGCCCTTCATCATTCAACCACTTGGCAATTTATGAAGGGTACGGTTATTAATCAACCTTATTCCTAAGAATCCTTCCCTTACAAATTTCTTAAAAGTGTCGCCTTTTGTCGTAGCCCTCTGCTTGAGCATCGCGAAGCACCCTGTAAGGGTCGCGCAGCATCCCCATCAGGGGAGAGGGCGGAGATACCCGGAGCACCACGGCCTCCTGCCGTGGAGCGGAGGGGATAGTAGATGATCATGTTGTATTGCACACGCAGAGGGAGACGATCCCCGTAGCACCACGGCTTCCGGTCGTGGAGCGGAGGGGATAGTAGCCAATCAAACCTCATAGCGTTTATAAGCTTTGGCTTTGGTTAATACAAAAAGCCCCTCGTGGGGCTTTTTTTTAGCGGTTCATTCAATATGCCTGATGAAATCAGGCGAACAAATTTTCGTCCGGGTTCTCCACTTCATCCTTGATGAACTGCAGGAATTTGGCAGCCGGGGCGCCATCCACAATACGGTGATCCACCACCAGAGCCAGCATCCACATCTGGCGGATGACAATGGCATTCCCAACCACCACTGCCCTGGGCGCGATCTTGCCCAATGCCAGAATAGCTGCCTCCGGCAGGTTGATGACCGGCACAAAGGTGAGGATGTCATAAGTGCCCAGGTTGGTAATGGTAAAGGTGCCGCCCTTCAGATCATCCGGGGCAATATGCCCGCTGCGTGCCTGCTTCACCAGCAGGCGGAACTGCGTGCCAAACTGGCGCAGGTTCTTCTGGTCCACATCGCGGATCACCGGCACCATCAACCCGCGCTCGGTATCCGTGGCCATACCAATATGAATGTGCCCCAGATGCTCAATGGCATCCGCAGCCAGGCGCGCATTCACATACGGGAACTTGCGCAGAGTCCTGGCAGCAATCATAGCCATCAGGTCGTTATAACTGGGGGCAAAACCCCAGTCCTTTTCCACCCGTGCTTTCAGCGCTTCCCGTAAATGCACCAGTTTGGTGGCATCCGCTTCAATGAAAAGGGTAAACCGCGCGCTGGTATGCACGCTGGCGCTCATCCGCTCGGCAATCAGAGCGCGAATGCCTTTGAGTGGAATTCGCCCAACCACCTCTCCTTCCGGCAGTGGAGCAGCCGCTATGGGCTTGTGTGCAATAGCGGTCTTCGTCTGGGCGATGACTTGTTCCACATCGCTTTTGGTGATTTCTCCCTGCAAGCCAGTGCCTTTCACTGTCCGTAGATCCAGGACGGCTTCCTGCGCCATGCGCTGCGCCAGCGGGCTGGCTTTTACCTCATACGAAAGATAAGCCGCCACATCCTTCTCCACAATGCGTAGGCCTTCGCCGCCGGTGGGGGTGATTTTGGCCATATCCGCTTTCTTCTCGCCCGCCAGTTTCCGCGCCCGCGGGGAGATGAAAACCTTGCCCGCTTTACTCTGTGAAGCCGTGAATAAATTAGGCTGTTCCTGGGCAGTCTGCTGCTCGGTTTGAACCTCAGTCTCAGCAGCCTTGGCAATCGGCTGCTTCACCATGAATTTGTCTTCGGCTTTACCGATCACTGCCACCACGGTCAGGTTGGGGATCACATCCCCGGCTTTGAACGGTCCGATATGGATGACGCCATCCGCAGAGGATTCAACCGTAAAGACCGCTTTATCGGTCTCCACTTCCAAAATTCCCTGACCGGTTTCCACCTTGTCACCCTCTTTCACCAACCAGTTGATCAGAGTAACTTCTTCAACCGTTTGTCCCAGTTTGGGAATAAATAACTCTTCTGCCATTAACTGACCACCTTTCTGCAAGCCGCCACAATACGCTGTACGTTGGGGATGGCCAGGTCTTCCAGTACTTCCGCCCGTGGAACGGGCACATTGGCAGCCGCCACGCGCACCATGGGCGCATCCAGATAATCAAAAGCCAGGTCATTCACCTGAGCCATAATTTCGTTAATAAAGCTTGAATTTTCATAGGCCTCGGTCACGCCCACAAAACGGCCGGTCTTTTTAATGGAGTTGGCAATGATCTGGGTATCCAAAGGTTTGAGCGTGCGCAGATCGATCACCTCCACATCAATGCCTTCCTGTTCCAGGATTTTAGCAGCTTCCAAGGATCGGTTGACCATGCGCGAGTAGGTCACCAGGCTGATATCCTTGCCGGGGCGTTTGATATCCGCCACCCCAAAGGGGATCAGATATTCGCCCTCCGGCACAGGTCCCTTTTCCTTATAAAGCATTTTATGTTCAATGAACATCACCGGGTTATCGTCGCGGATAGCGGTCTTGAGCAGTCCTTTGACATCATAAGGGGTGGATGGCATGACCACATAAATGCCTGGGAAATGCGTCCATAAAACTTCCAGGCTTTGGGAATGGTGCGCAGCAATCGCCCGTCCGGCACCGCCTTCTGTGCGCATCACGATCGGAACGCTGGTCTTGCCGCCGAACATATAGCGGTTCTTGGCGCCCTGGTTGGCCACCTGATCCATCGCCAGAGGGGTGAAATCCACATACATGATTTCCGCCACCGGCCGCATGCCGGCCATGGCCGCCCCAACCGCCGCGCCGCCAATGGCTGCCTCGGCAATGGGTGTATCAATCACCCGCCACTTGCCAAATTCCGCAAATAGTCCGCGTGTGGCTCCGTAAGAACCTCCATACAGGCCAATATCCTCACCCAGCAAAAAAACTTTAGGATCGCGTTTCATTTCTTCCCGCAAAGCTTCAACAATGGCTTCTGCATAGGAAATTTGGCGCATAGAAACATCCGCCTTCACTTTTTCGCGCAGCACTTTTTCGGCTTCCACATCCTGAATGGTGATGTGCGAAGGAGCATAAACATCAGTCTCCAATTGGCTGGCATCCGGCGGCGTGGAATTATCGCTGTATTGCATGGCTTTTTCCAATTTGGATTTAACCCCGGAATCGGTTTTCTCAAACTCAGCTTCGTTAAGCATACCCACGATATTGAGGTCTTTTTTAAATATCTTAATCGGGTCGCGCAACTTCCATTCCGCTTCCTCTTCGCGGGTGCGGTATGCGCGCGGGTCGGAATGTGAGTGCCCATAATAGCGGTAAGTCTTGGCCTCAATCAAGGTTGGTCCCTGCCCCTTGCGGGCACGTTCCACAGCTTTGGCCGTTACCTTGCGCACTTCCAGCAAATCCTGCCCGTCCACAATGACCCCAGGCATATCATAGGCACAGGCGCGTTTGGCTATATCTGTCACACGGCTGACTTTATTAAAGGGTGTGGACATACCGTACAGGTTGTTTTCCACCACAAAGATCAACGGTAACTGCCACAGGCTGGCCATGTTGAGTGATTCATGAAAGTTGCCTTCATTGGAGGCGCCATCACCGAAGAAGCACACCACCACGTGATCGGTGCCCATCAATTTTTGCGCCAGGGCCGCCCCCACCGCTACCGGCAGGTTACCACCCACAATGCCAGTGGCACCCAAGTTGCCATGGGCCACATCGGCAATATGCATGGAGCCACCCTTGCCTTTGCAATAACCGCCCTCCAAACCCATGACTTCGGCCATCATTTTATTGTAATGATCCTGTTTTTCCAGGGGGGTTTTGGCAGCGCTATCCCCATGCGCATGGGCGTGTCCGTGACCGCGGTGGGTGCTGGTGATCAGGTCATCATCGCTAAGGGCGCCAATAACGCCGACGGATACGGCTTCTTCACCTGCGCACAAATGGGAAGCACCTTTGATGACCGCTTTGCCCAGTAAATTATTGACGTTATTCTCAAACGCGCGCACCTCCATCATTTGCCGTAAATAATTCAGGAGCTGTTCCTTACTAAGCGCCTGCTCTTCAATCAGCGCTGAAATCCTTTCCATCGATCTTGCATTTTTATCTTCTACCATTACCAATTGCCTCCAAAAATAAAATAATAATACTTATTGAAATGAGACATCTTGCTCAGGGAGGATGTCCTTCTCAGTATTTAAGTACATAGCCAGGGTGGATAGGAATCCCTGCTGGCGGATGCGATGTTTTTACAGATCCCCCGGGCGGCGTCCATAAACCACACTGTTTTTCTCTTTAAATGTTCACTAACCATTCGCAGAAAATTTCCTCAACGTTCCATTAATATCCAAGGGTAATAATTATAGTCCAATACGAAAAAAGTAACTTTCAGGAAAATACGTTGTCTGGTGGGGATTTACTACAGGTGTGATATCAAATCTATAAACACTAAAAGAAATGCGTTTTATTATCTATCCTATGAGCTTCTCATATAATTGCCGGGTTTTGGGGGAAGGTTGTGTGCCGATTTCAGCCTGTAGAACTTCCTGGCATTGTTTATAGGTACGCGTCACCTCTGCCAGATTACCCATGGCATGATGAACCTGCATGCTCAAGCGGTAGCTGTCCTCAAAACAGTTATCGCCCATGATGGCGCGTTGGATGACCTCCAGTGATCTGGAATACTCCTTTCGCTCAAAAAATAAGGTGGCCAGGTCCAGTAATGCCTTTAGGTATAAATCCGCATATTTCTGGCGTTCAGGGGCAGCCCAATCTTCGATTACGTCATACAGGTAAGCGCCGGTATAACTTGTTATGGCAGCTTGCAAGAAAGAGATTTTCTTTTCCGGGTTCTTCTCATGTTCGGCGCGTTCGAGATTGTGGTTGAAAATATGCACATCGTATTCAAAATCCAGGGCGCGATTGAAGAGGTAATTATTGTCATGGAAGAGAACAGCATCCGTACCTGCCGCATGGCGCAGACGGTAAATGGCATTTTTAAACCGCAGTTTAAGTTCCACCGGGGAGAGGTCTGGCCAGAAATAAAGCCCCACTTCCTCCTTGGTTAATCCCTCCGGGTGGCTTAGGAATAAAAATAGCAGATCACGCGCATTTTGTGATTTCCAGTCAGCGGAGGACAGGGTGTGGTTGTTGGCGGTCACCTCGGTCTTGCCGAAAGCGCGTAAAATCATTTTGGGAGGGGCAAAGATCACCACCGTCGCCTGTTGGCGTATCTGGCGGCGGCTGACATGAATTCGATTTCGAAAGGTTTTAACCTCGTTAGTAAATGCAATTAATAAATCGCCCAGATCTCCCTTTCCCAGCATGCCCTTCAGGTAGGCCTCTACCTCTCCACCACTGGCCAGCAAAGTCACTCTTCCTTGCGGCTGGTTCAAATGTGACACCATTGTCTTGAAAATATCATTCGATTTTTTCAAATCACCATTCATATAAGAGGCTATACCGAATAATAATTCAGCCCTGGCATAATCATCCAAATGACCTTCTTCTTTAAAATATTGAATGGCAGTTGATAAATTTTCTACTGCTTTAGAATATTGCCGTAAAGCAATTTCCAGCAAGCTATTTTCCAGGCGGTATTTATTGACCTCATAGAGTGAGCCGGTTTGTTTGGCCAGCAAATAGGCAGAACGGATGAGCAGCTCCGCCTGGCGGATGTGTCCCTGGTCAATTTGCACCCTCCCCTGAGCAAGCTTCAAATAAAAAATTAGGAACTGGTCCTCAATTTGCTGGGCAATATCCATTGCTTTCTGATAGGCATCCTGGGCTTCCCTAAAAGCCTCCATATCCCGGTATAAATCGCCAATACTTGCTAATGAGTATCCTTCCATACGCAAGTTGCCGTTGATATTGGCATACTGCATGGCTTTTTCTAAGTTCGAGAAGCTGTTCTCAAAATCACCGGTGGAGTGCTGCAGCACACCCAGGTTGTTAAGTAAATTGGCCTGCCACATGGAATCGCCAACCGACTGCCAGTACCTGAGCGATTTTTTATAGGCCTGTTCAGCGGCGGCAAAATCCCCCAGCGAATCACTGACCGCACCAATTTCCACCAGGACACGGGCAACATCCTGATTCTGGTGATCATCCTGGTAAATTTTAATCGATTCATTCAGCCAATTGAGAGCATCTTTAAGCCGACCCTGTTGGTAAAGGGTGCTGCCTTTGGCACGCAGCGCTTCAGCGCGCAGCAGGTGCATGTTCTTTTTTCCATTACAAAGCTCCAGGGCTTGCTCAGCATCCTGGAGGGAACCTTCGTAATCACCCAGCAAGCGTCTCGCCGAGGAACGTCGCACCAAGTTATCAGCCAGTGGCAAGGTTTGACCATTCTTTTGCAGGGTGGCAATCACCTGGTTGAAGAGCGCCAACCCTTCCTGGGTTTTACCTTTATTAACCGCCACGCTGGCCTGCAAAGAGGCAAGAGGTAGGTGTTCAGTGATAGTCTTTTCCGGCAGAGCACCAAGCCAATCAGCAAGTTTGTTCACCCGACCCTTGGCAATTAAATCTGACCCGATCTTCTCCAACAGTTCTGCCAGCTCGCTTGTCCTGCCCAGTTTGCGGTAAATATTAAAGACACGGTCCCAATCCAGGCGGTCAGCGAAATATCCCGCCAATTCAAGCTGAATTTTTTCTGCTTCAACTGGTTTCTCACGGCGGATGCGTTCCTGTAAAAAATCCTGAAAAAGATGGTGATAGCGCAGCCACAATCGATCATCCCTCACCGGCAGTACAAAGACATTATTGTGAAGAGCAGATTCCATCTGCAATTCCCAATCCTCCTGAATACCAAGTGCATTACCGAGAACTTGAGTGCACATTTCGCTATCAAATTCTTCCAAAAGCGAGGATCGTAATAAAAATTGCTGCAGGGACTTTGGCTGCTGCTCGAGAACCTGTTCGGTCAGGTATTCATATAAGCCGATGCCTGAAGCGCGGGCGATTTGCAGACGGTCTCCCATTCCCTGTTTCATCATCTGCGAAGTTAGCAGCAAGCCGGTAATCCAGCCTTCGGATTGTTGAGCCAGATTGGTTGCTTCTCCCAGGCTGATTTGTTGCTTGAGATTCTGATGATAAAGTTTTCGAATTTCTTCAGGAATAAATGCCAATTCCTCCACACTCAAGCCGCCCACTTGCGAACGGGCTACCAGTAGGGGCAAATCTGGTAGGGTTAGTAATTTGCGAGAAGTGATCACCAGGTGGCAATTTTCATCCGCTTTTTGTAGAAAATAACTAAGGAATTGATCAATGGTGGTGTTTTCCTTGAGAATATGGTAATCATCCAGCACAATGACGAAATGCTCGGAAATGTTTTCAATGATATCGTTGGTGATCGCCGAGACCAGATAATCCAGATTGAGATCCTCGGGAGACATATTTTGCAACGCAGATTGTGAAGATTTTCCAAATTTCTCAAAACGCTGTTGGATGGCAGCAATGAAATAAGCAATGAAACGCTGGGGGTCCTGATCCATCTGGTCAAGTGCCAGCCAGCATACCGGCCAGGGATATTTGTACACAAAATCAATCAGCAGCGAAGTCTTTCCATATCCAGCTGGGGCAGCTACAATGATCAACTTGAAATCCAGTAAATCATTGAGCATCTCCAGCAAGCGCTCACGGGTAAGGAGTTCCGGCCGCCGCTGAGGTACCAGAACCTTGGTACGCGTAATAAGCAGATTATTTGGCATGATGATTAATTGTATCAGCGCGTCTATCAACTGAGATTAATTTCACTTTTTAATTATATGCATAGAAATTTTTCAGATTCAGTTAATATGCCTTAAGACGTATATCGCGAATGTTATCTCGTTTTACCACTAACAAGATAAACCCAGCACATCATATGTTAGCGTCTCCTATAGTTTGATTGCTTAAAAAATGAGATTTTCAGTCCTCATAGAATTTTGAATAAGCGTTAAAATATGGAACCCATTAATATTGGTGGTGATGTAAGGAGTAGTGCAAACGATACCTTCATCGATTTAATATCTCTTGACCATGTCAGTTTTTTAATGTTTTTCTACCTGAATCAGTCGGCATAAGAGCCTGATACTTTTAACGAGGTTAACCCATGATTGAGCTGCTGTCTAACATCTTAAGAATTACCCCACTTTTAGTCTGGTTTTTATTATGCGGAATCGGCGGATTCTGGATAACGCGCGCTCTTTTCCGTTTGCACCCTAATGAGGAATTGCTGGTGGGGGTTGCCATCGGTCTGGTCACCTCCACATTTCTAGTCAATTTCTTGGGCCGCATTTTGACATTTCCAGCAGCTTGCTGGTTGGCTGCAGGAATTCTATTGGTTGGCGGATTCATACTTATGTATCTTGAATTTCACAAAAATTTTGATAAATATTTCAAGGTACAAGTTAATCCATGGATTTGGATCATTTTTGTGGCTGCAACTGCACTATTCGTGAGCATGGGTTTAGGCATGGGCATTATAGATGAATATGCTGTCCTGCCTCTTGTTTCACAAATGTCCCTTGGAGACATCCCTCCACATTTTGGGCTCGATCCGACGGTTGTTTACAACTATCACTATTTCCCATTTCTATTTTCCGCCCAGTTGATGCGTTTAGGAAGTATTTATCCCTGGACTGCACTTGACCTGCAGCAAGCACTATTCTTAGCATTATGTATGTTTCTTCTGGGTTTGTGGGTTTATCGGATCACCCGCAATCAATGGGCGGGAATTGGTTCAGCACTGTTTTATCTGTTTTCCGGTGGAACACGCTGGCTGATGCTATTTTTCCCCGAAGGAATAATTAATCTAATCGATCACAATTTAGAGCGCATAGGTACTGGATTATATAGTGGTTCAACTTTGCGGATTGCTTTGGCCAGCCCCTGGGAAGCCCGCGGCACAGGCCCATACCTGATTCCCTATGCTTATGCAAATGGATTTAATGGCTCGACTGCGATCGCATTGGGTTATACAAATCTTGCATTATTATTTCCAATTTTATTCTTGCTAACTTTCAAGCGATGGAGAAATTGGAAAGCAATAATGCTTTATTCAGTATTACTTGCATGTCTGGAACTTTCACAGGAAGTGACATTCATTACACTGGCGATGGCTCTTATTTTAATTACCTGCCTATATGTTTTTAAAAATAAAACCTTTAATCTTCCTAAGGAGTTAATATTTTTTTTGATTTCAATGTTCCTAGGAGTAACAATTGTGCTTTTCCAGGGTGGAGTAATATCGGGAATAATCGAACAATGGATTTCCAGAATCCTAAATAGTACTGCAATGGGTAGTACGTTTCATGATGTATCTATCTCTTTTGCTTTCCCGCCAGCTTTTGTGGATGCACATTTAGGAGTGCTTTCCATATTTAACCCAATCCAATTACTCGTCTGGCTAATTGAGGTTGGTCCAATGATATTACTATTATGGCCATCGCTTCTCTGGGGGATAAAGGCTTTCCGCGCCAATCGGTGGTTCGAAGCCATTCTTTCAGGCATGATTATTATCAGCCTTTCGTTGGTTTTCATTAATATGGAGTTCAAGTCAAGCAGTATTGGATCACTCACCCGCGCACAAAACAATTTTCTTTTAATACTAAGAATTTTTGCGATTCCTATTATCTTTTTATGGCTGCATAAAAACAATAAAAGGACAACGATGATAATATCCATTCTGCTGTTGTTCACTGTATTTGGGGGGCTTGTAATTTTTGGTATTGAGATGCTGGCGATGCAAAAACCCATCCTCAGTACTTACATTATCCCGCTAGATGCGAAGATTATGGATAACTTTTGGAACAAATTGGATATAAAATATTATGTATTTGATCCCGAACCCATTCGGGATCCGGTTGTGTTCGGACATCCTACCAATGCAGGTTTAACCTGGTATGTTTACAAACCTGAATGGATACAATTGTATAATAACCCCAACCCAGTCGACTTATTAAAAGCGGGATATGGTTATATATATACAGACCAAGATTATATGAAATCTCTCCCTGAAATAGTGAGAAATCTATGGAAGGGATCTTGTGTAAAAGTACTGGCGGATTATAAAGATAATCACGGCGCTGAGCGTGTTTTAATGGACATTCGGGATTGTCATCAAATGGGTGATTTATAGATATATAAGTATTTGAACTATTTAATCTAAGAATAAAAGTCACACCACAATACTTTCATTGACCTGATCATTCATTTATGGATAGTGCCGGATTGTTAATAGCCTGTCATATTTCTTTAGGAAATTTCTGAATCAGATGGTATTTATTTCTTTACCTGTCAGTTCCGTCATTCTTGGCTTTGAACTGCTTTGTAAATCTCAGTCTCTTGTGTAACTTCTACTTGAAAATAACCCGTTTACAATAATTAATTAATCTGTAATCTTTATTGTCGAGTAAATTATGTGAATATCTGTTTGAGGGTTGTCATCATTCGCCTCTTTGTATCTAATTTTTTCGTCATAATTATTAATTAGGATTTTGCAGATAGTTCAAATTTACAGTCTGCCGTAATTAAAGAAGAAAATAAATAATTATTGATAAAGTTTTATAACAGGGTAAATCACAAGCGTTTGATAAAATAATTCTATTATGAATATGGTTGAAATGAATTAAAATAATTAAAAAGGTTTTTATTACCACGGATATTATGAAAAAAATTATTGATTCCATAAGCAAAAAAATACTGTTTATCTGTTGGTTTATTTTGGGCTCTTTGATAATCATAGATTTTTTAACTGCTTTTAGAGTTTTTATTTATGATATTGTTGGTAATTACTCTTTTGAGGCACCCCGAAGA
>Ga0315274_10009404_pt1 | contig 14128 bp, 10 predicted proteins | sample YL17G02_20_MG_FD_203700 | JGI IMG/M metagenome (GOLD analysis project Ga0315274, IMG submission 203700) | Sediment microbial communities from Yellowstone Lake, YNP, Wyoming, USA - YL17G02_20 | ecosystem: Environmental > Aquatic > Freshwater > Lake > Sediment | place: USA: Wyoming | collected...
CCTGCTTGACAAGATGGCGTTTCTGCTGTCCGGACAGATCGCTGCGCGCGGACACCAGGCGCTCCCCATTCCCGCCTCACAGATCGTCGACTGGGAGGCCCATAAGGGGCACCTCTCGCACCGGGCCGTGGCAGAAGCGGCCGGCCTTGGATGGCGCGGAAGAAACAACCTCACCGTCAACGAGATTTTCGGATCCGCCATTCGCCTCGTCACCGTGCTTACCGATTTGCCGTTGTCTCCGAACAGCCCCGTCAAATTCCAATGCAGTTCATGCGACGTGTGTGTGAAAACGTGTCCCGCCGAGGCCCTGGGGATGAATTCAGCCGATTACCGCATCGACAGATGCCATCAGAAGCTGACGGCTTTTTCAAAGGAACGCGGAATCGGGGTGCACATCTGCGGCGCGTGCGTGAAAGCCTGTCTCTATCGCAATTCCCCCGAATCTGCCGGCTGAACCATGCCCAAAACGGCCGTATCCCTCACGCGATTCGTGCTGGGTCCGCTGGAAACCAATACCTACGTGCTGCTCGACAGGGAAACCCGGGAAGCCGCAGTGATCGATCCGGCGGCCGAAGACGAAGCGTTGTTCCGTTTCCTCGTAACGAATACTTCGGCCGTGGAGAAAATACTCCTGACGCACGGCCACTACGACCACATCGGGGGAGTCTCTGGCCTGCACGAAAAGTGGAAAAGCGAGGTCTGCATCCATCCGATGGACGCAGGCATGTTGACCCGTCCCGCGGAAAACCTTTCCCCCTTTCTCGGCGTACAATTCAAGACACGCGAGGCCGATCTCCTGTTCGAGGACAGAATGGAAATCACGATCGGAACCTCGAAGATCCGGGTTCTGCATACGCCCGGGCATACTCCCGGAAGCGTCTGCTTTGCGGGCGAGGGATTCGTGCTCGCCGGAGATACCCTGTTCCGTCTTTCGGTGGGCAGGACCGATTTTCCGGGCTCCTCCATGGACCGGCTGCAGCATTCCATCCGTCACCAGTTGATGCCCCTCGGCGATGCGATCCGCGTTTTCTCCGGACACGGAGAGGAAACCACCATTGGGTACGAACGTGAACACAATCCCTTCCTCGGCTCCGATACCCCCGGACTTTGAACTCTGGGAAGGACGTTTTTTGGACCACGCGTTCATGGACAAGGGGCTTTCGGCCAACACCCGTGACGCATACCGGAACGACCTGCGCCGCTATCTCCGCTTCCTGACGGAACGAAACGTCCGGGATGCAGGCGCCGTCGGCAGGGGGGATATAGACGCCCTGGTGGCGCTGCTGGTGGATCTCGGCATGGCCGCATCGAGCATCGCCAGAAACCTGACGACGGTCCGCATGTTTCATCGGTTCCTGCTGCAGGAGGGAGTTTCGGCTTCCAATCCGGCGCAAGACGCTGAAATTCCGAAACTCCGACGGAAACTGCCGGCGGTTCTCAACATCCCGGAAGTGGCCCGGATCCTTGAAAGCCCGGACGAGTCCGATCCCAAGGGCCTGCGCGACCGAGCGCTGCTCGAGTTTCTTTATGCGACCGGATTGCGCGTATCGGAACTCGTCTCCATCACCGTCACGGACGTGGATGAAGCCGAGCGGCTGGCGCGCGTGGTGGGCAAGGGGAACAAGGAGCGAATCGTCCCAGTGGGGGACGTCGCCATCGGTTGCATGCAACGATACCTGAAGGAGGTCAGAAACCTCGTCGTTCGGCGGAAACTGTCCGGAGACGCACTGTTTCTCAGCATGAGAGGACGTCCCCTGACGCGATACGCGGTATGGAAAATCCTGAGATTTTACACGCATCAGGCGGGAATCGACAAGCCGGTCAGCCCCCACACTCTGCGACATTCGTTCGCCACCCATCTTCTGGAAGGCGGGGCGGACCTGCGCTCCGTCCAGGAACTGCTCGGCCATGCCGACATTTCCACAACGCAGATCTATACACATCTCGACCGGGAATTCCTGAGGGAAGTAATCCTCTCCTTTCATCCGCGTGAACGAAAGGCCGGCAGAACATGAAACGGTTTCCCCTCATCGGACTGGCGGCACTCCTGTCCGGAGTTCTGCTTTTCGTCTCGAAGCCTGAAGGAAAACGCTCCGCTTCGCAATTCCGCGTGCTCGACCCCGGTTTAAGGGACCGGTTGTTCGAAACCCGCGCGGATGGCAGCTACAGCAAGCGGCCCATTCCTCCCGGAATGGAAACCTTCAACGCGTTCATCCGGACCCTCAATCCCGCCGGTCTGCGACGTCACGGCGTTCGCGTCAGGATGCGTATGAAGGATATCGTAACCGCCTCAGTCCGGTATGACGCAATCGGACGCCTGCTGTCCGATTCGGATGTGACGTGGATCGACGACGCATCCCCATACAGAACCCTACTCGATGTTAGTCTTAAGGCCGCCGGAGTCCTGGGCGCGGATGGTAATCGAATCCGTTACGGCGGGACAACCTACACGGGGAAGGGCGTAATCGTCGGAATCGTCGACACCGGGATAGACTGGTCTCACGGCGACTTCGTCAATCCGCTCGACGGATCGTCGCGCATCCTTCGGCTGTGGGACCAGACGGATTTCAGCGGGCGAACTCCCGAAGGTTTCGATTACGGAACCGAAATCCTTCAATCCCAAATATCCGATGAGCTTAAGGGCATTACGAGCGGGAAAATCCTATCACGGGATTTCGACGGACACGGAACCCACGTGGCGGGAATCGCATGCGGAAACGGCCGGGCCACGGGAAACGGGTACCCGCCCGGCCGGTACGCCGGAGTAGCATCGGAAGCCGATTTGATCGTCGTCAAGGTGCGCGAGGTCTTTGACAGCGACGCCGTCGTCTCGGGCATCCAGTACGTTTTCTCCAAGGCGGATTCGCTCGGCCGTCCCGCCGTCGTCAATGTCAGCCTGGGCGCACCGACCCAGGAGGGGCCCCATGACGGATCGAGCGCATTCGAACAGGTCATCGACCAGATGCTCGGGGGTCCGGGAAAGGCGATCGTCGCAGCGGCCGGGAACGACGGGGACAAGCCCATTCATTTCCGCGGCGAATTCGACTCTGAGGCTCCGGAAGAGACGAGGACCGTCAGTCTCCGGATCGCAGCCAATCGCGCCGCCTCGGAGGATTACGTCAAGTTTGACGTATGGTATTGGCCGGTCGTTGACCTCGCGGTTTCCGTCATCAGCCCCAATGGGGATGTGTACGGGCCGGTGACCTCCCTTTCGCCGAGACGCGTCTGGGAAACCCTTGACGGCCTCGTCGATGTCGACAACGCATCCTCCGGGCCCAATCCCGGCAACGGAGACCGGGAACTCCGCATTCAGATTTCCGATGACTATCGCGCCAGACCCGGCGCGGAAACCCTTTTGCCGGGCGACTGGAAGCTGGTGTTCACGGGAAAACGGGATGAAATCAACCAGAGGCCGGGAGTTTTTCACGGGTGGCTGTATGACACCAACACCGGCGCGGAAATCACGGAAGGCGCGGAAGATTCCAGGTTGATCGCCGAACCCGGCAACGCGAGACTGTGCATCACGGTCGGGTGCTACACGTCCAGATCGGAGTGGCCCCGCTATGCGGGCGGTCTGTGGGGTCCCGGGGAGTGCACCGTCGACAGCATCTATGCATCCTCGAGTCCCGGACCTCCGAGACAGAATTTCCGCAACTCCGCGGCACCGAACAAACCGGAACTCGCTGCACCCGGAGAATATGTGCTTTCCTCCTATTCAAAGCATACGAACCCTCCGCGGGATCCCCATTTCCTCGCGGACGACGGCGTCCACGTCGCGATGAACGGAACCAGCATGGCGGCCCCGCACGTGACGGGGACGATCGCTCTTTTGCTGCAAGCCGATCCGGGCCTGGATTCCTATCAAATCAAGAGTATCCTCATCAACAACGCCAAGAAGGTGAAGCCGATGGCCGGCAATCCCTGGGACAAGCGTTGGGGGTATGGCATCCTCGACGCGGACGCGGTCATGAAAACCGTGACTTCGGTGGAAGAGGACGAGAAGCCCATGATTCCAGACGGTTTCCGTTTGTCCCGGAGCTTTCCCAATCCATTCAATTCGGACACCGTGATCCGTCTCACGGCGCCGGCGGGAGGGCAGACGCAGAGGGTGACTCTCGATCTCTCCAATGTTTGTGGCAGGACAATCCGACTGCTGTATCGCGGGACGCTCTCTCCCGGGGAACATTCCTTCTCTTGGGACGGAATCGACGACTCGGGCAGGCCCGTTCCGGGCGGCGTGTACGTCTGCCGGCTGATTTCCGCGAACGCCGTTTTCGTCCAAAAACTTTGCTATATACGCTAAGTCCCATGGCGTCGATCAGAATGGAGTAGTCTGTGCTTCAGAGCATCAAACGCCTCACCAAACACTCCGCCGTTTACGGAATCGGCCACATCCTCAGCCGATCGATGGGCTTCCTCCTCCTGCCCATTCAGACCAAATACATTCCGCCGGACCGGTATGGCATCGCCCTCATGCTGATTTCCTCCCTTGCGATTCTCAACGTCGTTTTCAGCTACGGCATGGACGTTGCATTCCTGCGTTTTTTCATCATGGGAAAGGACAAACGCGAGCAGGCACGGATTTTCAGTACTGCCCATTGGATGATTTTCTCGACCGGGATTCTGTTCGCGACCCTGCTTTTCTGTTTTCCCGAGGCATTCTCCCGTTTGATTCTGGGGAATGACCACTACGGTCTGCTCCTCCGCATGTCCGCGGGCATCTGCTTTTTCGACGCGATCCGCCTTCTGCCGTTTCTGGCCCTCAGGAGCGAGGAAAAATCGATGAGTTACGTCGCCCTGAATTCGCTGAACATCATCGCCACGCTTGGACTGAACCTGCTGTTCGTGGTCGTGATGAGGAAGGACGTCGAGGGGATTTTCCTCGCCAATCTCATCGCGTCAGCATTCACCGTGGTAACCACCATTCCGGTTTTCAAGCGCTGGCTCCGGTTTTCCTTTTCCAGGGAGATCCTTACCGAATTGCTGGGGTTCGGACTTCCATATGTCCCCTCCGGCCTGGCCTACGTCGTGATGGATCAAATCAGCCGTTTTTTCATCGCCCGGATGATCAATGACGCGGCGGCGGGGATTTTCAGCGCATGCTACAAGTTGGGTATGTTCATGGCGCTTGTGGTGGCCGCGTTCCGATTCGCCTGGCATCCCTTCTTCCTGTCCACGTTGAAGCAGCGGGACGCGCCCCAGGTCTTCGCGCGAGTGCTGACGTATTTTCTGGCGGTGACCGGGTTTTTCTTCCTGCTCGTTTCGGTTTTTCTCAGGGAAATCGTCCATTTCAGAATCGGTTCATTCCAGTTGCTGGATTCCCGTTATGTGTCGGGCATCGGCATTGTTCCCATCGTGCTGATGTGTTACATCCTGTACGGCGTGTACGCCAATTTCGTGGTGGGCATTTACCTGAAAAAGAAGACCGCATGGCTTGTGATGTTCACGGGAAGCGGCATGCTCGTGACGCTGGCCGCGAACTGGGCTCTGATCCCCAGATTCGGAATCATCGGATCTGCGTGGGCCACCTTTCTGGGTTACGTGACCATGGCGACGGGCCTGTATTTCGCCAATCAGCGGCTTTATCCCATTCCCTATGAATTCAAGCGGATCATCAAGCTGATTTTTGTTTTCGGGCTGGTGTTTGTCGCGGGCGTGGTTCTGGGGAAGGATTGGAATCCTCTGATCCGATTGGGATTGATCCTCGCGGCACTCCCCCTTCTGATGACGGTTCACTTTTTCCAGCCAGGGGAAAAGGCCGTGTTTCTGCGCCTTATCGGCCGCATGCGGATCGGCCTGCAATGATGGATAACTTTCAGCGTTTTTACGGTCAGGTGGAGGACCTTTGAAGAACCTGCTGTTCATCGCCTATTATTTCCCGCCGATGGGGATGGGCGGGGTTCAGCGGTCCGTGAAATTCGTCAAGTACCTTCCGGAATTTGGAGTTGAGCCCACCGTTCTCACGGTGCGGGACGTTCACTACCACCAGCACGACCCGTCTCTTTCGGCGGACATCGCAGATGCGAGGATCATCCGGACCGGATCGCTGGATCCGCTCCGCATTCTCCAAACGCTGAAACCTCACGGGAGGCAAACCGGCCCCTCCGCGGCCGCCGCATCCTCAGCGATCGAGAAATGGAACCGGGTCCTATCCCGGTGGGTTTTCATCCCCGATTCCAAAATCGCCTGGATTCCTTTTGCCGTTTCCGCGGCGCTGCGATCTGCCAGACGAATTCAGTTTGACGCCATTTTCACGACTTCTCCACCGCATTCGGCCCACCTGGCGGGACTGCTCCTGCAGAAAGCGCTCCGCGTCCCGTGGATCGCCGATTTCCGCGACAGTTGGCTGATGGAAAAATTCGACCGGGTTCCTACGCGGTTCCACCGGATGATCAACGACCGACTGCTCCGCGCCGTCGTCGGGCACGCCGACCGGCTCGTCGCCGTGTCCGAACCGATTCTGTCGGATCTGAAAGGTGCGTCAGACCGCAGCCGTGACGCATTCCTCTGCATTCCCAACGGCTTCGACCCCGAAGATTTCCGCGATACGGCATGGACTCCGTCGCCAAAATTCCGCATCACCTATTGCGGCACCGCGAATCCCGTGCATTCACCGGATGATTTTTTTCGCGGCCTGCACCGGACCCTCGGCAAACGTCCCGACCTACGGCCGCAAATCGAGGTGCGCTTCGTGGGTTCTGTGACCGGAATCGATCTGGACCGGATGGCGGACGCGTATGGGATCCGCGAAACCATCTGTCAGACGGGATACCTTGCCCACTCCGAAAGCCTCAGATGGCTGATGGATTCCGACCTGCTGCTGCTGGTCCTGCCGTCCGATTCGAGCGCGGGGGTAGTGACGGGAAAACTCTATGAATACTTGGCTTCCGGAATTCCGATTCTGGGGATCATTCCGGACGGTGAGGCGAAGCGGTTGATCCGGAGCTATGCCAGGGGAATCACGGTTCACCCGGACGATCCCCAAGGGATTGCAGGAACGCTGATACGGATCCTCGATTTGTGGAAGAGGGGCGGGTGGACGGGCAGGCTGCCGGGGAGGGGGGACGTCGCCTTGTTCGACCGAAGGCTGCAAGCCAGGAATCTGGCCGGAATCTTCGACCGCATTTCAAGGTCTACACGTTCATGATTCCTTTTTCAACGATGACTTTTCCGTCTATGGTCAAGGTGGGTTTCAGCATGATTCCATCGAGGTGACAGTCCGCCGCTCCCTTCCCATCGAAGGAAAGGCTGTTGCCGAACGCCACATGGGCAGTTCCCAGCACCTTCTCGTCCTCCAAAGAGCATCCTGTGATCATGGCATACGGATTGGTGCCGACTCCGACCTCGGCGACCATCCGCGCCTGGCATCCGAAAATCCGCAACCATTTTCGCAGTTTCTCGGCTTCCCTTCCCCCGGTCAGCCGTTTGATGGAACCGGCTTTGATCGTCAGCATAATCGGTTTCGACAACGGGCCGATTTCCGGAAAGGAGCCGTCCACCGCCAGGACACCGTTCACCGAATCGGGAGGCGGAGAAACGCATCCTTCGCCACCCGGTACGTTCGCGGCCTGTCCGGGCTCGAGGGCCATGCCGGTGTCGCAGAATCCGCGCATTCGTGCGATGGAGAAAGTCAGCTCGGTGCCGGCCGGCGAGGTCAGGACCGCCTGGTGACCGATGGAGAAAATGTCGGCGATTTTACGGCTTTTCTCAACGATCACCTGATAACGTCCAGTCATGGTCCGGGTCAGGCTCTCGGCGGTTGCGCCCGCCAGACAGAGAACGCGCGCTCCCTGTTTTGAAGCCCTCCGCCTCGCGTTGGTGTGGAAAAGGGATCGTTCGGTGATCATCAGGATGGCCTCGAATTGGGCCATGAAAGCGGCGGTGCCTTGCGACGGTTCGTTTTCCTGCGCCGGGAATCGCGGCACCTGGAGAAAATGGGCTTTAGGCGCCTTTGTCTGCAATTCCTCCCAGAACAGACGGGACATTTCCTTCTGCGGCTCGTCACAGAGCAGCAGCACACGTTCGTTTCTCCGGAGGCCCAGACAATCCTGGAGCACCGATTGCACGGCGAATTTGACGGAAGCCATAAAAATGTCACCCTTTCGAAGCAGGGATTGCGGGGATGCGAATGACGGATTCAGGCTTCGGTGATGCGAGTTCCCGGCAGCTGGCTCTGACTGAGCGCATTCGAATCGATAATTTCATCATGGACCAAAATCCAAACAGGACTTCGGTTGATTGCGGATCGTTTTGCCGAAGTCCCGTACACGGTTTTTATTTTTTAGACTTTGTGCGTACCTGTCCGGCGGGGATGCCCACCATGATGGCGCCCAGAATGAGAAACACCAGGATTCCCAGCCACCAGAATCCGTTGAAGGTTTCCGAAATTTTCATCTGGATGTTCAGGACCACCAGCGCCGCCAGCAGGATGCCGACCAGCGCTTCACCGGCGATCAGGCCGGAGGAAATCAGGAGACCCGCGTTGTCGACGACTTCCCGGTCTTTGTCGTTCCGGATCCGTTTTTTCGCGAACGCGTCGGTGAGGTACTTGAACAGTCCGCCGAGGAAAATGGCGAACGTGGTGTTGAAGGGAAGGTACATGCCCACGGCGATCAGCATCGGCGAGGGAGAATTGATCATGATGAGTGCCGTTGAGAACAGCATGCCCGCGATGATCAGGGGCCAGGCCATTTCGCCCCCGACGATGCCCTTGGCCATCATGGACATCAGTCCCGCCTGCGGGGCCGGAAGGGCGTCGCTGCCGATGCCGTTCGCCTTGTGGAGCAGCATGATGGGGAGCACCATGATCAGGGCTGCTGCGGTCACGCCGATCAGTCCGCCGATTTGCATGCGCCAGGGCGTTCCGCCGAGCATGTAGCCGACCTTCCAGTCCTGCAGCATGTCTCCGGCCACGCCGGCGACGCAGCAGACCACGGAGGCCACGGCGAGGACGGCGGCGACGCCCGTGTCACCCTTCATCCCGACCAGGACCATCAGAAGGGCCGCGATGAGAAGCGTCGAAAGCGTCAAGCCCGAGATGGGATTTGATGAACTGCCGATAATGCCGACCAGATAGCCCGCCACCGCGGCGAAAACGAATCCGGCGAACGCCATGACCACCGCCGCGAGCACGGCGGTACCCCAACTGTGGCTGAAGGTCTGGTATAAAATCACCATGCAAAAAATGACGACGCCGATCGCCGCGAGCACGATGCCGAAGGGCATGTCCCTGTCGATGCGCGAGGATGCGGACCCCGTCTTTCCGGCGTTTCGAATGTCCTGGATGCCGTGCCGGATGCCGCCGGTGAGGTTGTTCCGCATTCTGAACAGCGTGTAGAAGGCGCCGACGAGCATTCCCCCGACGGCGATCGGTTTGATGGTGGCATTGTACGCGGACTTGGCGACCGTGATCCATCCGTACGAGTCCGCGAACGGCTGAAGGTCGGGCCCCATGATCAGGAGCATGATGGGCATCAGGAACATCCATCCGAAGATGCCTCCCGAAAAGTTGATGGCCGCGAGCCTGAATCCGATGATGTATCCCACTCCCAGGAATGCCGGCGAGGCAGCCGGACTTTGGAGGATCATGCCGCCCTTGTATCCGAATTCCGCCGTGGCCGACGAATCGGAAGTCTGGAGGATGCGGCTTTTGCTGTCCAAAAGACGTATTTTTGAGGCGTTGAATTGAACGAATTTCGAGAGGGAATCCTGAATGACTTTCAGTCCGTTGTCGTTCCGGAGAAATTCGATCACGCCGGCAAGGCCCAGGGCGCTGAACACGTATTTCGCGCCGGTTTGCCCGCCCTGGCCCGCCTTGACGATCTCCGCGCAGGCTTTGCTCTCGGGGTAGGGAAGGCTTTTGTCCTGGATCAGAGTTCTGCGGAGGATGATGACGAGCAGAACACCCAGGATTCCGCCAGCGAGCATGAGCAGGGTGCTTTTTACGTAGCTGAAATTTTCCCAGACGCCCGCGATGACGAAAGCCGGAATGGTGAAAATGGCGCCGGCCGCGAGCGCTTCACCCACGGCGCCGGTGGTACGGGCCAGGTTTTCCTCAAGGATCGTGCCTTTTCTTTTGAAAAGCCGGAGCGCAAACATTGAAATCACCGCGGCGGGAAACGTGGCTGCCACGGTCATTCCGGCCTTAAGGCCTAAATAGGCGTTGGCGGAGCCGAGAATCACGGCGAGCATGACGCCGATGAGGATGGATCTCAGTGAAAATTCCTTCATGCGCGACGAATCAGATACGTACGGTTTTACGTTCTGGGTGGTCTTCGGAGGATTTTTCATTGAAATCTCCTGGGTTAGAGAGCCTGCCGGGGAATCAGATGACGAATGGGTTTAACATAAATGGAAAATGGAAAAAAGTCAAGAAAAATCTTGCTTTTCTGCTGATTTATCAATTGACTTTTAATAAAAAAATGGTATATTTAATAGTTAAAATATAGGAAATTTTTCAGTTATAGGAGCTTCCACCGAGAATGTCGTTGCGGGACATCACCCTGGGACAATACGCGCCCCGGGATTCAGGTATTCACAGACTTGATCCAAGAACCAAGGTCCTGGTTTTCATGGGCGCAATGCTCTGTGCGCTCGCACTCAGACAAAGCGCTTTTCTCTGCCTGTTCGGACTTCTGGGCCTGGGTCTCTACCGGGTCGCCCGTTTGCAGGTTCGAATCGCGCTGAAGAACGTCCGCCCCTTTCTCTGGCTGTTTTTTCTGACATTCGTCCTGCACGCTTTTTTCACCGAAGGACGGATCGTCTGCCGGGTGCCCATCATACACGGCGTGGTGACGGCCGACGGGCTTGCGAACGGTTTCTATTACACGCTGAGAATCGTCGTTCTTCTGATTTTTGCCAACGCGATGACGCTGACCACTTCCCCCATGGAGTTGACCGACGCCCTTGAGCGGTTCCTGCGTTTCTTTCGACGGATCGGCGTGCCCGCCCACGAAATCGCGTTGATGGTGTCGCTCGCCATCCGCTTTGTGCCTATTTTCATCGAAGAGACGGACCGCATTCAAAAGGCGCAGGCTTCGCGCGGTTGCCGTGCCGACGGCCCGTTCTGGATCCGGATTCGCGGGGTTTTTCCCGTGATCGTGCCGCTGTTCCTGTCGAGTTTCAGGAAGGCCGGCGACCTTGCCTATGCCATGGACGCCCGATGTTACCGCGGCGGTGAGGGCAGGACCAGCCTCCGCGAACTGCGGTTTCATCGACCCGACGGAATCGCGGCCGCGGCCGCCGCGTGCGCCGGATTCGCCTTTATCTGGCTGGATTTCCGCTATCACCCGATTCTGCTCGACATGGCGAGATGACTCCGGGCGACCCGTCATCCCGCTGCTTCAAGCTGGTGCTGGAGTATGACGGATCGGATTTCGCCGGTTGGCAGGTCCAGCCGAACGCACGCACGGTCCAGGGGGAATTGGAATCCGCGCTGAAAATCCTGACGCGCGAGGAAATCAGGGTTGCGGGCGCGGGCCGCACGGACGCGGGCGTGCACGCCCTGGGACAGGTGGCGAGCTTCTTTTCGACCTGTCGTTTCGGTCCCGCGGAACTTTGCCGGGCCTTGAATGCGAACCTGCCGCGCGACGTTCGAGTCCGCGAGGCGTCGAATCCGGAGGCTCCGTTCGACGCGCGCCGGCACGCCAGAAAGAGGACCTACCGATACGTCCTCTCCAGAAGTGAACCCGCGGTGGGCAGGCAGTACGTGTACTGTCCTCGCTGGCGGTTCGATGTGGATCCCATGATCCGGGCTTCCGAATGCCTGATGGGGCTCCACCGGTGGGACGGCTTCTCCCGGAGAGATCCGGATGAAGAACGCTATGAATCCGAGATTCACGGAGTCCGGTGGGTAGAGGAAGGGGACAGGGTCGTGTTCGAGATCACGGCCGACCGTTTTTTTCACAACATGGTCCGGATCCTCGTTGGAACGCTTTTGGAAGTCGGCGGGGGAGTGCGTTCAGCGGAACAGTTCCGGGAGATCCTCGAAAAACGGGACCGGACGCTGGCCGGACCCACGGCGCCCCCGTGCGGCCTGTTTCTGGTCCGGGTGGAGTATTGACAATCCGCCAATGTCCGGGAGAATCATGGTCAAGACAAAAACCATCCTGCTGATCGGCGCGTTCATTCTAACGCTTTGTGTCTGTTCCTCCAGGGAAAAAGACCGCGACGCAGCCCTAGCCGAATCCCCGAAGGCTTCTCCGGCGGCTGTCGTCAAGTCTCCGCAGGCTGTGAGCGACGATGTTTCCGAATCGAGGCAGAACGCCATCACGCGCGCCGTGGCCAAGGTCAGCCCGGCCGTGGTCGGCATCAACGTCGTGCAGATTCAGCGCGTCGTGGAGGGTTCTCCGTTCGACGATCCTTTTTTCAGGATGTTTTTTCAACCGCGCGAATACACGCAGAAGGTGAAGGGTCTGGGGTCTGGCTTCCTGATCTCGTCCACCGGATACGTGCTGACCAATGAACACGTGGTTCACGAGGCGTCGCAAATCGTCGTCACCACCACGGATGGAAAACAGGTCGAGGCGGCGCTGGCGGGTTCGGATTACCTGACCGACGTCGCCCTTTTGAAAATACAGGGCGCCGACTTCCCCTTCATCCCCCTTGGCAATTCGGACGGCCTCCTGATCGGCGAATGGGCGATCGCGCTGGGCAATCCCTTCGGCCTGTTCGACGTGAACTCCAAGCCGACCGTGACGGTCGGCGTGATCAGCGCGACGGGCATGAATTTTCAGGGGGAACTGCGCATCGAGGGGCGGTCGTACGACGACATGATCCAGACCGACGCCGCCATCAACGGCGGCAACAGCGGGGGACCGCTGGTTAACAGCCAGGGGGAATGCATCGGTATCAACGCGTTCATCATCTCGGGAAGCAATTACGAAAAGACGTCCATCGGCATCGGTTTCGCGATTCCCATCGGCCGCATTAAAAAAATCCTTCCGGATCTGAAGGCCTTCGGTCGGATCAACCGCCCCACGTGGACCGGAATCGAGGCGAGGGCTCTCCGCGAAAACGAAGCCAGGCGGCTCGGCATCAGCATACGCGACGGCGTGACCGTCGAACGGCTGCGGGACGGCGGTCCGGCGAAGCGCGCGGGACTGAGAATCGGCGACGTGGTCGTGGCGGTAAACCAGAACCCGATTCATTCCCTGGACGATTTTCAAAAATGCGGCGAGCTTTTCGATCCGGCCGCAACCGAAGAAGTCCAATTGACCTTTTTCCGAAACGGCAGGCTGTACGAGGCGAGGCTGGTGCCGAATTGATATCCGATTATCACACAAAGTCGCTAAGATGAATTCTTTTACTTTTTGCGATTTAAGGTGGGAAAACACATGAAAAACATGTTTCGGATCTTGGTGTTGACTGCCTCGGTCTTCAATGGTGTAAATTTGTCGATCGCTCAATGGGTTCAAACGCCCGGCCCTGAGGGGGGCCAGGTTAACTGCTTTGCTGTGAGCGGCACAAATCTCTTTGCGGGCACAAGTGGCGGCGGCGCCTTCCTGTCGGCCGACAACGGGACAAGCTGGACTCAAGTCAACTCAGGTTTAACGAACGCAGATGTCAGGTCTCTTGCTGCCAGTGGGACGAATCTCTTTGCGGGCACTTATGGCGGCGTCTTCCTGTCGGCCAACAACGGGACAAGCTGGACTCAAGTCAACTCAGGTTTAACGAACACGAATGTCAGGTCTCTTGCTGCCAGTGGGACGAATCTTTTTGCGGGGACTTATGGCGGCGGCGTCTTCCTGTCGGCCAACAACGGTGCAAGCTGGACTCAAGTAAAATCAGGTTTAACGAACACAGATGTCACGTCTCTTGCTGTCAGTGGGATGAATCTCTTTGCGGGCACTGACGGCGGCGGCGTCTTCCTGTCGGCCAACAACGGGACAAGCTGGACTCAAGTCAACTCAGGTTTAACGAACACCCTGGTCTGGTCTCTTGCTGTCAGTGGGATGAACCTTTTTGCGGGGACTTATGGCGGCGGCGTCTTCCTGTCGGCCAACAACGGGACAAGCTGGACTCAAGTCAACTCAGGTTTAACGAGCACCCTGGTCTGGTCTCTTGCTGTCAGTGGGATGAACCTTTTTGCGGGGACTTATGGCGGCGGCGTCTTCCTGTCGGCCAACAA